>Ga0066256_1001948_pt3 | contig 14672 bp, 13 predicted proteins | sample ThiBio_1000_biof_FD_87107 | JGI IMG/M metagenome (GOLD analysis project Ga0066256, IMG submission 87107) | Wastewater bioreactor microbial communities from Cape Town, South Africa - Thiocy_expt_1000_biof (version 2) | ecosystem: Engineered > Bioreactor > Thiocyanate-remediating >...
TGCATTCTCCATAATGTGCCTGGACCGGCACTGTCCGCACGCCGGAAACATTCGGCATATTGATTAGGCGAAAACAACGGACTAACAGAACGTCTGGCTTCGCCACGGTCGTTGCGCCAAGGCGGGAAACAGGACGATTCGTCCGTTATCACAGGAAAATCAGCGCAATGCTTCGCAGGCTCTATGAATGGACGATGGCTCTGGCAGGGCGTAAATCTGCAGCATACTGGCTGGCGTTCATCGCCTTCGTCGAAAGCTCGGTCTTCCTGGTGCCGGCGGACGTGCTGTTCCTGCCGATGATCCTCGCCAGGCCGCATCGCGCCTGGCGTTATGCGCTGCTGGCAACGGTGGCCTCCGTGCTCGGCGGTATTGCCGGATGGGCGATCGGTCATTATGCCTTCGAGGCGATCGCCCGGCCGGTGCTGTCGTTCTACGGCAAACTGAATACTTTCGAGCAGTTGCAGGCCTCGATCGACTACAAGACGGTCGTGCTGCTGCTGGTCACGTCAGGCCTCTCCCATCTGCCGCCGATCAAGGTGGTGACCATCCTCTCCGGCGCCGCGAATATCAATCTCGGCCTGTTCGTCGCCTCCGCGGTTCTCGCCCGCGGCGCCAGGTTCTTCATTCTCGCCGGCCTGCTGCAGCGCTATGGCGAAACGATCCGGCATTTCATCGAAAAGCGCCTCGGCCTCATCACCGGGCTTTGCGCAGCAGCGCTGATCCTTCTCTACGGCACATATGTCCTTCTGCGGTAACCGCCTTTGACCGCTTGCCGTTTTCTCGGGCCTAGCCTTCGATGCCGAAATGCCGTTCCAGCCTCTCCCAGCTGTCGTCCATCGCAAAGGTGGACGACAGGAACGGAATGCCGATATGGCCGAAGCGGATCGACAGCTGGTTTTCCGCGACATCTTCGTTTATCCCGGCGATCCGCTCGCTATAGATGACCGATACGAGGCCTGTCCGGTCGGCGCCCGCCGCGCAATGAATGAGGATCGGCTTCGGCGCTGCCCTGAGGATCGCCACCAATGCCTCGGCCTGATCGGTGGACAACCCGCGGCTGGCGCTCATCCTGAAATCGATATGATTGATATCGAGGCGTTTTGCCGCGGCGATCTCGTCGACATACCAGCGCGCGCCGGTGCTTTCGCCGCGAAGGTTGATCACCGTCTTGATGCCGTGGTCGTGGACATAGGTTTCCAGTTGCCCGGCCGTCGGCTGGGCGGACCGATAGAGTTCGCCATCGATGACGGTGTGGAAATTGCCGCTCAGTTGCAGGAAGACGAGATAGCCGCCAAACCCCGCTGCCGTCAGACCAATGGCGGCGATGGACCGCCTCCGTCTTGAGAAAAACCCGGCAAGGCGACGCATCGCCCCAAACGCTTTTGCCCCTGGCTTGACCGTGAAACTGTCCGCCGTTGCCGAAGCCGGGCCGGTATCGCCTGCGCTTTTCGGCGCTTTCCCAAGAATAATATCATCTTCCACCACAAGCACCCGCATTCCCGTCAGATCACGGACCGGGTTCTTGCATGGCAAACTGACAGCCAACTGAACATGTTGGTGCCCCTCGCCGGGCCATCTTGCTGGCGATTGCCCGATGGCGGCGCGCATGACCAAGGGTAAGCGACCTTGCGCCGCCGGGAGGTTTGCCAGCCGCGGGTGATGTTCTTGCCGCACTTTGTCGATCAAGGCGGAAGCGCCATGACACAACAGGAGGTCGCCATCATGAAAATCAGTGCACGCAACCGCTTCAAGCGCAAGGTCGTCGAAGTCAAGAAGGGCGCGACCACGGCCCATGTGCGTATCGATCTCGGCAACGGGCTGGTCGTTACCTCCTCGATCACCAACGAGGCCGTCGACGAATTGGAGCTTGCCGTTGGTTCCGATGCCTATGCGGTGATCAAGGCATCCGACGTCATGGTGGCTGTCGACTGACCGCCGCTCACGCCTTCTGGCAGTAATGCGCGGTCGGCGCGTTCTCCGCCGTCTGATAGTCGCCGGGCTGCGGCGGCGCGATCGGCTTGAACAGGGTTCGATCCGGCTTGAGATCGATCAGCGGCGTGCCGTCGAGGCAATCCAGACCGCGCACCAGCAGGATATTGCCCTCGACGCCTTCCAGGGTGACGATCGAGGTGCCGATCGGATTTGGCCGCACCGGCGAACGGAGCGAAAAGGTGCCATGCACCTTGCCGTTGCCGGCCGGGCTCTGCAGCACGAGATCGCGACGCGACCGGTGCAGCCAGTACAGGATTTCCAGCCGCTCGAAGGCTTCGACGCCTTTCAGCGCTGGTATCCAGGGTTCGAAGATCTCGATCCGGCAGAGCGGGCCGTCATGCCGGCCCTGCCTCGGCGTTTCCATGCGCGACGTCCAGGGCGTGGAGATACGGCCGATGAAGACGAGCCCGGCATCGGTCGCCGCTGGCGGATCGACCGAAACCTCGTTTTCGCGGATCTCATTTTCACGAACCATGCTTCTTCCTTTCATTCGCGGCAACCCGACGCTTTCGGGAGCGTGCTTCGGCTTATTATTGCACAGCGTTATATTCGATGGAATATCGCCGAGGCCCCTGCAAAGGCCAGGATTCAGCCGGACGTCATTTCCGAGGCAACAAACCGTGCGCTTCGGCAGTCGTCGTCACCCGATCGCCGGTAAAACCGACATCGGCAGGCGACAGGAGCAGCCGGATGCCGATGCCGCGGAGTTCGTCGACAAAAGCGATCACGGCCGCGTCGCCGGGACATCGGCCGTAATACGGCGCCACGTGATCTGCCAGCCCCGATGCATGCGCGCGCAGCACGGCCTGCAATTCCGGGTCGTCGCCAACCTCCAGAATGATGGAAAGGAAGAAACGCATCCGCTCGCGGTCGAACATGAGGCCGGCCAGCATGTCTTCGACCGAAGACGGTTGCGCATGGCGCGACGCACGGTCGTGAGACGCTTCGAGGAGAGCGATATAGAGGTCGGCTTTCCTCGGGAAATAATAGGTGAGGTGCGACTGGCGCAGATTGGCGCGCCTGGCGATCTTCGGCTGCGTCAGCGCCTTCATGCCCTCGGCCTCGATGATATCGAGCGCCGTGTCGAGGATAAGCCTGCGCAAATCGGTAGCGGGTCTGGGCAATCCTGCCTCCGTTATTCTCCGGATTTATAAAGCATTTCCGCCTTTCTCCGAAATGCGAAAACGCTCTATCTCTCTGTTTCTACGCGATTCCGGAGGCAATCGCGACGAGGCCGCGATAGTTCAGGGCGTTGAAAAGCAGAGTGCTCGACGCAAACCCTGCCTGCCGCAACAACTCGTCCAGCCGTTCCGCCGTCACGCAATGCCAGTCGTTCCGTGCGCGAGCGATAATAGCGCCGCGCTCTGCCGCGCCGAGGCCGCCGCCGGCGAGCCACCGGTCGTAGGTGGCCTCCTCCCCAATGGCGACGGGATCGAAAAGCGCCAGCATGCCGTTTTTCCCAAGCCTCTCGCGCACGCCGGACAAAAAATCGGCTTTCCGTCCGTCGTCGGTAAGAAAGTGCAGGACGAGGATGACGACGGCCGCGTCGAAAGACCGTTCGGCGACGTCGTCCAGCAGGCCCTGGACTAGGTCGACGCGGCTGCTCAGGCCGGCCAGGTCGACTTTTTTCCTGGCGACGGCAAGCATGCCACCGGACGGTTCGACAGCCGTAAAACGAGCGTCCGGAAGCTGTTTCGCCAGCGCGATCAGTTCGCTGCCCGTGCCGCAGCCGATCACGAGGATACGCGAAGACCGTTCGAGGCGGGCGGCAAGCGCGCAGGCCAGTATCTCCTGGGCGAGAGCGTAGCCGGGGACCATGCGGAGGATGCGGGCATCATAATCCGCTGCAGCCGAATCGGGAAAGATCGTCATGCGGGCTGCCTCCTGCGCGGCGAGGCGAGCAACGGCGCCGCCAGGACCACGGCGAGGAGCAAGCAGGACGCCAGGAATGGTGCGGTGACGGCAAGGCCATGCAGCATCGCCCCGGCGATCGGGCCTGCCGCCATGCCGAGGCCCTGGGCAACCGCATTGATGCCGGCGGCCCGGCCTTGTGCCTGCACGCCGGCGGCAAGGCTCAGCGATGCGAGGTTTCCGGGCAGGAGCAGGCCGAGCGCCGCCCCGAACAGGATGATGGCGGCGGCCAGAAGCGGCCATGACTGCGTCGTTGCGGCCACAGTCATCGCCACGAGGGCGACACCGGCGCCTGCCAGCATCAGCCGTGTCGCAGGCCATCGCAGCCATCGCAAGGCAAATGCCTGCACGAGTGCCATCGACAAGGCGGCCCCCATCAGGGTGACCCCGGCCCGCGAGATCGAGCTGGCGACGTCGAGACCAAAACCGTCCTGCAGGCGCAGGGCGGTGACATGCTGGACCATGCCGTAGACGGTGATCGCCAGGAAGGTGACGGTCAGGTTGGGCAACAGGCGTGGCAGCGATAGCGGCGTCTTCCCCATGCCAGCCGGCCGGTTTGGCACGGGTTCCCGCAACGTCGTCCAGACGGCCAGGAACCCCGCCGCGACAGTGGCGGACAAGGCTGCAAATGCGACGACCGGCGCCGTGCCGCCGATTGCGAAAGCGCAGGCCGCCCCGGCCACGGCGCCGATGCCGTAGGCGGCACCGAGAAGCCCCATGCCCTCCGCCCGCTGCTCCGCCTTCGTGCTGTCGGCCATGAAGGCCTGGGCCGCGGGCAGCAGGCCCGCGGCGAATGCCGACTGCAGGAAGCGGATGGCGAAGAGCAGCCCGAGAGCAGCCATTGCCGTGATTGCGCCATTCAGGCGAAAGCCGATCACCAGCGCCGATAGAGCCGGTCCTGCCGCCGCTGCCGCCAGCGCCACGAGCAGGACCGGCTTTCTCCCAAAGCTTTCGCTGAGGGTTCCGCCGATCGGCGCCGCGATGAGCAGCACCAGCGCCGACAGGCCAAGCAGCGCGCCCGTCTGGATGTCGGTGAAGCCGAGTGATCGTCCGAGCGGTGGCAAGACGACGAGGGTGAAGGCTTGCGCCGCGGCATTGGCCATCAATGCAAACAGCATGGGAAGCGCTGCAACACGAAAGGAGGGAGCAGCCGGCATCAGAACTTCACCTTCGCGCCGAGGGTAAACGTCCTGCCCTCGCCGGGAATACCGGCAAAGACCGCTGAACCCGTCGTCGACGTTCCGGCCTGGAAGGCGGAGCTCACGTAGCGTTTGTCGAACAGATTTTCCACCGAGGCATAGATGTCGATGTTGCCCTTCTGCCAACCTGCCCTCAGGTTGACGAGGCCGTATCCATCGAGTTTGCGACTGTTTGCAGGGTCGATTTGCCGGCTTCCGGTGTAAAGATATTCGGCGCGGACGAAACCCGAGCCGGAAAGGCCGGCCAGATCGAGTTCCCGCCGATAGTCCGCGGCAAGGCTGGCCGTGAAGGCCGGTGCATAAGGAACGTCATTGCCGATGATGGCAGGATTGGCGCCGCCATCGATCTCCGCATCGAGCAAGGCCAGGTTGGCGCTGAAGGCCATGGTCTCCGTGGCCTGCGCCTTGGCTTCGATTTCCAGCCCGTACGAACGCGTATCGGCGTTGAGAACGCTGAACCGGCCGAGCACCGGGTTGAAGGTAAACAGCTGTTCGTCGCTGGTATCGTTGTAGAACAGCGACGTGCCGAGCGTCAGGAAGCCGCCGAGATCGGTTGCCTTCAGGCCGGCCTCGTAGGACCAGGTCGAGGCGCTGTCGTAGGGCATCAGCGGCATGCCCATGGCGGCGAACTGATTGTAGAAGAGATAACCGCCGGTCTTTTCACCGCGTGCCACGGTTGCAAAGGCCGTGACGTCGTCGGAGAGCGCGTAGGTGATGCCCGTCCGGCCGGTGGCGAATGTGTAGTCTTCGTCACCGCTTTCCGAGAAATAGGCGCGGGCGCCGTTGCGGCCACGGAATGTGCCTTCGAATTCCTTGCGCTCGTGGCTGAGCCGCAGGCCGCCGATCCAATTCAGCCGTTCGGTCAGCGGGACCGTGACTTCACCGAACAGGGCAACGTTCACCGTATCGATGCGGCCGCGATAGGCGCCGTTTGCGAGCTGCAGGCTGGTGATGTCGGTGGTCGAGTCGAATGTCGATGCCAGGCCGCTGATGCCCGCCAGCCAGCGCGTGCCGCTTTCCGTCTCGCCATCGAGACGCAGTTCCTGGGTCCATTGATTGCTGTGTTCGTCAATCCTGAGCACGTTCAGCCCGGGCATCTGCAAGGCAAAACCCGGCAAGCCGGTCTGCGCCGTGCCGATGAAGCCGTCGACGATATCGGCTTCGAGTTCGGTCTCGTAATGCTGGAAGCCGGTCACCGACGTCAGGCGTGCCCATTCGAGGTCATGTTCCAGGGTCAGGCCGAAATGTGCGGTCTCGGTTTCCGTCTCCGGCAGCGGGTTGAAGGCATTGCGGGGAAAGCCCGGGTCGTCGAGCCAGATGCCGGTGGTCGGCTTCTGGCGGTCGCGGCTCCAGCCGCCGGTGACCGTCACCTTGGTCGTGTCGCTGGGGGCGGCGACCAGCTTGCCCGAAACCGTGCCGTAAAGACGTGCCCGCAAATCACTCTCCACCGAGCCGACGGTGCCGGGCGATGAGTAGAGGTAGTTGGCGAGATCGCCATTGTCGTCGAAGAGCGTGCCGGCGATCCGTGCCGACACGGTATCGGACAGCGGTCCTTCGACGGTCCCGGATATCTGCTTGTGGCCGTTCGAACCGACCTCGACGCCGATGGAGCCGCCGCGCTGCTCGGCCAGATCTTCTGTCAGGATGTTGACGACGCCAGCCTGCGCATTCAGGCCGAACAATGTTCCCTGCGGTCCCCGCAGCACTTCGACCTGTCGGATATCGCCGAGCGGCTGGTCGAAGACCCGCACGGGCAGAGGCACGCCATCGACATAATAGAGGACGGACGGTGAAATCAGCGCCGACGCCGAGCCGATGCCGCGAATGTTGATCGTGCTCGAAAAACCGAGGCCGCTGTCGGCAAAATTGAACCCTGGGACCAGGGCCGCCCGCGACTGCGTGTCCTCAATCCCGACCTCGTCGAGCGCGTCGGCTGGAAAGGCGGTAACGGCGAACGGAACGCCGGTGATGTCCTCGATGATCTTGCGGGCATTGACCGTGATCGTCTCCAGCACGGTCTCGTCCGGGACCTCTCGCTCCTGGGCCGCGGCCGTTCCGCCAAGCCCCATGACGACCACAAATACCACCGCTCCTGCTCTGCCCCGATCCACGCCGTTCCCCTTCAGAATGAGTTAGTTGGTAACCTACCAATAAACTGGTGAATAACAGACTGGTTTTCGCTCTGCAAGGAATGACAGACCGATCAGAACGAAATTCTGCATCTCTGGCGCATCGGAGAGCCGTGTCCGCGTGCGTGCATCCACCGAACGCACCCATGATTTCGACCGGGGTGACCTCAACCCGGCGACGATATTCACAACCCCGTCCCGAAACTCGCCATCCGATGACGGCGCAGGTGCGCCATCAGCCCATCTCGGTCGGGCGGTTTCGCCACAGCGTCACGGCATGGTTGCGGGCGGCCTCGAAACTTGCATATCGGGAACCCGGTGCGATGAAGAGGGCCGCTGCCGCCGTGCTGGTGATCCCCGCTTCGACGGCGGGCTCGCGGGCCGCCCCCGGCCAGACCGCCTGCCAGTATTCGCGGCTGCTGAAGCCGATGGCGGGAGGGGAAGACAGGGCTTTCTGGGAGGGGATGTCGATATCCTGCGGCACGCCGTCCACCAGCCTGTGGATCGTTGTCGCCCTGAATGGCGTGAATTCGGCGAAGTCGCGCGTATTGCCGAGGATCGCGATGTCGTTGGAGGACAAAAGCTGGGCCGCATCGCGATGCAGGCCGCGTTGCGACGGCCGTGCGACGCCGAGCAGGCTGGCGCGGGCACCGAGCGGATTGAGCAGGTGGACGACGATATTCGTCGGCAGCCGCATCTCGAGCAGCGGATAGAGGCCCAGCAAACGTTGGATCTGCCCCGAGACCGCGCCGATCGGCAGGTAGGCCATCGACGTCTTCGCCAGCGCCTCGCGGGCGGCGCCAATCGAGGTGCAGACGGATATGCCGGACAGGCGGGCCGCAAGCTCCAGCTTGCCGGCCTCCGGACCCTGGCCGTGATGCCCATGCAGGAGCACCCGGTGGCCGGCCGCGGCGACCAGCCGCACCGCATGCAGGAACCAGGGCGGCGTTCGCAATTTCGGCGAGAGATAGCTCGGCCAGTCGATGTCGGCATGCCGGTCGGAGGGTTGGTAGGCACCGATATGACGCCGCGCCGCCGTGGTGAAACCCGCCACTTCGGCGGCAGTCACGCCGCGATAATGCATTGTGCTCAAAAGCGCGCCGATCTGCAGCGGATCGGCCTCGCCGCCAAGAATGATCGCCAGCGCATCCTGCGCTTCGTCCATGGTCAGCGGCCGGCTGCGGCCCGGCCCGGTGCCGATCGTCGCGATATATTTGGCAAGCCGCTTGTGGGGTTCGGCATTGTGGCCGATGCGGGCAAGCTTGCGGGCGAAATCGGCGGGGGTGGGCTGGCCTTCCAGCAGGAAACTCGGCGAAACGGCGAGCGGCGGCGCCTCGATCAATGGCGGCTGGTCCCAGCCACCCGATGCGGCGTTTGCATCGCCGGCATTGGCCGCCGGCTGCGTCAGCAGGTTTTCCGTCTCCGCCACCAGCGCGCGCACGCGCTGGCGCAGGCTTTCGGCCAGCGGTGTCGGGATCAGCCCCTTGCCGGTGCGGACAAACAAAGGGTCGCCGTAGATCTCGCGAAGCTGGCCGAGCATGCGGCTGACCGCCGGGCTTTGCAGGCCCATGCTGGCGGCCGCGCCGTTGACGCTGCCCTCGCGCAGCAGCGCGTCCAGCGCCGTCAGCAGCCGCAACTGGCCAAGACGGTCCGGCTGCTGGGGCACCTCCGCTTTCGATGGTGCCTTCCTGCCGCGCGCAGCCTTGTCCGGCGCGCCACGGCGAGCCTCGGCATCTTGCTTTAATTCGAATTTAGAATCTTTCGAAAACAACGTCGTTGACCCCTTTACCCTCCCCTAACTAAGTGGACTACATCGCTCAACTTAATTGTCCAGGCGTAACGTGAATTTGAACATGGGGGTTACGGTAATGCGGGGTGGTTTGACGGCAGGAGTTCCAGGCAGATCAGCTCATGTGTCGCGCGCGGCGCGGCCTGTCGGCTGGCGGCATATGACGCGTCTGGCTCTGGCGGGGACGATGCTCTCCGCGCCGGGTGCTGTTGGCGCACAGGACGGCGAAGAGACGAAACTGAAGAACATCGTCGTCACGGCGGCGGGTTTCGAACAGAACGTCAAGGATGCTCCCGCCAGCATCACGGTCGTCACCCGCGAGGATCTGGAGCGCGGCGCCTATCGCGACCTCACCGATGCGCTGCGGGAAGTCCAGGGCGTCGCCGTGACCGGCGTTGCCAATGAAAAGGACATCTACATCCGCGGCCTGCCCGGCGCCTACACCCTGATCCTCGTCGACGGCAAGCGCCAGAGCACCCGCGACGCCCGCACCAACGGCAATTCCGGCTACGAGCAGAACTACCTGCCGCCGGTTTCGGCCATCGAACGGATCGAGGTCGTGCGCGGCCCGATGTCGTCGCTATACGGTTCGGACGCCATGGGCGGCGTCATCAACATCATCACCCGCAAGGTGACCGACACCTGGAGCGGCACCATCACCACCGATGCGACGGTGCAGGAGCACGACAAGTTCGGCAACACGGCGCAGGGCTCGTTCTACGCCAACGGCCCCGTCTATCAGGACATGCTCGGCCTGCAGATCTGGGGCCGAGGCCTCAAGCGCAGCGAAGACCGGCAACTGAGCGGCATCACCGGCGCCAAGGAACTCGACATTACCGGCCGCCTGACCTTCACGCCGAACGAGAACCACGACATCTTCCTAGAGGGCGGCCATACCAATGTCCGGCGCGAGGCCAATGCCGGCCGCACGCTGGACGCGACCGCCAACGGCACCTACAGCGACAACAGCCGCGATCACTGGTCGCTGACCCATGTCGGCCGCTGGGGACCGACGACCTCGGAATTCTCCATTTCGCAGGAATGGGCGGAGCGGCTGAACTACAATTACACGCCGGCGCGAAGCCGCTACGTCGAAAACGCCCGCTCGCCGGAAATCCGCAACACCGTCATCGACGGCAAGTTCACCACGCCCTTCGATCTCGGCGGCTCGCACACGCTCGTCACCGGCGGCCAATATTTCGAGGCGCGCCTGACCGACCAGAATCCCGGCCGCCGCACCGGTGTCGATGAAACCTTCTCGGCCACCCAGTGGGCGCTGTTTGCCGAAGACGAGTGGCGCATCGTCGACAATTTCGCGCTGACCGCCGGCCTGCGCGCCGACCATCACGAAGAATACGGCTATCATCTCAGCCCGCGCCTCTACGGCGTCTGGAACGCCACGGACCAGATCACCGTCAAGGGCGGCGTTTCCACTGGTTTCCGCGCTCCGGACATTCGCAACATTGCGCCGGGTTATGCCTATACGACGGGCGGCGGCGGTTGCTCCTACGGCCCGAACGGCACCTGCGGCGTGATCATCGCCGATCCCAGCCTCAAGGCGGAATCGAGCACCAGCTATGAAATCGGCGCCGTCTGGGACAATGGCGACGTCATCCTCGGCGCCACCTATTTCTACACGGATTTCAAGGACAAGATTTCCAACGCGCTGGTGCTCGACGCCAATGGCCAGCCGGTGCGCTGGAGCGAGGACCCGAACTACAGGCTCTGGTACAACTACAATATCGACGACGCCGTCATCCAGGGCGTCGAGTTGACCGCCACCTGGCATGCGACCACGGATCTTTCGTTGCGCGGCAGCTATACCTACACCGATTCCGAGCAGCGCACCGGCGCCTATGCCGGCTTCCCGCTCGCCCGTACGCCGGAACACATGGCCAATCTGCGTGCCGACTGGGTGACGCCGATCGAAGGCCTGGAGAGCTGGGTGCTGTTCAATTACCACGGTTCGGAAATCGCCTCCGGCGCCCGCATCGGCACCAGCGGTACCCCGGTCACCATCAATGGCGCGGCCGGCCGCAAATACGATGCATACGCCACCGTCGATCTCGGCGTGAAATATGCCTTCAACGACAGCACGATCCTCAATGCCGCCGTCTACAACGTCTTCGACAAGGAAGTCGAACCGACGGACTTTAACACCATCGGCGAAGGCCGGCGGTACTGGATCAGCATGAGCAAGACCTTTTGAGGACAGGCCGGAGCCGGCCGCCGCATCGGGCGGCGCCGGCGGGCACCAGGCCGTGATACGGGCTCCGGGCTGACGTCCGGGGCCATATTTCGTCGGCGAATTGCCGATATCCGAAGCGAAAAGAAGGTTTCGATCCGATCGGGGTCGAGCCGGCGATCGCATCCAGCAGGAGAAAGACAATGCTATTCAATCGATCGAGACTGTCGCTGGCAACCGTTGCCGCCCTCGGCGCGCTTTTCGTCGGCGGCCTCGCCCAGGCTGCCGATCTCGTCGTCAAGCACAAGCAGGGCGAAACGACGATCGCCGGCACGCCGCAGAAGGTCGTGGTCTTCGACCTTGCCTCGCTGGATACGCTGGCCGCTCTCGGCGTCGAGATTCAGGGCGTGCCGGGCGGCGTCAAGCCGGCATACCTGTCGCAGTACAGTGACGACAAGTACGTCAAGGTCGGCACGCTGTTCGAACCGGATTACGAAGCGGTCAACGCCGCGGCCCCGGACCTGATCATCGTCGCTGGTCGCTCGGCGGCAAAATATGGCGAGCTTGCCAAGATCGCGCCGACCATCGACCTGTCCGTCAGCGCCGACAATTTCATGGACGAAGCCAAGAACAACGTCATTACGCTGGCGACGGTGTTCGACAAGCGCTCCGAGGCGGACAGGCTGATCGGTGCGCTCGACACCTCCATTGCCGCCCTGAAGGCATCGGCCGCCGACAAGGGCAAGGGTCTTCTCGTGCTGACCACCGGCGGCAAGATGAGCGCCTTCGGTCCGGGCTCGCGCTTCGGCATGATCCACAGCGTCTACGGCGTCCAGCCAGCCGCCGAGACGACGCATGTCGGCAATCACGGCCAGGCGATTTCTTTCGAATACATCCTCGAAACCGATCCGGACTGGCTGTTCGTCATTGACCGCGATGCGGCGATCGGCCGGGAGGGCACGGCTGCGGCGCAATATCTCGACAATGAGATCGTGCAGCACACGAAAGCCTGGAAGAACGGCCATGTCGTTTATCTCGACGCCGCATCCTGGTATCTCGTCGGCGGCGGCATCACCGCCATCCAGAATACGGTCGACCAATTGACATCGGCGCTGAACAAGGGCTGATGGGGCCGGGCGGCCCTCCGGCCGCCCGCCGTTTCACCGCTTGCCCCGTGATCATGTTGCCGCTCAAATTCCTTGTCGCATTTCTGGTTCTGGCGTTGCTGGCTGCAACGAGCCTTTTTGTCGGCGTCAGCGACGTGTCGCTGGCCGCCATCTGGTCCGGCGACAGGACGGCCATGCTGGTGCTCATGGAAAGCCGCATCCCGCGCCTGCTGGCGCTGATCTTTGCCGGTGCCGGCATGGCCGTCTCCGGCACGATCATGCAGATGCTGGCGCGCAACCGTTTCGTCGAGCCGTCCACGGCCGGCACGGTCGAATGGGCAAGCCTCGGCATGCTTTCCGTGCTGCTGCTGGCCCCCGGCCTGCCGGTCTATGTCCGCATGCTGGTGTCCACCGGCTTCGCACTGGCCGGAACCGCCATCTTCCTGCTTGTGCTGCGCAAGATCCCGCTGCGCTCGCCGCTGATGGTGCCGTTGATCGGCATCATGCTCGGCGGCGTCGTCGATGCCGGCACCACCTTCTTCGCCTATCGCTACGACATGCTGCAATCGCTGGCCAGCTGGACCACCGGCGACTTCTCCGCCGTGCTGCGCGGCCGCTACGAACTGCTGTGGGTGTCGCTGTTCCTGACGCTGCTTGCTTATGTCGCCGCCGACCGGTTCACCGTCATCGGCATGGGCGAGGAGTTCGCCACCAATCTCGGGCTCAACTATCGCCGCGTGACGGCCTTCGGCCTCGTCATCATTTCGGTCGTCACCGCCTGCGTCGTCGTCACCGTCGGCATGGTGCCGTTCGTCGGTCTGATCGTGCCCAATATCGTCAGCATGACGACCGGCGACAGCCTGCGCAAGTCCCTGCCCTGGGTGGCTCTCTGCGGCTCCGGGCTGGTGCTCGCCTGCGACATCATCGGCCGGCTCGTCATCGCACCGTTCGAAATTCCCGTCGGTACCGTGCTCGGCGCCGTCGGCAGCGCCTTCTTCCTCTATCTCGTCCTGAGGAGGCAAGCCGGTGTTGCCTGAGGCGAAGCGGAAGATGCCGCCGCTCGGCATCCTGCTGGTGGCCGGGGCCGTGGCGCTGGTTGCCTGCGCCCTGTTCATGACGCTCGGCGCCAAGGGCAGCTGGAGCTTCATCCTGCCTTTTCGCGGCAAGAAGCTGGCCGCCATGCTGCTCGTCGCCTTCTCGATCGCCGTCTCCACCGTGCTGTTCCAGACCATCACCAACAACCGCATCCTGACGCCGTCGATCATGGGGTTCGACGCGCTCTACGCCTTGATCCAGACGGGTTTTATCCTGATGTTCGGCGCGGCGCGGGTTTCCTCCGCCGATCCGCGGCTGATGTTTCTGGTGGAATGCGGCGCGATGATCCTGTTTTCCTGCGTCCTCTACCGCTGGCTGTTTTCCGGCGCGGCGCGCAGCCTGCACCAGTTGTTGCTCGTCGGCATCATCTTCGGCGTCTTGTTCCGCAGCCTGTCGCAGTTCATGCAGCGGATCATCGATCCCAACGATTTCATCGTGCTGCAGGACAGGCTGTTCGCCAGCTTCAACACGGTGGAAAGCGACCTGCTCGGCATCGCCGCACTGATGATCGCGGCTGCCACGCTCGTCGCCTGGCGTGTCGCCCATACGTTCGACGTGCTGGCGCTTGGCCGCGAGATGGCGATCGGGCTCGGCGTTCCGCATCGCCGCGTCACGACGATCATCCTCGTCGTCGTCGCCGTGCTCGTCTCCGCCTCGACGGCGCTGGTCGGCCCCGTCACCTTCTTCGGCCTGCTGGTGGCGAGCCTCGCCTACCAGGTCATGCCGGACAGCCGGCACCGCCATGTCTTGCCCGCCGCCGTCCTGTTCGCCATGATCGCACTGGTCGGCGGCCAGATCGTGCTCGAACGCATCTTCGCCTTCGACACCGCGCTCGGCATCGTCATCGAGTTCGTCGGCGGCCTGTTCTTCATTCTTCTGCTGATCCGGGGAGCGGCCAGATGATCCGCATCGACAACGTCTCGAAACGGTATGGCGGCACGCTGGTGGTCGACGGTGTCGACCTGACGCTGGCATCCGGCGGCCTCACCTCGATCATCGGCCCGAACGGGGCGGGAAAATCCACGCTGTTGTCGATGATCAGCCGCCTGATCGGCATGGATGCCGGCACGGTGACAGTGGATGGGCTGGACGTGACGAGGACACCCGGCGACGTGCTGGCGCGGCGCCTGTCGATCCTGCGGCAGGACAATACCATGACGGCGCGGCTGACGGTGCGCGACCTCGTCGCCTTCGGCCGCTATCCCCACAACAAGGGCCGGCTGACGGTGGACGACGGCCGCCATATCGACCGGGCACTTGCCTATC
>Ga0066256_1001088_pt3 | contig 14667 bp, 15 predicted proteins | sample ThiBio_1000_biof_FD_87107 | JGI IMG/M metagenome (GOLD analysis project Ga0066256, IMG submission 87107) | Wastewater bioreactor microbial communities from Cape Town, South Africa - Thiocy_expt_1000_biof (version 2) | ecosystem: Engineered > Bioreactor > Thiocyanate-remediating >...
GCCGTCGCGCGGCGGGCGATTGATCGTCCCGCCGCCGTCCATCGGCCGCTGGCAGGTCTCGTAGATATTGTCGACGCGATAGGCGGGGTGCCCGAAATTGCGCCCGCCGGCATAGATTTCGGCCGGGCTGCCGTCCTCGGCCGGCCAATTATAGGTCAGCTCCACCTCGGCATCGGCGCGCTGGCCCTCGCCCTTCGAATCCTCGTCGGCGGCAAGGAAGATCAGCGAGAAGCGCCCCTGCTCGCTGTCCATCCGCCGCACCTGCCGGAGGCCCAGCAGCTCGAAAAAGGCGATCGTGGCGTCGGGATCCGTCACGCGGATCATGGTGTGGAGGTAACGCATGCGGCGAAAATAGGAGTGCCCGGACCCGAGCGCCAGCCTCAAATGTCCCGCGCCGATGCCCGGCCGCTCCGCCGCGTGATCATCGGCCACGCCCCCCGATGCACCATCGCGATCAGCCCGGCATAGAGCGAGGCTACCAGCGCACGCCGGGCAAAGGTCTCCCAGCCATGTGCGGTGATCCGCCCGGCATCGAAGATGTCGCCGGCAGCGCCGGAAACAACGAGGCTGCCCCAGGCGCGCCACGCCCGAACTCGATCCTGCGCATCCGTTCCCCTCACCCCTGCCGGCTCGCGGAAGATCCAGGCCTATTTCTCCGTCGCCGAGAACTGCTCCAGCGCCTTGCGGGCCGCGGTGGCGATGCCGGTGCCCGGCGCCAGCTCGATCGCCCGGTTCCAGGCCGTTCGTGCATCGGCCTCGTTGCCGCTCGCCGCGGCGACATTGCCTGCCTCGAGCTGGACAGAGGGATCGTCCGGCGCGCGCCGCAGCGCCTCGGTAACGTCGCGGGCCGCCCGGCCCAGATCGCCCGCGCGCCGGGCCAGCGTCGCGGAAAGCAGCCAGGCTAGCGGATCCTTGTCGGCATAGGTGAGCGCCTTGTCGATGTCGCTGCGCGCCGCTTCCATGTCGCCTGCCGCCACCATCGCCCGCGCGCGATCGAGATGCGCCTCGCCCAGGTCGAGCCCGGCCAGCGTGCCCGTCGCCAGCGCCGCGTCGATCGCCGCACGCGCCTTGGTCGGATCGCCCGCCGCGATCCAGGCGTTGCCCGCCGAAGCCCAGTAATTGGGCGCGCGCGGATCCTTGCCGGTCTCCGCCTCGCGCGCGGCATCCTCGAACGCGCCGGCGGCCGCCGCCCATTTCTCCTGGTTCGCATAGGCGACGCCGAGGCACTGGCGCGCGAGCACGCCGCCGCCGGTGGTGCGCCACTGGATCGCGTCCATCTGGCCCCGCACCGGATCGCCGGTCGCCAGGTCCATGCACTGGGTGAAGCGCGGCGGCTCCTTCTCGGGCGCGACGGGAGCCGGCGCGGGCGCGGGCTTGGCCGGCGCGGCGGCAGGCACGGCCTGCAGGGCGAGGATCAGGAAAGGGAGCATAGGGCGAGCACTTCCTCGAGCGCGCGCACGATCAGGGCCAGGTCCTGCTCGCGCGAGAAACGGTGTTCCGCGTCCTTGACCAGCAGAGTCTGCACCATGTCTGAACGGATCGCCGCCGCCAGCCGCGGGGCATGCTCCCAGGGCACTTCCTTGTCCTTCTGCCCGTGGAGCAGCCGCGCCGGCCCGCCCCAGGCGATTGGCTGGACGAGCACGCGGTTCGCCTCGCCCGATGCCCAGAAGGCGCGGGTGGTGACGGTCGGCCGGTCGCCATAGTCGTTGGGCGCCTCGATCCGTCCGGTCTGGAGCAGCGCCAGCTTCTGCTCCATGGTGAAGCCCCAATCGGTGAAGTCCGGCGCCGCCGCGATGCCTACCATGCCGGCGACCATTTCCGGCCGCGCCTTGGCGATCATCGCCATGATCCAGCCGCCCATCGACGAGCCGACCAGCACCACCGGCCCGGTAAGCTGCGCCTGGATCAGCGCCAGCACCTCGTCCCGCCAGCGCGACAGCGTGCCCTGGGCGAAGTCCCCCGAACTCTCGCCGCAGCCCGAATAGTCGAGCAACAGGCAGGCCCGCCCGTTGGCCGCCGCCCAGCCGAACAGCGCCTGCGCCTTCCCGCCCGCCATGTCCGACTTGTAGCCCGACAGGAACACCAGCGCCGGCCCCGCGCCGGGCGTATGGCGAAAGGCAATGCGGCGCCCATCGGGCAGAGCGTGGAACTGGGTGTCGGGCATACCCTGTCATTGCCCGAGATAAGGCGAGTCAGTCACGCACGAATATCGCCTCGATCGTCATTCCGAAAACATCCGCGATCCGAAATGCCAGCGGCAGCGAGGGATCGTACTTGCCGGTCTCGATGGCGTTCACGCTTTGGCGACTGACTCCGAGCCGTTCGGCGAGGTCCTGCTGACTCCAGTCGCGCTCGGCGCGCAAGACCTTGAGGCGATTGTTCACGCACGCTACCGCACGATCGGCGCAGCGATGCCGAACGAGGCCAACCATAGTACGCCGATCCATCTCGGACCCGTCGCAACGACACGATAAACTTCGAGGAACTGCCAGACAGTCGTGACCGCCAGTGTCAGCGCCGTTGCGAACAAAATCTGGCGGATGAACAACAGCCGTTGGTATTCATCGTCGCATTCCTCGACCAGCCGGAAGATCGTCCAGAACACCCCGCAAATCGCGGCGGCGTTGGCGAAAGCCAAAAACACGCGCACGCCGACTGGAACCCCGGCCACCGCTGCCAGCAGTCCGCCGATCAGCAGAAGGGCATAGGCTGTCAGGCAGACGCCCAGCCTGAAGAAGTATCGCCGCATATATCGAGGGAATGTCATGGCAAGGACCCTTCACGATTAGTCAAGCAAGGTTGACATATTTTATCATCCCGTCAAGTATCCTTTACATGGCACCCGCTTGAGGCCCGCCGCGCCGCCCGCTAAGGGCTCCGACCATGTCAGAGATGTTCAAGATCAGCCTGCCCGACGGTTCCGTGCGCGAGATGCCGCAGGGGTCGACTCCTGCCGACGTGGCCGCGGCGATCGGGCCGGGCCTGGCCAAGGCCGCGCTCGCGGCGCGGATCGACGGGGAGCTGGTCGATCTCACCCGGCCCTTCGCGGGCGACGCCAGCCTCGCTCTGGTCACGTCGCGCGACGAGGCCGAGGCGCTGGACCTCGCCCGGCACGACTACGCCCACGTCCTGGCCGAGGCGGTGCAGGCGCTGTTCCCGGGGACGCAGATCACTTTCGGGCCCTCGACCGACGATGGGTTCTACTACGACTTCGCGCCGCCCAAAATTAATGGCAAGGAGCGGCCCTTCACCGACGAGGACCTGCCGGCGATCGAGGCGGAGATGCGGCGGATCATCGCCGCCGACAAGCCGCTGACCCGCGAGGTGGTCGAGCGTGACGCGCTGATCGCCCAATGGCGCGCGGCGGGCGAGACCTTCAAGGCCGAATGGGCCGCCGAGCTGCCCGCGGGCGAGGAGCTGACGGTCTATCACTCCGGTTCCGACTGGTACGACATGTGCCGCGGGCCGCACCTGCCCTCGACCGGCAAGCTCGATCCGACCGCCTTCAAGCTGACCCGCGTCTCGGGCGCCTATTGGCGCGGTGACCAGAAGAACGCGATGCTGAGCCGCATCTACGGCACCGGCTGGCTCAACAAGAAGCAGCTCGACGCCCACCTCCACCGGATGGAGGAGGCGGCCAAGCGCGACCACCGCAAGCTCGGGCAGGAGATGGACCTGTTCCACCTCCAGCAGGAGGCGCACGGCTCGGTCTTCTGGCACCCCAAGGGCTACATGGTCTGGCGCGAGCTGGAGGCCTACATGCGCCGCGCGATCGACGCCGCCGGCTACAAGGAGGTCAAGACCCCGCAGGTGATGGACGCCCGCCAGTGGGAGCAGTCCGGCCACTGGGGCAAGTACCGCGAGAACATGTTCGTCATCCCCGACGAGGTGCCCAACGTCGACGACGATGGCCCGATCGTCTCGCACGACGCCGACTGGATGGCGCTCAAGCCGATGAACTGCCCGGCGCACATCCTGATCTTCAAGCAGGGGATCAAAAGCTACCGCGACCTGCCCCTGCGCATCTACGAGAATGGCTGCTGCCACCGCAACGAGCCGCACGGCGCGCTCCACGGGCTGATGCGGGTGCGCCAGTTCACCCAGGACGACGCGCACATCTTCTGCCGCGAGGACCAGATCGTCGAGGAGGTCCGCGCCTTCTGCGCCCTGGCCGACCGGATCTACAAGGACTTCGGCTTCACCTACGCGATCAAGCTCGCCCTGCGCCCCGACAACCGCTTCGGCACCGAGGCGATGTGGGACCAGGCCGAGGATGAGCTGCGCAACGCCGTCGCCGCCGCCGGGCTGAACACGCCCGAGTTCGGCTGGGAGGAGCTGCCCGGCGAGGGCGCGTTCTACGCCCCCAAGCTCGAATGGCACCTGACCGACGCGATTGGGCGGACCTGGCAGGTCGGCACGATCCAGTCCGACCGCGTCCTGCCCGAGCGGCTCGACGCGGGCTATGTGGCGGAGGACGGCGAGAAGCACCGCCCGGTCATGCTCCACCGCGCGATCTTCGGCTCCTACGAGCGGTTCATCGGCATCCTGATCGAGCACTTCGCCGGCAGGCTGCCGGTCTGGCTCGCCCCGGTCCAGGCGGTGGTCGCGACGATCGTCTCGGACGCGGACGGCTATGCGCTGGAAGTCGCGGAAAAGCTCAAGGCCGCCGGCATCCGCGTCGAGACCGACCTCAGGAACGAGAAGATCAACTACAAGGTGCGCGAGCACAGCCACGCCAAGGTCCCGCACCTGCTGGTCGTCGGCAAGCGCGAGGCCGAGGAAGGCACGGTCGCGATCCGCACCCTGGGCGAGGAGCGGCAGAAGTTCGTGTCGCTTGATGAGGCGATCGCGCTGCTCAAGGCCGAGGCGACCCCGCCCGACCTGCGCTGACCCTAGAACGGATAGTGCGCGACGATCAGCGCCAGGGCGCAGCCGCAGACGATGCCCGCGCGCAACGCTTCGAGCGGCGAAAGGCGCAGGGTCGTGGCGAGGGCGATGGCGCGGGCCATGGCGGCGATGATGCGCCGGGCCGGGTTAGCAAAGGGTAAATCCTCCCCCGGTGGGGAGGATCAGAGGGACGGCATCTGCTGGCTGGCGCAGTGGAAGCTGCCGCCGCCGGCGAGCACCGCATCCGCGCGGATGCCCACCGTGTCGCGGTCGGGGAACAGCGCGGCGATCGCCGCCACGCCCTCGGCGTCGTGCGGGGTGCCGTAGGTCGGGACCACGACCAGCTTCGTCGTCACCGCGAAGTTCATGTGGCTCGCCGGCTCGATCCGGCCATTTGTCTCCAACCGGCCGGGCGAGGGGACCTCGCGCACCGTCACCCCGAAGGCCTCGGCCCGCGCCCTGGCGTCGGCGTAGATCGCCGCGTTGGGATCGTCGGCCCCGGTCGCGCGCGGCAGGGCGAGGACGTTCGGCGCGACGAAGCGGGCAAGGTTGTCGACGTGGCCGTCGGTGTGGTCGTTGACCAGCCCCTCGCCCAGCCACAGCACGCGCTCGAAGCCGAGGTCGCGCGCCAGCCGCGCCTCGATCCCGCCGCGCGAGAGGGCCGGGTTGCGGTTGGGGTTGAGCAGGCATTGCTCGGTGGTGACGACGAGGCCCGTGCCGTCCGCATCGAGCGCCCCGCCTTCGAGCACCCAGTCGGCGCAGGTCACGTCCAGCCCGGCGTCGCGGGCCAGCTCGGCGCCGATCTCCTGGTCGCCGGCCATCAGGTACTTGCCGCCCCAGCCGTTGAAGCCGAAGCGGCGGGCGATCCGCCGCGCGCCGTCGGTCAGGACCAGCGGCCCGGTGTCGCGCAGCCAGATGTCGCCATAGGCGCGGCGCTCGATTCCGACCTTGCCGCTCGCCAAGGATCGCGCGCGGGCTTCGTTGGCCTCGTCGCGGACGATCAGGCGGACCTCCTGCCCGCTGTCCGCCACGGCGCTGGCGAAGGCGGCGATCTGGCGCTGCGCCGCCTCGAGGAAGCCGGGCCACTCCTCCGCGTCGTGGGGGAAGCCGATCCACAGCCAGTCCTGCGGGTGCCATTCAGGGGGAAAGCGCCAAGCCATGCGCCGCCCCCTAATGCTTGCGGGAAGCGGCGCAAGCGGCCATTTGTGGCCGATGAGCCTACCCGACTGGTCCGGTGCGATCGCCCGGGCCCATGCCCATGCCCCGTTCCTCTCGCGCGCGCTGGAGCGGCTGCCCGACCTGACCGCCCTGCTCGCCGCGGGCCAAGGCGAGGAGGCCATGGCCTGGGCGCGGGCCGCGGGCGCCGATGCGCCGGACGTGCCGGTCGCCCTGCGCCGCGAGCGCCATGCCCTGGCCCTGGCCCTGGCCATCGGCGACCTTGCCGGCGCCTTCCCGCTGGATCGCGTCACCGGCGAGCTGACCGCGCTGGCCGACCGCGCGCTCGACGCCGCGATCGCCGATGCGATCCGCGCGCGGGTGCCCGATGCCGAGCCCGCCGGCTTCATCGCCCTCGCCCTCGGCAAGCACGGCGCGGGGGAACTGAACTACAGCTCGGACATCGATCCGATCCTGCTCTACGATCCCGCCACGCTCCCGCGCCGCGAGCGCGACGAGCCGGGCGAGGCGGCCGACCGCATCGCCCGGCGGATCATCGAGACGCTCTCCCGCCCGACCGACGAGGGCTACGTCTTCCGCATCGACCTCCGGCTGCGCCCCGCCTCGGAGGTCAGCCCGCTCGCCATCTCGCTCGACGCTGCGCTGACCCATTACGAATCGAGCGCCCTCGCCTGGGAGCGGGCGGCCTTCATCCGGGCGCGGGCCTGCGCCGGCGACGTCGCCAAGGGCGAGGCCTTCCTTGCCGCGATCCGGCCCTTCGTCTGGCGCAAGAGCCTGGACTTCGGCGCCATCGCCGAGATCGGCCGGCTGACCGCGCAGATCCGCTCGACCACCAGGCACGCCATGCTGGTCGGCCCCGGCTTCGACCTCAAGAAGGGCCGCGGCGGCATCCGCGAGATCGAGTTCTACGCCCAGACCCACCAGCTCATCCACGGCGGGCGCAACCCGGCGCTGCGCCTGCGCGGCACCCGGGCGAGCCTGGACGCCCTGGCCGAGGCGGGGATCATCGGCGGCGAGGACGCCCGCGTGCTCGGCGAGGCCTACGACCGGCTGCGGGCCCTGGAGCACCGCTTGCAGATGGTCTCCGACCAGCAGACCCACAAGCTGCCGGCCGACTGGGCGGCGATCGATTCGGTCGCGCAGCTCGACGGCCTGCCGGGACATGAGGCCCTGCTCGCCGAGATCACCGGGATCACCGAGGCGGTCGGCGCGCGCTACGACGCGCTGATCGCGGCGAGCGTCAGCGATTCGCGCCCGGCCCTGCCGGTCTCCAGCGAAAGCCTGGTCGAGGAGCTGGGCCGCCTCGGCTTCGCCCACCCCGCGGACCTTGCCGAGCGGATCGACGGCTGGCGCTCGGGCAAGCTGCGCGCGCTGCGCAGCGACGCGGCCCGCGCCGCCTTCGACACGATCCAGCCCGCCCTGCTCGCCGCCCTGGCCGGCGCGCCCGAGCCCGAGCGCGCCGTGCTGCGCTGGGAGCAGCTCCTAACCAACCTGCCGAGCGCGGTGAACCTGTTCCGCCTGCTGGAGGCGCGGCCCGCGCTGATCGACCTGCTCGCACGCATCCTCAGCCTCGCCCCGCCGCTGGCCGACGAGCTGGCGCGGCGGGCCGACCTGCTCGACCCGCTGATCGACGCCTCGGCCTTCGACATCCCCGGCCCGGTCGACCAGCTCGCCGCGCAGATGGCCGACGGCGAGAGCGGCGAGGATTACCAGCAACTGCTCGACCGGGTGCGGCGCGCGGTCGGCGACCTGCGCTTCACCCTGGGCGTCCAGCTCATCGAGGCGGCGACCGACCCGCTCGACATCTCCGAGGCGCTGAGCCGCGTGGCCGAAGCGGCGATCGAGGTCCTCGCCCGCGCGACGATCGCCGAGTTCGAGAAGGCGCACGGCCGCATCCCCGGCAGCGAACTGGTCGTGCTCGGCCTCGGCCGGCTCGGCGGCGGGGCGCTGACTCATGCCTCGGACCTCGACCTCATCTACCTGTTCAGCGGCGCCGACGACCTTGGGGGCACCGGCGAATCCGACGGCCCGCGGCCCCTGAGCGCGGCGCTCTACTTCAACCGGCTCGCCCAGCGGGTCAGCGCCTCGCTCAGCGTGCCGACCGCCGAGGGCGCGCTTTACGAGGTCGATACCCGGCTGCGTCCCTCGGGCACCCAGGGGCCGCTGGCGGTCAGCTTCCCGGCCTTCCGCCGCTACCAGATGGAGCAGGCCTGGACCTGGGAGCACATGGCCCTGACCCGCGCCCGCCCGCTGTTCGGCTCGGCCGCGGCGCGCGAGGAGCTGAACGGCATCGTCCGCGAGGCCCTGCTCAAGCCGCGCGATCCGGCCAGGCTGCGCGGCGACGTGCTGGAGATGCGGGCCGAGATGGCCCGGCACAAGCACCGCAAGGGCCCGCTCGACGCCAAGCTCTCGCGCGGGGGGCTGGTCGACCTCGAATTCCTCACCCATTATGAGCAATTGCGCCACGCCGCCGGGCTGCACTCCGGGCTGGAGGTCGCGATCGCCTCGCTGATCGCGGCCGGGCTCCTCCCCGATGCGCTGATCGGCGCGCGCGAGACCCTGGCGCGGCTGCTGGTCGCCGGCCGCCTTCTCGCGCCCGATGGCGAGGCGCCGCCGGCCGCGGCGCAGGCGGCCCTTGCCAAGGCCTGCCAGTTTGACGATTGGCAGGCGCTGCTGGACGGCTTCGCCCGGGCGCGGCGCGAGGTCGCGGCGGCCTGGGCCGAAGTCTTCGGCGAGAAACTGGAGCTGGAAGCATGAGCAAGCCCGCCATCGGCGACACCATTCCCGACATCGCCCTCGAAGGACCGGACGGCGCGCCGGTCCGCGTCTCGGACTTCAAGGGACGCAAGCTGGTGCTGTTCTTCTATCCGAAGGACGACACGCCCGGCTGCACCACCGAGAACAAGGACTTCTCCGCCCTCGCCCCGGAATTCGAGAAGGCCGGCACCGCCCTGCTCGGTGTCAGCAAGGACCCGCCGAAGAAGCACCAGCGCTTCATCGAGAAGCACCAGCTCACCGCGCCGCTCGCCAGCGACGCCGAGGCGAACGGCCTGTCCGACGCGCTCGGCATCTGGACCGAGAAGCAGAACTACGGCCGCACCTACATGGGCATGGTCCGCACCACCTACCTGGTCGACGCCGCGGGCAGGATCGCGCGGATCTGGGACAAGGTGAAGGTCAAGGGCCACGCCGAGGAGGTCCTAGCCGCCGCGCAGGCGCTGTGAGGGCCAGCGTCGTCGCCGCGATCCGCGACGCGCTGCTGACCGCCGATCCCCGCGCCAAGGCCATGGCGGCGCGCCGGGTCGCGCGCGACTGGCGGCTGGGGCGGCTGGACTTCGCCTTCACCGCGGCCCTGCCCGACCGGCCGGCGCGCCCCGCCCGGCCCGAGCTGCTGCCGCCGAACCGGATGCCCAAGCGCGGGCGCGGCGGATCGGAGCGCGGGCGAATCGCGCTGTGGCACTCGCTCGCCCATATCGAATTCGTCGCGATCGACCTGGCGCTCGACATGGCCGGGCGCTTCGGCGCCGAGATGGGGCCGGACTTCGTCGGCGACTTCCTTGCAGTCGCGGCGGACGAGGCGATGCATTTCGCCCTGATCGACCGCAAGCTGCGCGCACTCGGCTCGTGGTACGGCGAGCTGCCCGCCCACGACGGGCTGTGGCAGGCGGCCGAGGCGACCGCGCAGGACGCCGCCGCCCGCCTGGCGATCGTGCCGATGGTGCTGGAAGCGCGCGGGCTCGACGTCACCCCGGCCATGCTGGAGCGGGTCCGGGCCGCCGGCGACGAGGGCGGCGCGCGCCTGCTCGAACGAATCCTTGACGACGAAATCCGCCACGTCCGTTTCGGCGCAATGCATTTCGCCGCCCTTTGCGAGCGGCGCGGCGAGGAGCCGGAAACCCGGTGGAAAAGCTTGGTAAAACGTTACTTTCGCGGGGGCGTTAAGCCGCCGTTCAACGACTCGGCGCGGGCGGCAGGCGGTTTGTCGCGGTATCCCTACCACGCTCTTGCGTCGTAAACCTTTGCCCTGAATAACCCCAACCCACGAGACGGCGGGGGGTTCCGACCATCTCCGAACCGAAGCCCAGGCGCATTGCGCTTGCGCAAAAACAGGGTCGCAAGGCCAGTCCGCCAGCGGGCCGGCCCCATAGATTAAGGTGTTTTTGAGTGGTCGCTTTCACGGTTTTCACCAAGGTTCGCACTGTCGCCGGCGCGCTCGCCGCGGCCGTCGCGCTCCTCGGTTCGGCCCCCGCCTTCGCCAACAGCAGCGCCAATGCCGATATCGCCGCCCCGCTCCGCGCGGCCCAGGCGGCCAAGGCCAGTGCCGCCGCCCAGGGCGCGCTCGGCAGCAGCGACGAGCAGTTCCGCCACCTCTTCTCCTCCTGGCAGTCGCTGGACAAGGCCCCGGCCTTCGCCGCTGCCGCCGCGGTCTCGACCGTTGCCCCCAAGGTTTCCATCCCCTCGCGCGTCCCGCTGGACGGTTTCCGCCTGACCAGCGAATACGGGATGCGCGTCCACCCAGTCCTCGGCGGCCGTCGCGCCCACAAGGGCATCGACCTCGCCAGCCCGGTCGGCACCCCGGTCCACGCGCCGGCCGACGGCATGGTCGGCAGGGCCGAATGGTTCAGCAGCTACGGCCTCTACATCCAACTCGAGCACGGCGGCGACCTCGAGACCCGCTATGGCCACCTCTCGCGCCTCAACGTCGCGGCCGGCCAGTTCGTCCACAAGGGCGACGTGATCGGCTATGTCGGCACCACCGGCCGCTCGACCGGCCCGCACCTGCACTATGAGGTGCGCGTCGCCGGCCAGGCCGTGAACCCGATCCCCTACATGCAGGAAGGCGCGACCGCCGCTGCCCCCCAGCTCGCGATGGCCGCCGCCGCGCCGCGCGACTGATCGTTCTTCACGTTTGAGAGGAAGCTGAAACAGCAGCCCGGGAAGGGCAGCGAAGGCGGCGGGGCAACCCGCCGCCTTTGACTTGTCTGATCCACCGGCGTGGAAACGGTGCCGGCCGCTCCCCCGGCCCGACCACCCAGAGCCTACCCTGTCGGATGGTCAGGCCGGGGGAGCGGGCCGGCGCCACACCTGATTGGTAGGCTGTATCGGACTCCAGCAAAGGACCGGAGACGCCCGTCAGCGTGGCGGATGGCTTGCCAGCAGGCGCTGGGCCATCGCGCGGACATCGCCGGCCATGTCCTCGCGTTCGAGAGCGAGGGCCAGGGTCGCCTCGACGAAGCCCAGCTTCGAGCCGCAGTCGTAGCGCTTGCCGGCGAAGGTCACGGCGTGGAACGGCTGGCGGCCGATCATCTGCGCCATCGCGTCGGTGAGCTGGATCTCGCCGCCCGCGCCTTTTTCCTGGCGGTCGAGCACGGCCATGCCCTCGGGCTGGAGGATGTAGCGGCCTGAAATGATCAGGTTGGACGGCGCTTCGCCGCGCGCGGGCTTCTCGACCAGCCCCGTGACCTCGGTCAGGGCGCCGCGCTGCGCGCCGGGGGCGATCACGCCATAGCTCGACACCTCGTCCTCGGGCACTTCCAGCACGCTGATCAGATTTCCGCCGACCTCCTGGTAGGCTTCGACCATCTGCTTCATGCAACCGGGGCTGCCGATCATCAGCTCGTCGGGCAGGAACACCGCGAAGGGCTCCTCGCCGACGATGGCGCGGGCGCACCAGATCGCATGGCCGAGGCCGAGCGGCACCTGCTGGCGGACGGTGAGCAGGTTGCCCGGCTGGATTCGCGTCGGGGCGAGCGCGTCGAGCGACTTGTCGCGCTCGCGCATCGTCGTCTCCAACTCGTAGGCCATGTCGAAATGCTCGACCAGGGCGACCTTGCCGCGGCCGGTGACGAAGATGAGCTGCTCGATCCCCGCCTCGCGCGCCTCGTCGACCGCGTACTGGATCAGCGGCCGGTCGATGATCGGCAGCATCTCCTTGGGGATCGCCTTGGTCGCGGGCAGGAACCGGGTGCCGAGCCCGGCGACCGGAAACACGGCCTTGCGGACGGGCTTGGGCCTAATGGCCTGGGGCCGGATGGGATCGGATGCGCTCATCGGGACAGGTGAATCGCAGGCCCGATTCGCCCCGTCAACAGAAACACCGTCCGCTGCGCGTCGCGCTCGGCTTGCCGCGGCGACGTTTCGCGCTAAACGATTCGCCATGGACAAGATCATCATAGAAGGCGGCAGGAAGCTGGCCGGCACCGTGCCGATTTCCGGCGCCAAGAACGCAGCCCTGACCCTGCTGCCCTGCGCCCTGCTCACCGACGAGCCGCTGACCCTGCGCAACCTGCCGCGCCTGGCCGACATCGACGGGTTCCAGCACCTGATGAACCAGTTCGGCGTCTCGACCACGATCGCCGGCAGCCGCCCCGAGGACTTCGGCCGGGTGATGACGCTGGAGGCGACGCGGATCACCAGCTCGGTCGCGCCCTACGAGCTGGTCCGCAAGATGCGCGCCTCGATCCTGGTGCTGGGGCCCATGCTGGCGCGGATGGGCGAGGCGACCGTCTCCCTCCCCGGCGGCTGCGCCATCGGCAACCGCCCGATCGACCTGCACCTGAAGGCGCTGGAGGCGCTCGGCGCGCAGATCGAGCTGGCGGCGGGCTACGTCAAGGCCATCGCCCCCGACGGCGGCCTGCCGGGCGGGCGCTATTCCTTCCCGGTCGTCTCGGTCGGCGCGACCGAGAACGCGCTGATGGCCGCGGTCCTCGCAACCGGCAAGTCCACGCTCCACAACGCCGCGCGCGAGCCGGAGATCGTCGACCTGTGCAACCTGCTGGTCGCGATGGGCGCCGAGATCGAGGGCATCGGCACCTCCGAGCTGACCGTCCACGGCGTCCCCCGCCTCCACGGCGCGACCTACCGGGTGATGTCGGACCGGATCGAGGCCGGCTCCTACGCCTGCGCCGCCGCGATCACCGGGGGCGAGGTAACGCTCAAGGGCGCGGTGATCGAGGAGATGGAGGCGACCGTGCAGTCGCTGCGCGACGCGGGCCTGGTGGTCGAGCCGCGGCCCGGCGGCATCCACGTCGCCGCGGACGGCCCGCTGCGCGCGGTCAACATCTCGACTGCGCCCTACCCGGGCTTCGCCACCGACATGCAGGCCCAGCTCATGGCCATGCTGTGCAAGGCCGAAGGGGCGAGCGTGCTGACCGAGACGATCTTCGAGAACCGCTACATGCACGTGCCCGAGCTCAATCGCATGGGCGCGAACATCCAGACCAACGGCCGCACGGCCGTGGTCCACGGCGTCGAGAAGCTGACCGGGGCCGAGGTCATGGCCACCGACCTGCGCGCCTCGATGAGCCTGGTGATCGCCGGCCTCGCGGCGGAGGGGCAAACCCAGGTCCACCGCCTCTACCACCTCGACCGCGGCTACGAGCGGCTGGAGGAGAAGCTCTCGCTGCTCGGCGCGCAAGTGGAGCGGGTCGGCGGGGACTGAGGCGGAATTTGCGAGCCCGGTGAACCCGATCGCCCCTGGCGCGTTAGGGCAAGGCAGTTCACCAGGAGGACCATCATGGGTCTGTTGCAGATCGCGGCGCTCGGCGCCGCCGGCTACGTCGCCTACAAGCTCATCACGCGCGAGCGCGCCCATCAGGGCCGGGTCGCCTTCGCCACGGGCGAGAGCGACGGCCCCAACTTCGCCAAGGTGCGCCACGCCGGCCCCCAGGGGATGCGGAGCGATCCGCCGGCCTGGGACAAGACCGACGAGGCCAGCGACGAGAGCTTCCCCGCGAGCGACCCGCCCGCGACCTACTGATCCGGCCTACCGATCCGCCAGGAACCGCGCGGCCAGCCACAGCCGGATCGCCCCAGCCAAGCCCGGCGGCGTCTCGGCCGTGATCCGCTCGGCGTCGATCCGCGCGACCAGCGCGTTGAGCGGCGCGCGCTCCTGCTCCGCGGCCCGGCGCAGCAGGTCCCAGAACAGCGGCTCGAGGCTGATCGAGGTCTTGTGCCCGGCGATCTCGACCGAGCGCTTGACCGGCGGATGGTAGAGGCCCTCCACCGACGGCCTCAATACATGTGCTGCCCGCCGTTGATCGACAGGGTCGAGCCGGTGACGAAGCCGCCGTCCTCTGAGGCGAAGAAGGCGACGCCGCGCGCGATCTCGCTGGCCTGGCCGAGGCGGCCGACGGGGATCTTGGCGACGATCTTCTCCAGCACCGGGGCCGGGACCGCCGCGACCATGTCGGTGTCGATGTAGCCCGGCGCGATCGCGTTGACGGTCACGCCGAACTTGGCGCCTTCCTGGGCCAGGGCCTTGGTGAAGCCGTGGATGCCGGACTTGGCGGCAGCGTAGTTGACTTGGCCGTATTGCCCGGCCTGGCCGTTGATCGAGCCGATGTTGACGATCCGGCCCCAGCCGCGCTCGCGCATTCCGGGGAAGGTCGCCTTGGCCATGTTGAAGCAGCCGCCGAGGTTGATCCGCATGACCTCGTTCCCATCGTCGACGGTCATCTTGTGGGGGCGGCCGTCACGGGTGCTGCCGGGCTTGTTGACCAGCACGTCGACCGGCCCGACCTCGCCCCCGACCCGGGCGCCGCCGGCGCGCGAGGCCGGGTGATCGCCGACCGCCCAGCGGCAGGCCGGGAGGCCCGGCTCAGC
>Ga0066256_1003619_pt1 | contig 14667 bp, 1 predicted proteins | sample ThiBio_1000_biof_FD_87107 | JGI IMG/M metagenome (GOLD analysis project Ga0066256, IMG submission 87107) | Wastewater bioreactor microbial communities from Cape Town, South Africa - Thiocy_expt_1000_biof (version 2) | ecosystem: Engineered > Bioreactor > Thiocyanate-remediating >...
GGGGGGTGTGGGGGGCGCGCCGGGGGGGGGGGGTGGGGGGGGGGGGGGGGGGGGGGGGGGGGGGGGGGGGGGGGGGGGGGGGGGGGGGGGGGGGGGGGGGGGGGGGGGCGACCACTACTTTCTGATGCTTGCTATCACATGCGCCCCCCAAGACAATCGCAGGAGGTGCCCGTCACGTGGCAAGAGATGGCCGGCTCCAAGGTGGACCTCGTGTCTGCCAGCTTGCAGATGGCGCGCGACATTATTGTCATCCGCGCGTGCTACGCGCTGGGGCTGTGGCGCTATTGAGCGCCCGCCGGGCTGCTGGCGGTGCGCGCGTTGCATCAGCGTGCTGCTGGCGTGACCGCCACGGCGCACCCGCAATGCGTCCGCGCCCGCGCCGCCGCGCTGCGTAGAGTAAGGTCCCCGTGATAGACAGAACCACCCGGATGAGTGTTGTGTATGTGTGTGTGTGTGTGGCCAGGATGTGCCGTGTCTGTGTGTGCGTGTGCGTGTATCGCATGCTATGTGTTGTTGTTGGCCGCGTCGTATTTGCCGCGCGCGCCGGGTGTGACCTGTCAAGTAATTTGTCGCAGAACTGCACCGCGCCCGCCCACACCAGCGACCGCAATTGCAGCACTGGCGCAGCAGCGCCGTGGTTGTGCTTGGGTGCCGTCATGTGCACACACAAGATCCGCATGCCGTGGATACGGGTGCCATCCCGTTCATGTCATCCTTCATCCTCGTCATACGGCAGCACAAATACCCACTGATAATCCACACCACGTACGCTGCTGCGCATGACAATTTCCCCGCCGCCATACGTCACCCTACTACCCCAACAAGCGGCAGACACCATGAACGTGGGCAGCGTGTGGGAGCTGGAGGCGCTGACCGCGGTGCTGCGCACGGGGGAGTACGGCCTGTGGGGCGTGCTGGAGGAGGACGCGGCAGACGCGGCAGGCGCGGCGGCGGCACTGGCACCACTGGGTCTGCCACTACTGCCACCCACCCTTGCTGCTGGTGCGGCGGAGCAGGTGGTGGGATGGAGTGCGGCAGGTCTGGGGCCGGTGAACCCGGGTGCCGGCAGTAGCAGTACTGCAACTGCGGCAACCACCGCGCATGCCAACCCACATGCCACCGCGGTGGCACAAGCGGCACTGGCGGCACTGGCAGCGGGTGCCACGCTAGGGCGGCCGCGACTGGCGCCGCCGCGGCGGCGGGATGACACGCCGCTGGAGGTGCGGTTCTCAACCGCCGACGCCGTCACGGCCATCACGCCGGTGTACAACGCCGCCATCCCGCCGCGCCCGCTGTGGCGGCACATGCGGGAGGGGGGTGGCGGCGTGGAGGCGGGCAGCGGCGAGGGAGCGGCGAGCACGGCAAGCCCGCGGTCGGTACACGGCGGCGGCGGTGGTGGCATGGCCGCGGACGGCGGGGAGGCAGACGGCGGCGGGCTGCGCGTGGATACCAGTGGCGCTGCTGGGTTTGATGCCGCCGCCTTCAACATGGCGGGCGGGCGGGGACACGCTGCCGGGTTGGCGGGCGTGTCTGCTGGTAGTGCCATTGGACTGCTGTCGTCGTCGTCGCACGACGGTTTGGCCAGCGACAGTGGTGCAGCAGCGGCGGGGACTGGGGCGGCGACCACGGCGTCTCTTGCACCGCCGCCGTCTGCATTTTCAAGCGACGCGCCTTCGCGGCGCAGCACGGCGGTGTCGTTGCGGGGTGGCACGAGCGGGACCGGCCGCGCCAGCGCGACGACAGCAGGCGGCACCGGCAGCGCGGCAGGCAGCCGCCGCGTGTCTGTGTCGCTGCTGGCAGAAGCCCTGCGTGGCCCCGGCGGCGGCACTGGTGGTGGTGGCGGCGGCGGGAGTGATAATGACTCTGATGGCGGCGCGTCACGGTCGCGTGCACGGGTGGGTGGCTCCCGGCGGGGGGACGACCGCGGCAGCGTGGCGGGCTCGGTACGTACGGCGGGCGGCGGCGGCGCAAGTGAGGCGGGCGGTGCAGCGAGCGGCGCCTTGCTGCAGATCAAGGTGTACCTGCCGTCCAAAAAGGCGGTGAAGCTGCGGGTGCCGGACGCTGCCACCGTAGGTGACGTCATTGTGGAGCTGCTTCGCCAGTCACGCACGGTAGCAGAGGCGGCGCCGCCGCTGCCGGGCGACGTGCGGACGTACGAACTGCGGCTGCACGACGAAGACGGCGAGCCGGACGACGACTTCCCGGCACTGGACAAGTCTCGCCGCATCGTGGGGTTTGCGCAGGGCGGCGTACATGAGTACTGCTTGCGCGGCATTCCAGCGGCGCTGGCAGCGCTTGCTCGCTCCGCTGCCGCCGCCGCCGCCGCCGCTGCCACTGCCACCTCCAGCGCTACCTCCAGTGGCACCCCTACGCCGGGAGGGCGCACACCACCGGCAACACCGACGCGTGGCGTAACTGCCGCCGTACCAGGGGCGCCGCTGCCTGGCCCAGCCATTGCTGCCAAGCCGCCGCTGGCACCCGCGCCGCCGTCACCCTATGGTCCCACCGGCGCCGCTGCCGGTGATCCTGCCATCCCTCCCGCTCTGTTGCAGCCGCCGCCCTCCCTGCGCGTTGTACTGCCAGGCGCCACGTCGCCCACCATTACCATGGTGCCCGTCACGGACACCACGCGCATCCAGGGCGTGATTGAGTACGTGGCGCGCCGCCACCGCCTGCCCATCTTCCATGAGCGCTTTGTTGTGCGCGTGTCGCCGCTGGACCAGTCCCGCCTGGGCATGCCCACGCGCGAATTGCCGCCAGGCGCGCTTGTCACGCCGCTGGCGCTGGACTCGGTGGAGCTGGTGCGCAAGACATTTGCGGACTCGCCGCCGCCGGCGGTGTCGGCGTCGTCCGCTGCTGCTGCTGCTGCTGCCGCATCCGGCGCCGCCACTCCCGGCGGCGGCCGGCGGGCAGCGCCTGGCGGTGGTGGTGGCGGCGGCGGCGGTGGTGGTGCTGGGGGAGGCGGCTATTATGGTGGCGGCGGCGGTGGCGGCGGCGGAGTCGGGTACGGTGGTGGTGGTGTAGGTGCTGGTGGTGGGTACGGCGGCGGTTCAGTTGGGACAGACGGTGACGGCGGCGGTGGTGACATCCTGTCTGCCTCCGCTGCCATTGCGCTTGCTGGAGGTGGAGGTGCTGGAGGCGGCGGTGGCGGCGGCGGTGGCGGCGGCGCATCAGCACTGGCGCGGCCCATGACGACGCCGTCGGTGGGGCCGGGTGGTCTGATGCACAATGCCATCACGGCGGCGCAGTTCCAGGAGTGGCACGTCATCAAGATCAACCGGCGGGGTCGGCCGCAGGAGCGGCTGATGGGCATCGACCTCACGCGCATCACCAACCGCAAGGTGGAGAAGAAGCGCTTCCTGTCAGACAAGACCATGAACGCGGAGCGCCTCATCTCCGACATTCGCCGCGTGGAGGTGTCGGACCTGGACGCGCGCGTCTTTGCCATCGTGTTCCGCGAGTCGGGCGAGGAGGAGGTGGCGCTGACGTACGAGACGCGGACGCCGTACGAGCGCGACGAGATCGTGTCCAAGCTGGCCTACATCCTGCGCATGAACGGCGCGGCGGGCAAGATCGTGCGCAGCAACAAGGCGCTGAACCTGGGCGGCGCGAGTGCGGGCGTTGGCGGTGGTGTCGGTGGCGGTGGCGGCGGCGGCGGCGGCGGCGGCGGTGGCAGTGGCACAGCCCCCCTTGTATAATAACCTGCTGTATTTATTATTACGATCACGTCAAATCGTGTCATGCATGCATGCATACAAAGCTATTATTGATTCTACCAACTCCCAATTCATAACCAGGCTCATCACTCGGACGTCTGGCACAGCAGCGCGGCGCCGCGCTTGATGTAGTGGTCCGCGGAGGCAGTGGGGCCGATGGGCAGCATGGCGTTCATGACCCACATGGTGGAGTGGCCGGTGGTGGACAGCGTGCCGCGGCGCAGGGCGGTGCGGTAGACGGGGCAGTGGTACACGTGGCTGCCACCGGCGCCGCCGCCACCGCCGTGCCCGTCGCTGGCGCCGCCCACCGCCACGTGCGGCTTGATCCAGATGACCGGCATGGTGAACAGCAGCTCGCGCGGCGCCTGCTCGCACATGACGCCGGCGCCGCTGTCCCACGCCGCACCCTCCAGGAACAGGCCGTAGATGTGGGCACCGTCGTCGGGCGGCGCGGTGACTGTGGCGGGATTGGTGACGGTCAGCACCTGGAAGTTGAACTCGATGGTGTCGATGGGCTGCCGCGTCTTGCGCGCGTAGTTCTGCAGCTGGCCGGTCAGGAAGCTCTGCGTGAAGAAGAAGCCTGACACCCAGAAGGCGGCCGGCGGGCCCTCCGCCACCCACGTAGTAAAGAAGGCCACCCGCGCGCACAGGTCCGCCACCCAGCTGCCCAGCGGCTTCAGCGACGGGTAGCCCGCCGCGTGCCACGCCGGCGGCACGCGGTTGGCCAGCAGGTAGCTGGACATGGCCTCCAGCTGCGACGTCATGACCACCAGGCCCTGTACAGCGTCGTTCAGCGACGCCAGCGTGGAGCGCACCACGCCCAGCAGCCGGTTGTACCGGATCAGCTCCTGCACCAGCACCGTGTTCATGGACTGCTCGTGCCGCACGGGGTACTTGGCTGCCACCGCTTCCACGTCAAAAGGCCGCGGGATCTTGGCAGTCACGTCCGCCACGAGCGCCAGCAACGGTGACGCCGCACCCCCGCCGCTGCCGCCGCCACCGGCACTCCTGCTGCTGGCCAGCGCCACCGCCGCCGCACCGCCGCCGCCGCTGCCGCCGCCGCCACCACTCTTGGGCGACGTGCCAGGCGGCAGCACCTCCAGCATGGTGCCCAGCATGGTGCGAGCCTCTGCCACCGCCGTCGTGATGGCGGCGTTGTCGTGCAGCCCAAACACCTCTGGCGCATCCATCAGCGGCAGCGACTTGATGTACTCCACGTAGCTGGTCAACGGGCCGTCCAGCGGCACGTAATAGGTGCCAGAGGCGGACAGCGGGTACCCGCCCTCCAGCGCCGCCTCGCAATAGAACGTGCGCAGCAGCGCCTCCAGCGCGCGCGCGTCCTTGTCGTCCGTCACGCGGCCGCCATAGTTGCAGGAGGCGACGAGGTACTGCAGTGCGGGGAAGGGCACCACCAGCGGGATGCCGTCAAAGGGGTCCACCGGCGTGTCGTCGTCCACCACGCTGTGCCGCCCCGACGCCATGGAGCCGCGGCGCGCGGAACTGGGTGCACGCGCCGAGCCGGGTGCGGCGCCGGGTGCAGCACCCGCGGCGGGTGCCGGTGCGGCCGGCGGTGCCACCGCGCCGCCCTTGGCCGCCACCCGCATGTTGCGGTAGTCAGCCAGCGCCGCCACCGCGTCCGACGGCGCAGAGTCGTCCAGGAACATGCGCAGCTGCGAGATGGAGATGGACAGGTCGGCGTCCGTGAAGTTGTACACCTCGTTCCAGCCCAGCGGGCCAAACCGGCGGCGCTCCTGCACGACGGCGTGGAAAAAGCACATGCCAAAGATGAGCTTCTTCCACGCGTGCGGCTGCGCGCAGTCCTCAAACCACGGCTCGTTGATGGCGGCGTATGACCCCAGCAGGTTGGCGCGCAGGCCCTTGGGCGGCTCGTTGGTCATCTTGATGGCGCGCTGCAGCACGGAGACAGGGAACGACTTCTCGGGCATGGACGTCAGCCACAGGCGGAACTCGGGGTGCGTGCGGTCCGGCGTGATCTCCTCCACCAGCCGCTCCAGCGTGCCCATCCGCGACGCCGCCAGGTGGCAGTTCTGCAGGCACACCCACAGGCCGGAATCCACCGCCTCCGTGATGGCTGCCTCTGCGATGGGGCCCTGCCCCTGCCCCAGCGACACCAGCTTCAGCTTGCGTCCAAATCCCTTCATGTCCGCCAGCCGCAGCAGCTCCGCGGTGGGGTCGGCGCCGGGCGACAGCACAAACACAAGCGGCGTGTCGCACGACGAGTCGCCGTACGACTGCTGCAGGTCAAAGGTGGGCGGCTCCACGTACACGCGACCCAGCGTCAGCGCAATAAAGTCCTGCACCGCGCCCGCCAGCTTGTCGGGACGCAGGCAGCGCAGCACAAGCAGATGATGGAAGATGGACAGGTGCGCCCACGGCTCCTTCTCCCCCTTCCGGTGGTGCCCACCGCCTGCCGCCGCCGCCGCCGCTGCCACTGCGGATGCCAACCCACCTTCCTCACCCTCCCGCCGCCCCGTGCGCTCACCGCCGCCGCCACCGCCGCCGCCCTGGCCGTCCCGGAAGCTCGAGGTTGCCACCAGACCACGCGCGCCCCCTGCCTCCCCGCCAGCGCCGGCGCCGGCGCCGCCTGCGGTTCCGCCGCCGGCACCACCCGCGCCACCGCCCGCGCCAGCACCAGCGCCGCCAGCACCACCAGCAGCACCACTACTGGTGCCATGGCTGCCAGGGCCAGGCAGCTGCACACCAACGGCATGGCGCACACCACCCAGCCCCGATGCAATGCGCTTGGAAGCGCTCGCACCTGCCGCCGCCGCGCCACCAGCCGCCGTCAGATCGGATGTCGATACGCCACCAGCAGCCGGTGCACCGCCGGCAGCGCCCGTTGCCGCACCGCCGCCGCCACTGCCGCCGCCGCCTACGTCGTCAGCATCGAGCACCGCGGCGGCCGCCTCCTTGCCCATCAGCAGCTGCGCCACCACCAGCGCGGGCTGCGCGGCGGTGGACACGGCACGCCATGCGTTGATGCGCTTCGCCACCTCCTCGTCAAAGCCCTCCAACGCCGGCAGGCGTGCCAGCCCCACCAGGTCACCCCACATGGCATCCGTCAGCCATGCGTGCCCGCCGCGAGCACTGCCAACGACGCCGGCAGCGGCGGCGGCGGCGGCGCCCTCCGCGTCGCTATCGCTGTCGCCCGCCGCCTCGTCGCCCTCCGCCACCGCCACCGCGTCCACGCCCAGCGCCACGTCCTGCAGCGGCGCGGTGCGCGCCGGGTTGGGCTTGGGCAGGTCCAGCACCGTGTTGCCGGACAGGAAGTAGCGCGCCTCCTCGTCCGTGATGGCGCCCTCCGACTCCAGGATGCGCAGCGTCATGAGGAGGGAGAAGAGCAGCTTGTCCTTCTCAAACAGGGAGCGCGCCACGTTCAGGTACAGCGACTGCGTGAAGGTGTCGATCACGCTCTTCAGCCGCACCTGCAGCTGCTTCTTGGGCGCGGGCGCGGCGGCGATGGCGGCGAGGAAGAGACGAATGAACCACTCCAGCGAGAACTGGTACATGGGCTCCACGCCCGCCAGGCTGGCCACCGCAAAGTACAGCGTGGCGGCGCGCTGCGCCACCGGCGTGTACTCCACGCGCGTCGTGGAGATGCGCTTCTGCGTGCGCTCCGCCTGCCCCATCTTCTCCGCCACCGCGTCCGCCACCACGCGCGACGACTTGAGCGTGGCAATGAGGTTCTCGTCCTCCAGGATGTCGCCCTCCGACGCCGCCAGCATGCGCAGGATGTTGTCCTCGATGGCGGCGATCTGGCTGACGTTGGCCGCCGTGTCCTTCACCAGCGTCTCGCGCTGCGCCTCCAGGTCGGGCGCCTCCGCCGCCACCACGATGCCCAGCATCTGGTCCGTCAGGCCCTCCACCGTGGCCGCAAAGTTCAGCAGGTTCACCTTCACGCGCGTCTCCGGGTTGTAGTGCGGGTTGGCGGCCTCCGTCGTCATGTACAGCCGGAAGGACGGCGAGTACTCCACCGTGTCGTCGCCCAGCCGCACGCTGGCCATCATGCCGGCGCGCGTCACCTGCAGCAGCAGCAGCGGGTCCAGGTACGGGTCCAGCGACTCGCCCACGTTCTCAATCAGCACCGGCGACCCCAGCTGCACCGCCTGCTGGATGGCGCGGTTGAACCCGGGCGCCGACATGCGCAGCACGCGCAGCGCCCGCGCCGCCGCCTCCTTCTCGCCGCCGCTCCGCCCGCCGCCGCCGCCGCCGCCGCCGCTCTTGCTCTTGCTGGCTGCCGCTGCCGCCGCCGCCGCCGCCGTCGCCGCAAAGTCGGCCTCCATCTTCTTGATCCACCGCACCGCCTGCCGCTGCGGGTCCACCAGCAGCGGCCACTGCGCCGAGTTCAGCAGCATGGTGGCGGAGTCGATGGAGAAGGTGTCGGCGGGCAGGTTGTTGGCGGTCCACATGCGCACCGTGACGTCGTCCGTGAGGGTGGCGCGCAGGGAGTAGGCGGGCGAGCGCGGCAGGCCGCGCGCCTCAATGAGCCCCGTCCACGCCTCAATGGCGGCGGTGCGGTAGGCGGAGGTGAAGGGGCCCAGGTAGTTCACCACGCCCGCCGACAGCAGCATGTCGCCCAGCAGGTTGGCGCGCCGGTGCGCGTACTCCACCGTCAGGTCCTTCCACCGGCCCTTCTCGCCGCCCAGGCCCGAGATCAGCTGCTGCGCGCGGTCCAGCTTGGTGCGGCAGTCCGACACCTGCCGCTCCAGCTCCCGCTTCTTGTCGTTGGCCTCCTGCAGCGCGCGCTTCAGCTTGGCGACGTGCGCCTTCACCGCCGCCAGCCGCTCCTCCTTCACCGCCAGCGCCGCCTTCGCCTCCGCCACCTGCGCCGTCGCCTCCGCCAGCTTGCGCTTCTTGGGCTCCACCGTCTTGGACACGCGCTTGTACACGCACATGGCGCGCACAAACTTGCACAGGCCCTCCGCCGCGTTGGACGCCTTGGCGATCTTGTCGGGCATGAACTCGGGGTCCGCCAGGTACGGCTCCAGCGCCGCCGCCTTCTCGTCGGTGAGCGAGTCGCGCGGGAACTCCAGCAGCATGTTGATGAACTTGGGGTTCGCCAGCAGGTGCTTCTTGGCGGCGTCCCAGTAGTTCAGGTACGGCTTGCCGTCCGCGTCCTTCGCCTTGTCGGGCGCCACGCCCATCAGGATGCACACCGTCTCCATCACCAGGCGCACGCCGTTGGGCGGCTTCAGCATGGACTTGACGACCACGAGGTCGGACTTGGACAGCGTCTTCAGCGCGTCCATCGCCGCCTCCAGCGCCGGCATCGCCTCCGCCAGGTCCGCCTCGCACTCCGCCGCGATGCGCTGCGCCTCCGCCGCCGACTCCCCCGTCGCCTTCTTCTCCGCCTCGCACACCGCCTCCGTCGCGTCCGCCTCCTTCTGCTGGCCCTCAATGTCCACCATCATGGCCGCCGTCTCCTCCTTCGACTTCTCCAGCGTCGGCTGCAGCGCCGTCAGCTCCGCCTGCATGGTGGCCACCAGCACCTCGGTGGACTCGATGCTGGACACGCCGCGCACGTACCGCGCCTCCTGGTGCGCCAGCGTGACGCGCTTGGTGATGAGCAGCGACGCAAACAGCTTGAGCAGCTGGAGGTAGGAGGTGGGCGTGACGTAGTTCTTGCGCCCTGCCGCCTTGGCAAACGCCTCCGACAGCGCCGTCACGCGCAGCTGCATGTCCACGCACACCGCCACCACGGCGTCAAAGTGCGCCGCCTCCAGCAGCGGCCGCGGCCCGTCGTCGTCGTCGTCGTGCGACCCCGCCACGCCGCCCGGGTTGGCGGGCATCAGCGCCGCCGCCTGCAGCGCGGTGAGCATGGCGGGCTGGCCCGCCGTCGTCATGCTGCCGGCGTCGGCAGACAGCACGCGGCGCGCCACCGACGTCAGCGCCTCCGCCGGCCAGCTGAAGAAGTAGTCAATGTAGCAGCAGTTGACGAGGGCGGGGAAGGCGCGCAGGCGCGGGCGGAAGGCGGCGGAGAGCGGCGAGAAGGCAAGCACGACGTGCAGGTTGCGCGCGCACTTGCGCACAAAGTACGCCAGCACCTCCGCATTGGTGGGCGGCGGCAGCTGCGCCGGAGCGGCGTCGCTGGACCCCTTGCCGCCGGCAGCCGCGGCAGCCGCCGCCGCCGCCGCCGCCTTGGCGGCCGCCTTGGCCTCGTTGGTCAGCGACGCAATGATGGTGCCCTGGTCGTCGGCGTTGAACAGGTTGGGGATCTCGCCCGTGTTCAGCACGTTGTTGATGTCCTCCAGCATGCCCTCGTGCACCAGCGACGTGTCCGGCATGAACAGCACGCTGCCCTTGCCCTCCACGCCCGCCCGCATCATGATCGCCTTGGAGTCCTCCTTCCACTCCGGCATCGTGTAGCTCTTGCCCACCTCCAGCTCCACAAACACGAGGCCCTCAATGTACGCCGCCAGCTTGGTGAGCGACCGCCGCCCGCTGCCGCCCACGCCCAGCAGCAGCGCGTGGCCGCCCGGCTGCGACAGGCAGCGCGCGATGCGCGCCACGTGCTCGCGCGCGGTGCCAAACAGCACGAGGTCCAGCCGCTGCGCCGCCGCCGCCGTCGCGTTGTACCCATCCAGGAACGACTTCATGACGGCGTTCAGCTGCGCGTCCGACACCGCCTGCAGGTACGGCTTCTTTGCCGCCACAACTGCGCCCTTCCCGCCTTTACCGCCCTTTCCAGCCTTGCCCTTCGCCCCGCCAGCCGCGCCGCCGCCACCAGCGCCGCCGCCGCCGCTGCCGGCACCACCGCCACCTGACGCCGACGCGCCGGCGCCGTACGGCTCGATGAAGTTGACAAAGCACACCGCCTCGCCGCCGCCCGCCGCCGCCGCCTCGTGCCCGCCCGCCTCGTACTTGGCGCGCGCCGCCAGCACGGTGGCGTCGGTGTAGAAGGCGGCACGCGTGTCCGCCCACCGCACGCCGCAGTGCTCCGACACCTTGGCGTCCAGCGTGCGCGCAAAGGTGGCGCCGTCGGTGGCGTCCAGCAGGCGATCCGCAAACACGCGCTCGCACTCGTGGCCCCACAGCCGCAGCAGGGCGGCGGGCGTGTCCAGCGCGCCCGCCTGCGCCATGGTGACGCCCTGGAACACGCGGCCCACGTCGCGCAGGTTGAAGGTGTAGTGGCTCTTGGCGGGCGTGGGGCGCAGCACCTGCGCCAGCGTGGTGTACAGGTCCACGGTGGCGGCCACGATGGCGTGCGCCGTCTCCACCACGGGCCCGGTGCCCGCCGCGCCGCCAAAGAACCACTGCACGATGGAGCCAAACACGCGGCGCAGGGAGGCGGTGTCAAACGGCACGAACGCCAGCACGTTGAAGTGGCGCACGTAGCGCAGCGTCACGTTGCCGCGCCCCGCCGCCATGGCCGCCACAAACTGCACGTCCACGATGCGCCGGAACGGCTTCCCCTTCTCGTACCGGTCGTACCACCCGCCGTAGTCCATCCACTGGCGCAGCAGCTCGATGGGCGCCTGGCTGCCGTACGTGTCGGGCGCCGGCATGTTCAGGTCGTCCACAAACACGACGGCGCGGCGGCCGAGCGGCGGGCCAAACACGCCGACGCGGCGCTTGGACATGCGCGCGTCAATGATGGCCTGCGTCACCTCCGCCGACGTGCGCGCGCTGAACTGCATGAGCACGGTGTTGAACCGCGTGGCGTCCAGGCCCGCCAGCAGGCCGCGCGCCACCGACACGCTCTTGCCGGTGCCCGTGGTACCTGACACCAGCACGTGCGCGCGGTTGCGCACCAGCAGGTCCATGATGGCGGACCGCGCCAGGCTGCCGGCGGTGGGCACAATGATGTCGGTGTACTCCAGGCCGGGCGCCAGCGGGTGCAGGTCGCGCCCCGCGGGCTGGCCGGGCAGCGACACCAGGCCGTCGGCCCACGCGACCCACCGCACTGCGGGGTCCGTCACCAGCCGCAGCAGCGCCACACGTGCCGCTGCCGCCGCCGCTGCTGCCTCTGCCGCCGCCGCGCTGGGCGCTGGGCCGCCGGGCGCGGTAGGCGTCGGGGAAGGCGACGGCGAGGGGGACATCAAGGGGGAGGGGGATGCAACCGGCGAAGACACGGGGCCGCCCGGCGCGCCGTCCCGCGGCGACACCGAGCCGTCGCGCGCCGGCGCCAGCAGCACCACGTTGGAGCGCACGGCAAGGGCGGCGGGCGCGCCTGCCATGGCTGCGCACTCCAGCCGGTAGTCGTACAGGTTGGTGTGCGCGCCAGCAGGCGGCAGGGCACCTGTCAGCGCCACCCGCCCGCCACCGTCGCCGCCGCCGCCACCTGCCACGCCCGCCACGGCAGCTGCAAAGCCGGCGCGGCTGTCGCCGTCCAGCGCGCCGCCCAGCGACCAGGTGAGCGCGTAGAAGAAGAGCGCCTCCAGGCGCGTGCGCTCCGCTGCGTTCAGCGCCGCCGCCTCGACGCCCTCCAGCCGCGCGCGCCACGCGCCGCCGGCGTCCGCAGCGGCGGCGGCGGAGGTGGCGGCGTCGTCACCCAGCACCGACGCCTCGCGCGACGTCGTGATGCCGGCGTCGTTCATGGCGGCGGTGAGGAGGGAGAGGAGGGAGGTGACCTGCGCCAGCTCCGGCACGACGGTGATGGTGCGCGCGCGGCGCGCCACGTGCTCCAGCGCCGGCGGCAGCAGCCAGGCAAAGAGGCCAGACAGGTACTCCTTGTGCCCCGCGATGCCCTCCGCGTCTGGCAGGCCGCCCACCCACGACGCCACCAGCGGCCGCCACCCCAGCTGGTCCGGCTCCAGGTACACCATGCCGCAGCGCGACACGGTGGCGGGCGACGCCTGCTCCAGGTTGTCCACCTCAAACATCATGGTCATCTCGGGCGTGATCTTCACGATCTCGCCGCTGTTCAGGCACAGCTTCTTGTTGTCGTCCAGCACCGTGTTCATGGACTCAATCCACACGGCGTCCACGGGGCCGTCAAACACCAGCCACTTGAGGTCGGCCGCCATGGTGGCATCAAAGGCAAACGAGCGCACCGCGTGCGCCAGCACGCCGTCCGTCCACTCGTGCGTGTTCTCGTCAAAGGTGCCAAACAGGTGGCTGAGCGACAGCGACTTGGGGTTGATGGCCTTGGTGCGCACCGCGCGCGGCGCGACGGACAGGCCAGCCGCCGCCACCGCCTCGGGCGACACGGCAGGGAACTCCGCCTTGGCCAGGCCCGCCAGGGCGCGCGCCAGGGAGCGCATGACGGTGGACTTGCCAGACAGCGTGGCGCCCACCAGCATGAGGCCGTGCCGTACCGCCACCGTCTCGTACAGCTGGATGCACTTCTCCATGAACACCGGCTCCGGCGACAGGCCAGTCTTGGCACACACGGCGGTGAGCGCGTCGCGCAGCACGGCGTCCTTGGAGGCGGGCATGACGGTGGTGGGGAACAGGTCGCCCACGATGCCGCGGAACAGCGGGATGTCGACGGACGGGAACTTGGGCACGTTGGCGTCCAGGATGGCGCGCAGCGTCACGGCGTCCTCCTCCCAGTCCTCCAGCCGCCGCCGCAGGTTGCCGGCCGCCACCAGGATGGTCTTCACCGCGCGCATGCCGTAGTCGTAGTGGAACTGGCTGGACAGCTGCTCCGACGCCAGGCGCAGCACCTGCACCACCTTGCGCGCCATGGTGCGCGCCTCCAGGAAGCCGTACGAGAACAGGATGATCTCGGAGATGAGCGCGTAGTCGGGCACCATCATGGCGACGGGGCGGAAGAGCGCCTTCAGGTTGTCGGGCAGCTCAGAGCGGCCCGCGTAGCCCGGGTTCATGGTGATGAACACGGAGGCGGCGGGGTTGAGCGTCAGCGTGGTGCCCTCAAACACGAACCGCTTGGCGCCCTCGCGCTTCGCCTTCTGGATCGTCAGGATCTGCTGCGCAATGACGGACAGCACCTCCAGCTCGATGCGGTTGAACTCGTCAAAGCAGGACCAGGCGCCGGCGCTGGCCAGGCCCTTGAAGAACTTGGCCATAGCCAAGTAGTCGAGGCCGTCGGAGCAGTTGAACACGACGCACTGGATGGCCATCGCCTTGGCCAGGTCCTTCGTCGTCTCCGTCTTGCCCGTGCCGGCGGGGCCCCCGGGGGCGCCGCCGTACATGAGGTGCACCGCGCCCACCAGCGTGCAGATCGGAAGAGCACACGTCTGAACTCCCGTCACATCACGATCTCGTATGCCGTCTTCTGCTTGACAAAGGTTGGTGGCATTGATGATGCGCACCGGCATGCGGGGCGGCGCCTCCTTGGGCGGCGGCGCCTGTGCCTGCGCCATACCCAACCCCATCGCCGCCAGCTGCGCCGCCGCGCTGCCTGCCGCCGCCTTCCGCGCCGCCCCTGATGCCGGCCCTGGCTTCCCGCCCGCGCCGCCGCCACCCGCCCCGCCGGTCCCGCCGGCACCCTTACCGCCCTCCCCGCCCTCCTCGCCCCGGCCACCCCGGCTGGCAAACCCGATGCCCTCGCCGTCGCTGCCAGCCCACGCGGCGTCGCCCTGCCAGTAGTACCGCAGCTGCGAAAACCACTCAAACGCGTCCAGCCGCGACACGCCCTTGTCCACCATGGACGCCACCACGTCGCGCGCGTGCACGTCGATGGTGGTGAGCGCGGACAGCGTGGTGCGCTGCAGCGGCGTCAGCTTGCCGCGCACCAGCTTCACGATGCCCGCCAGCTGGCCGTTGAGGGTGGCAAGGTAGCGCGCCAGCGGCGCGGCGACGGCGGGCGGCGGGGGCACGCCCGCTGGCGTCGGCCCGTTGCCCGCCGCCGCCCGCGCCCCCCCCCGCGCGCCCCCCCCCCCCCGCGGCCCGTAAACCCAGTCCCCCCCCAGCCCCCCCCGGCCCCGCCACGCCCGCCCCCCCCCCCCGCGCGACGCCCACCTGCCCCTCACCCCGGCCCCGCCGCCCGCCCCCCCCCGCGCCGGCCCCCCGGCCTGCCGCGCGC
>Ga0066256_1003621_pt1 | contig 14663 bp, 12 predicted proteins | sample ThiBio_1000_biof_FD_87107 | JGI IMG/M metagenome (GOLD analysis project Ga0066256, IMG submission 87107) | Wastewater bioreactor microbial communities from Cape Town, South Africa - Thiocy_expt_1000_biof (version 2) | ecosystem: Engineered > Bioreactor > Thiocyanate-remediating >...
CCGAAGTGCGCGCCGGCCTCGATCAATTGCTGCATGGTGACGGTAGGAGCCGCCATAGGTATTTCCTTTCCGGTTGTGCCTCTGGGAAGCTGGAACCGTGCGGCGAAGTCCGCTGCGGCACCGGGATGAACGCTTCCCATGTGGATTCGCCGACTCGAAACCGCTCAAAACGAGCGGCTTCGGAGCCGACGCGGCGCCCCTTAGCCGCTGGTCATCGTAAAATCCAGTGAGGATTCGTCGCCGCCCCACGGCAAACCGTCGCATTTTGCCCCTTGACATAGGAACAAAAAGGGAACATATTGAGGGCAACCTGGAACCGAGTGACACCCTAGCATTTATCCACAGCAATTCCACAGCCCGATCCACATTTCGCGGACCCGGCGCCGGAAGGGACGAAGGACAGACCCAATGGTTGCGACGCTTCTTGCCGTACTGTTCGCCGGAGCCGCCGTTCTCGCCATCGCGACGATGGCCCTGAGCTGGCGCACCTTCGGTTTCCGCTTCCGCGAGCTGCGGGACGAGCTGCGAGCGACCTACGATCCGCTGACGGTGCGCTATGACTGGCGCGATACCGGCGCGCGGCCCTCGGCCGTGATCTACGCGCTGGACTTCAAGGCGAAGGCGGACGGCCTTCCGTTCCATCCCCGGCCCCGGTGCCAGCCGGGCCGCGAGCAGCCTCCCGTCCTCCTCGCTGCCGCCTGATCCGGGCATAGGAGACGATCCCCACCGGGATCAGCACGAGATAGCCGAGGCAGATGACGACCAGGGTGAGCCAAGGCTCGTTGACCAGCCCCGCCACCAGCAGCGCGACGAGGACGATCAACGGCAGCCGCATCGAACGCCGCGGCCGCAGCTTGCCCCAGGCCAGGGTCGGCAGGGCCGAGATCAGCAGGAAGGCGATCACCACCAGCCAGATGCCGACCAGCACCGGCTCGCGGAATTCCTCACGGCCGCTAGCGATCCACAAGTAGAGCGGGAGGTAGGCCAGCCCCGCCCCGACCGGCGCGGGAATCCCGGTGAGGAAGCCGGCGGCCTTGCGCGGCTCGTCGGCCAGGTCAATCCGGGCGTTGAAGCGGGCCAGCCGCAGGACGCAGCAAATCGCGAAGGCCAGGGCGGCGAACCAGCCGAGCCGGGGAATCTCCTGGAGCGACCAGAGGTAGAGGATGAGCGCCGGCGCGACCCCGAAGTTGATCGAATCGGCCAGGCTGTCGAGCTCCGCCCCGAACCGCGACTGGGCCTTGAGCATCCGGGCGATCCGCCCGTCGATCCCGTCGAGCATCCCCGCCGCGATCACGAACAGCACGGCCTTGGCGAACTCCCCGCCGATGGCGAAGCGGATGCCGGTCAGCCCGACGCAGAGCGCGCCCGCGGTGATCGCGTTGGGCACCATCGCGCGCAGGGTCAGCCCGCCGCGGCGCAGCGGGCGGCCCGCCTCGTTGCTCATTGCGCCAAGCTCACTGGATCACGCCTTCGATCAGGGCGCCCTGCCCGATCTCGGCCAGCACGGTCTCGCCGGCCACGGTCTTCTGGCCCATCAGGACCTTGGGCTCGGTCCCGGCGGGCAGATAGACGTCGACCCGGCTGCCGAAGCGGATCAAGCCGACGCGCTGGCCGGCCGCCAGGATGTCGCCCGGCTTGACGAAGGGCACGATCCGCCGCGCGACGAGGCCGGCGATCTGGGTGAAGCCGATCGCCACGCCGTCGGCGCGCTCGATCATGATGTGCTGGCGCTCGTTCTCCTCGCTCGCCTTGTCGAGGTCGGCGTTGACGAACTTGCCGGGGATATAGACCACCCGCCGCACCGTGCCGGCCACGGGCGCGCGGTTGATGTGCACGTCGAAGACCGACATGAAGATCGAGATTCGCGTCACTGGCTCGGCCGCGAGCACCGGGCCGCCGGTGCCGTCCTCCAGGCACAGCTCGCGCGGCGGCGGCACCTTCTGGATCAGCGTGACGAGGCCGTCGGCCGGGGAGACGATCAGGCTCTCGCCCTGCGGCGTGACCCGCTTGGGATCGCGGAAGAAGGCGAGGATGCAGAAGACCAGCGCGCCCATCGGCCAGGCGATCGTCTCCCAGGCCATGAACGCGGTGAAGACGCAGACCGCCGCGGCGATCAGCGCAAACTTGCGGCCTTCGGGATGGACCGAGGGCCATTCCCAGCTCGCCTCGCCCCGCCCACGGTTGTCTAGGATTTCGCCTGGCATCGTGGCCTCTTAGAAACAGCGAGCCGCCACCACAAGGACGACTGTCAACTTTCGTGTGTCGGATGATGCAAGTCTTTGCCGACTGCCGGAAACTCTACGATCCGGAAAGGCTCCGGTTCCGCAGCCGTGATGGGGATCGGAAGGCTGGTGGTGGACAGGGCTGGATTCGAACCAGCGTACGCTTGCACGGGCAGATTTACAGTCTGCTGCCTTTAACCACTCGGCCACCTGTCCACACCAGCTTGCCGGTTTGGCGGGGTATCCCGCGAGCCAGCCCCGAAGGGCTGTTCCAGCCGAGAGGCGGCCACATGGCGAAGGGAACCTTGCCTGTCAATGGGGCGGCTGGCAGGAGCGGGCCGAATAACGCAGCTTGAAGGATCGATCATGGCGAAACGGGGTGACGCGAAGCCGTCGCGGGCATTGCGCGGCCGCGCGGGGCGGATGCAGGGCGGCCGGGGCAGCGGGCGGGCGAGCGCCGGCATGGTGCGCCTGTGGGGCCGCCACGCGGTCGAGGCAGCGCTGAAGAACCCGGAGCGCCACCACCGCAAGCTGTGGGCGACGCGCGAGGGGATCGCCTCGCTCGACGGCGAGCTGCCGTCCGACTTCACCGTGGAATATGCGCAAGCGGCAGACCTCGCCCGCCTCGTCGCGCGCGACGCGCCGCACCAGGGGCTGGTGCTCGAATGCGAGCCGCTGGCCGACATCTACCTGGAGGATGTGCTGACCGGCGATCCCGCGCGCCCGCTCGTCGTGCTCGACCAGGTGACGGACCCGCACAACCTGGGCGCGATCCTGCGCTCCGCCGCAGCCTTCGACGCCTGCGCCCTGCTGACCCAGGACCGCCACGCCCCACCCGAATCGGGCGTCGTCGCCAAGTCCGCCTCGGGCGCGCTGGAGCTGGTGCCCTGGGTGCGGGTGGTGAACCTCGCCCGCGCGCTGGAGGAGGCGGCGGAGGCCGGCTACTGGCGGATCGGGCTCGACGGCGGCGGCAAGGCCACCCTGGCCGAGGCCCTGCCCGCCGGGCCGGTCGCCCTGGTGCTCGGCGCCGAGGGCGAAGGGATGCGCCACAATATCGTCCAGCACTGCGACGCCATCGCGCGCCTGCCGATCAGCGCGGCGATGGAAAGCCTCAACGTGTCCAATGCCGCGGCGATCGCGCTCTATGCGGCCGCCACGCGCGAAACGGGGGAATGAACCGATGACCATCCGCAGGATCGCCGGAGCCGCCACGCTGATGGCGCTGTGCCTGACGCTTGCCGCCTGCCTGCTCTCGCCGGGCAAGTTCACCGCACGGCTCGACGTGCGCCAGGACGGCCGCTTCAGCTTCGCCTATGCCGGCGAGGTCTATCTGCTCGGCCTGAGCAAGCTCGCCGAGCTGGGCGCGGCTAGCGAGGCGTTCAAGCCGGACGATTGCTATCGCCCCGGCACCCTGGTCAAGCGCCCCTGCACCGCCGCCGAGACCGCCGAGCAGCGCCAGCGCTGGGAGGAAAGCCAGGCCGGCTCCGCCGACAAGCGCCGCCGCGACGCCGAGGGGATGAAGGCGATGCTCGGCGGGATCGACCCGTCGAGCCCCCAAGCCGCCGAGGAGCTGGCCGCGCGGCTGCGGCGGCAGGAAGGCTGGCGCCGGGTCGACTACAAGGGCGACGGGCTGTTCGACGTCGACTTCGCCGTGTCGGGCACGCTCGACCGCGACTTCACCTTTCCCTCGATCGAGCATTTCCCGATGGCCAACGCCTTCGTGACCGTGAACCGCCACAAGGACGGCACCCTGCGGATCGACGCGCCGGGCTTCGCCACGGCCGCCGGCAACGAGTCGCTGCGCGCGCTGATGATGATGGGCGGCGCCGGCCGGACGGGCGGCACGGCGCCGACGCTGCCCGTGACCGAGGGCACCTTCGTCCTGACGACCGACGCTGCGGTGCTCGCCAACAACACCGACACGGGGCCGCAGACGGATAGCGCGGGCCAGCGGCTCGACTGGACGATCAACGCCCGCGCCGCGGCGGCGCCGACCGCGCTGCTGCGGCTGGGGCGTCCGTAAGGGCGCGGCTGTGGACCACAGCAGACGTTCCCGCCCGTTCGTCACCCCGGACTTGATCCGGGGTCCCGCTCCCTTTTCCAGCGTCGCGCATGAAGCAGCGGGGCCCCGGATCAAGTCCGGGGCGACGAGGTTCGTGATGGCCTCCGCTTCCCGCCCCATCCGGTCATTCGGCCGCCAGGTTTGCAAAGTAGATAATCGCCAAACGAAAAGCGCCGCGCCGGCATGAGCCGGCACGGCGCTGCATCCTTCGTCCGGGCCACGAGGCGTCAGCAGCCCGGCCCAGGAGCGCGTCTTAGTTGACGGCGTCCTTGAGGCCCTTGCCGGCCTTGAACTTGGGTTGGCTGGAAGCCTTGATCTTCATCGGCTCGCCGGTGCGCGGATTGCGGCCGGTCGACGCCTTGCGCTTGGCGACCGAGAACGTGCCGAAGCCGACGAGGCGGACTTCGTCGCCCTTCTTCAGCGCCCCGGAAATGGCTTCGAACACGCCTTCGACGGCCTTGGTGGCGTCGCCACGAGTCAAACCGCTCGAATCCGCAACTGCGCTGATCAGATCGTTTTTGTTCATTAGGAGAACCCCCTACCTTTCAGTGAACCGGAGCTTGTGGTTGGAATCGCCTCTCGGGTGGCGCGGAATTGAGCGAGTTTTGTTGGCGGTGTCAAAGCCAAACAAGGGCAAAACAGCACCCATGTCCCCTATTTTCGGCCCATTTCGCGACGAACCGCTGGACGAACGTCGACAAACGCGATTCTATCCTTGGCCGCGACCCGGAAAGGTTCCCGAGTCGCGGCATTGCAGCATTTTCAGTGCGCAGTTGCGGAAGGCGTTCCGGCCGGCAAGGCGCCCGGCGTGGGCACGCTGGCGAGGTCGTCCGCCTCGGTCCACTCGATCGCTTCGAGCGGCTGGGTCAGCGCCCGCGCCAGCACCTCGTCGACGTGGCTGACGGGCACGATCTCCAGCCCTTCCTTCACGTTGGCGGGGATCTCGGCGAGGTCCTTGCGGTTCTCCTCCGGGATCAGCACGGTCTTGATCCCCCCGCGCAGCGCGGCGAGCAGCTTCTCCTTCAAGCCGCCGATCGCCAGCACCCGTCCGCGCAGCGTGACCTCCCCGGTCATCGCCACGTCCGAGCGGACCGGGATGCCGGTCAGCGTCGAGACGATCGACGTGACCATGCCCACGCCCGCGCTCGGCCCGTCCTTGGGCACGGCGCCTTCGGGCAGGTGGATGTGGATGTCTTTGCGGCCGTAGATTGACGGCTTGATCCCATAGGCCGGGCTGCGCGCCTTGACGAAGCTGAAGGCCGCCTGGACGGACTCGCTCATCACCTCGCCCAGCTTGCCGGTGGTCTTGACCCCGCCCTTGCCGGGCACGGTAACGCTCTCGATCGTCAGCAGCTCGCCGCCGACCTCGGTCCAGGCGAGACCCGTAACCGCACCGACCTGGTTCTCCTCGTCGGAGACGCCGTGCTTGAACTTGCGCACACCCGCATAGTCGCCGAGGTTCTCCGGCGTGATCGTGACGCTGGTCTCCTTGCCTTCGAGGATCTTGCGCAGCGACTTGCGCGCCAGCCGCGCGATCTCGCGCTCCAGCGTGCGGACGCCCGCCTCGCGGGTGTAGTAGCGGATCAGGTCGCGCAGGCCTTCCTCGGTCAGGGTGAACTCACCCTTCTTGAGCCCATGCGCCTCGATCTGCTTGGCGATCAGGTGCCGCTCGGCGATCTCGACCTTCTCGTCCTCGGTATAACCTTCCAGCCGGATCAGCTCCATGCGGTCGAGCAACGGCTGCGGCAGGTTGAGGCTGTTCGCGGTGCAGACGAACATCACGTCGCTGAGGTCGATATCCAGCTCCAGGTAATGGTCCTGGAACTTGGCGTTCTGCTGATCGCCGCGGAAATCCTGGCCGAGCTTGTCGATCTCGTCGAGCAGGAACAGCGGATTGCTGGTCCCCGCCTTCTTGAGGTTGGTGACGATCTTGCCCGGCAGCGAGCCGATGTAGGTGCGGCGGTGGCCGCGGATCTCGGCCTCGTCGCGCACGCCGCCCAGCGACTGGCGGATGAACTCGCGCCCGGTCGCCCGCGCGATCGACTTGCCGAGCGAGGTCTTGCCGACGCCCGGAGGGCCGACGAGGCAGAGGATCGGTCCCTTGAGCTTGTTGGTCCGCGCCTGGACCGCGAGGTACTCGACAATCCGGTCCTTGACCTTCTCCAGGGCATAGTGATCGGCATCAAGGATCGCCTGGGCGCCCGCGATGTCCTTCTTGATCTTGCTCTTCTTGCCCCAGGGCAGGCCGAGCAGCACGTCGAGGTAATTGCGGATGACGGTCGCCTCGGCGCTCATCGGCTGCATGGTCTTGAGCTTCTTCAGCTCGGCCGTGGCCTTGGCGCGGGCTTCCTTCGAGAGCTTGAGCTTGTCGATCTTCTCCTGCAACTCGGCGATCTCGTTGGCCTCCTCGGCCTCGCCGCCAAGCTCCGACTGGATCGCCTTGAGCTGCTCGTTGAGGTAATATTCGCGCTGGGTCTTCTCCATCTGGCGCTTGACCCGGCCGCGGATCTTGCGCTCGACCTGGAGCACGCCAAGCTCGCCCTCCATGAAGCTGTAGGCCATCTCCAGCCGCTTCAGGGGATCGGTCTCGGTCAGCAGGGCCTGCTTGTCGGCGACCTTGGCGCCGAGCTGCGCGGCGACCGCGTCGGCCAGCTTCGAGGCGTCGTCGATGTCGCCAAGGCTGTCGCCGGCATCCTGCGACAGCTTCTTGTTGAGCTTGGCATATTCGCCGAACTGCTCGACCACCGAGCGCATCATCGCCGCGACCTCGGTGCCGGCGGCCGTGACCGGCTCCAGCCGCTCGACCTGGGCGACCAGCATCTCGCCGCTGGCGCCGTTCTCCTCGCGCAGACCCTCAAGGCGCGCGCGCTGCTGCCCTTCGACCAGCACGCGCACGGTGCCGTCGGGCAGCTTGAGGAGCTGGAGCACAGTGGCGACCACCCCGACGTCGTAGAGGTCGTCGCGATCGGGATCGTCGCAGCCGGGATCGAGCTGGGCGAGCAGGAAGATGTCCTTCTCGCCCGCCATCGCCGCCTCGAGCGCGGCGACTGACTTCTCGCGGCCGACGAACAGCGGCACGACCATGCCGGGAAACACGACGATATCACGCAGGGGCAGAAGAGGAAGCAGGTTCATTCGTTATGGGTCCGTCCGGTCCGGCAGGAAGTGCCGGAGCTTTGGCGGCAGATATGGGGGTGGGGTCGATGGGCCGCAATGGGCATGCGGCGGAGTGTTGTGGATTGAGAAACACGCCTGCTACCATCCAAGGGCAACTTTGCGCTTGCCAGGATGCAAGGTAACGTCATCCCGATGAGACAAATCGCCATCCTGCCGATGCTACTGGGTATCGGAATACATGCCCATGCCGAGCCCATCGTTCCCGGTGCCGGGTTCCAGGTTGAACGCTATGCCGTCGTGCTGCGGCCCGATCTGGCGACCAAGGCCCTCGCTGGCACGGAAACCATCGTTATCCGCAGCACGTCTGATAGGCTGGACCACGCAGCATTCACGGCCAACGCACTATGGATCGATGGAGCAACGGCCGGCGGCAGGGCGATCTCCGCATCGACCGACAAGGGCGCGATAGTCTTCGCCCTCCCCCAGCCACTCCGCAAAGGCCAAACGACCACATTGCAATTCCGGATCGTGGGTACGCCAGCCCGCGGGGTCACGACGACAAGCACGGGAATCTACACCAGCTACTTCGCCTGCGACTGGATGGTCTGCCTGCAGGATGTTCCCGGCGACAAAGCCGTTCTGGCACTCGACCTGCTGCTGCCAGCCGAAATGGAAACTGCCGGCATCGGTCCGATCCCGGGCCCCGACGGCACGGTCGTCCACCGCTGGCGCTCGACCCGGCCCTATTCCTCCTATCTCTATGCCTTCGCCGCCGGCTCATTCTCGCGCCGAACCGTGCGGACGTCCCAAGGCGACCTGACCATGCTCGATGCTACGGGCAGTGCAACCGATCTCGCCCCCCTCCTCGCTTCGACACGAAGAATCGCGGCCTTCCTGGCCGACAAGGCGGGAATGCCCTTGCCTGACCGTCGCTATACGCAAGTGCTGGTGCCCGGCCGCGAAGCGCAGGAGGCAGCAGGCTTCTCGCTCATCGGTCACGGCGAGATCGAGCGCGAGCGTAACGATCCTTCAGCTGCCTGGATCATCGCGCACGAGATGGCCCATCAATGGTGGGGCAACCTCGTCACTTGTGCGACCTGGCAAGACTTCTGGCTGAACGAAGGTGTCGCCACCTTCATGGTCGCCGCCTGGAAAGAACATGACGAAGGACGCGAGGCCTACCTGCGGGAGCTTGAAGCCGCGCGCCGTCGCGTAGCCCAAGCTCGGCAAGCGGGCTTCGACAAACCGCTCGCCTGGGACGGCAAGTATCCCAGTCTGGGCATGCGACGGGCCGTGCAGTACAGCAAAGGAGCTCTATTCCTGGCCCACCTGCGCGAGACAATTGGCGATGCTGCGTTCTGGAACGGGCTTCGCCGATATACCCGCCGACATGCAGGAGGAACCGTAACGAGCCGTGACTTCCAAACGGCGATGGAACTGGCGAGTGGTCACGACCTAACATCGCTGTTCGCTGAATGGGTCTATGGTAGGACTTGAACCCAACCCCATGACAGATACGGCCATCACCTGAACCTTGCGACGCAGCGGTTCGTTCAACACTTCCGGCACATTTCGAGGGTCAGATAAGTTCGCTTGCGCAAAATCTGCTCGTCGAAACAACGCGTCGCCAATCGCGGCGCCTCGCTCAAAACGGCAACTTGAACCCCGGCGGCAGGCCCATGCCCTGCTGGGCCTGGGCCAGCTCGCGATTGGCGACCTCGTCGGCCTTGGCGCGGGCGTCGTTGAAGGCGGCGGCGACCAGGTCTTCCAGCATCTGCTTATCGGCAGGGACCATCAGGCTGTCGTCGATCCCGACGCCGATCACCCGGCCCTTGGCCGAGCAGCGAATCTTGACCAGCCCGCCGCCGGCCACGCCCTCGACCTCCAGCGAATCCAGCTTGGCCTGGGTTTCGTTCATCTGCTTCTGGATGGTCTCGGCGGCCTGCTGGGCGGCCTTGAGCATCTCTTCCATCGACTTCATGCGCGTTGACTCCAATTCTTGCGGCCAAAGGAGGGTTCATCCTCGGCCCGGTATTCGGTGGCGGCGGGGAACGCCGCATAGACGGCGTCGACCAGCGGATGGCTGCGCAGCGCGGCCTTCTCGGCCTTCCGCCGCGCCTCGGCCTGCTCGACGAGGCTTGGCTCGCCGCCTTCGTTCTCACGCTCGACCGCCCAGCTCGTTCCCGTGACATCGTCCAGCGCCTTGCGCAGGTCGCCGGTCAGGTCGTCCTTGAAGCCCGGCGCCAGGGCGTAGCGCAGCATGTCCGGGCGCAGCTCGATCACCCGCACCTGCATCCGCAGCATGTTGGCGAGGTGGACGCTGCCGGAACGCTCGATCCGCTCGACCAGCGCGCTCCAGACCGGGGCCGGAGCCGTGGCGGCGGGCGCGGGGGAACCGGAGCCGGCAGGCGTCGTGGCGGCGACAAGCGCCGGGTTCGCCGCCAGGCCCTCCAGCTTACGCACCAGCGCGCCGGGATCGGGCAGGTCGGCCGCATGCATCACCCGGAGCAGCGCCATCTGCGCCGCGACCAGCGGATCGGGTGCGGTGCGGACCTCCTCGTGCCCCTTGAGCAGGAGCTGCCAGAGGCGGTGGAGCTGGCCGGCATCGAGGTTCCGCGCCCAGCCCTCGACCGCCTCGCGCTCCTCGGCGCTGCCCGCTTCGGCCGCTCCCTTACCGATCTGAGCGACAGTGATCCGGTGGGTCAGCTCCATCGCCCCGCGCATCAGCGAGATCGGCTCGATCCCCAGCGCGAACTGCTGGGCGACGAGGTCGAGCAAGGCGTTGCCGTCGCCCGTCAGCAGGGCCGCGAACAGCCGCCGCTGCATGGTCTTGTCGGCAAGGCCGAGCATGTCCCGGACCTGCTCGGCGGTGACGCGGCCGGCCTCGCCCATGTCGGCATGGGCGATGGCCTGGTCGAGGATCGAGAGCCCGTCGCGCACCGAGCCTTCGGCGGCGGCGGCGATCATCGCCAGGGCCTCGGCATCGGCGGCGACCTCTTCGGCCTCGCAGACCTTGGCGAAGTGCTCGGCCAGGGTCGGCGTCGGGATGCGGCGCAGGTCGAAGCGCTGGCAGCGCGACAGGACCGTGACCGGCAGCTTGTCCGCCTCGGTGGTCGCGAAAAGGAACTTCACGTGGGCCGGCGGCTCCTCAAGCGTCTTCAGCAAGGCGTTGAAAGCATTGCGGGACAGCATGTGGACTTCGTCGATGATATAGATCTTGTAGCGGGCCGAGACGGCGGCATAGCGCACGGCTTCGATGATCTCGCGCACGTCGTCGACGCCGGTGTGGCTGGCGGCATCCATCTCGATCACGTCGATGTGGCGGCCCTCGGCGATGGCCGTGCAGGGCTCGCAGACGCCGCAAGGGTCGATCGTCGGACCACCCTGCCCGTCCGGGCCGACGCAGTTGAGCGCCTTGGCGATCAGCCGCGCGGTCGAGGTCTTGCCCACCCCGCGCACGCCGGTCATCAGGAAGGCATGGGCGAGCCGCCCGCGCTTGATCGCGTTGGCCAGGGTCTGGACCATCGCGTCCTGCCCGATGAGCTGGCCGAAGGTCTGCGGGCGATACTTGCGCGCGAGCACGCGATAGGGCTGCGCACCGGCTTGCGACGGGGCAGCTACCGGCGGAGCAGGTTGGACGGGAGCAGGCTCCGGAGCGCCGAACAGCGCCGATTGGCCGGCGGCCTCCAGCTCGGCCGCGGTCGGCCCGGCTTCGTCCTCATGCGGCTCGGTGCCGAAGATGTCAGGGGAATCGCCCATGGCGCGATTAGGTAGGGCCTGCCGGAGCGATTGTCAGTGGTAAAAGGAGGTTGTTTTGTCCGCACTACGTGCGGTCGCGGCACCGGCCCGCTCCCCCGCCCGACCACCCGGATACCATACCTTATGGGTGGTCGGGCGGGGGAGCGGGCCGGTGCCGCAAGGCGGAGACGGATGTCTCTGCCGCACCATAAAAGGAGCCGGCCGACCCGCCGCAACCCGTTGTGGCTGCTTCCTTCCGGACCTGACCAGGTTGGCGGACGCAAGCGCCCGACCGACTCCCGACCGCGCATATGGCCGCACCTCGGGAAAATCGCAAGTGCAGGCCGGACGGATTGTTGTATGGTGCCGCGATTCGGATCGCAGACAGCCGGAAACTGCCGGTATTCCAATTCATTAAGGGGGATTTCATGCGCGCCCATGCCATGACCGTTTTCACTGCCCTGGCTCTCGCCTCGGCCTACGCGCCCGTTCCCGCGGCGGCCCAGTCGATCAATTTCGGCGACGATGCGAGCAAGTACGCGCGCGACGGCGAGTGCGACGACAAGCGCTTTTCCGGCGCCGGGATGACCGACACGCCGCTGCTCGACAGCGACATCGGCCACGACGCCACCGATTGCCGCAGCGCCTACAACCAGGGCCGCCTGACCTACAACGGCGCGAACAGCGGCTCCGGCCAGCGCTATGCCGCCAGCGGCGTCGACCACATCATCTGGGGCGACGACAACGGCAAGTATTCGAACGACGGCGAATGCGACGACAAGCGCTTCGTCGGCCCCGGCATGACCAACACGCCGCTGCTCGATTCGGACATCAAGCACGACGCGACGGATTGCCGTGCCGCCTATCGCCAGGGACGCCTGCAACTGCGTCAGTGACGAGAGGTCAAATCCTCCCCACTCGCGGAGAGGTGATAACCTGAAAGGCTGACGGAGGGGACCCGGCATCTGGCCGACCGCCCCCTCCCCCATGCTTCGGATGGTCTCCCTCCCCGTACCGGGGAGGAACTTCAATCAGCGGAAATTGTCGGCGTAGGCCTGGATCTTGAGCCGGCGCGGCGGGGTCTGGGCGACGCGGGTCTCGATGCCGTACTTGTCGGCATAGGCCTGGGCCTCGGCCGCGTCGGCGAAGGTCAGCACGACCTGCGCCTGCATGTCGCCCGAGCCCGCCCAGCCCATCAGGGGGTCGGGACGCTTGGCCTCGGCCGGGACGAATTCGAGGACCCATTCGTCGGTGCGGGCCTTGCCCGACTGCATGGCGTTCTTCGGGCGCTGGTAGATGCGAGCGGTCATGGGGGCGCTTTCCTGCGAATCGGCGGCTAAATCAAGAGCGCCGTTGGGCGGCGAAGGCATTCTTGGTCTTGAGGCTGGGGTCCTCGGCCCAGGGCTCGTCCGGCCAGCGGTGCTTGGGATAGCGGCCCTTCATGTCGCGCACCACGTCGCGCCACGAGCCGCGCCAGAAGCCCGGCAGGTCGCGCGTGGTCTGGATCGGCTTGCCGCCGGGCGATGTCAGCTTGAGCAGCAATGGCTGCGCGGGCTGGCCGAAGCCGGGATGCCGGTCGAGCCCGAACAGCGCCTGGACCCGCACTTCGACGCTCGGTCCGCCGTCGTCCTCATAGTCGATCGCGTGGCGGGTTCCCGCCGGGCTGACGAATTCGGCCGGGGCCAGGCGGTCGAGGTGCTGGCGGTCGTTCCAGTCGAGCCGGTCGAGCAAGGCCTGGTGCAGGCGCCCGGGATCGAGCGCGTCGAGCCGGCGGCCGAGCGAGGGTGCGAGCCAATCGTGGACATCGGCAAGGAGCGCGGCTTCGGACAGGGCATCAAGGCCCGCATAGCGCGCCCGCTTCAGCAGTTCCCGGCTGCCGCGCGAGAGCGGGAGCAGGTCGAGGCCGTCCTTGCGTATCTGCTCGGAGAGGAAAGCGGCGATGGCGGCGGGATCGGGCGCCGGGTCCGGCCCGCGCGCGATCGTCACCGCACCGAGGCGCTGTTCGAGCAGGGCCTCGACCCGGCGCTCGGCGGCGATCCATTTGAGCGCGGTCCGCCGCACGATGCGCGGGGCGAGCCAGCGGACGATCTCGGCCTCGGTCAGGGCAATCGCCCCGGTGATCCGCGCGCGCTTGGCGAGGCCCTGGGCGTCGCCCACGGCCAGCCACTCGGCGCGGGCGAGCGGCGAGGCGGGATCGAGCTTGAGGCCGCGCCCGCCGGCGGCAAGCCAGTCCTCGCCGGATGGATCGCGGCGCTTGGCGAGATTGTCGGGAAAGGCTTCGGCGAGGAGGATGCCGGGCGGGGGTTGCGCGCGGTCTTCGAGCGGCTCGATCCGAGCCAGATTACGCGCGAGCTTTGCCCATCGCGCCGCCAGCTTGCGCGAGCTTTCGGCCCGGCCCGAGCGATCGGCGTTCCACCGATCGAGCCGCTGGAGCAGGTCGTCGCTGCGCCCGCCGAGCCCGCGCTCCTGGAGCAGGAGCGCGATCCGGGCGGCCAGGTCCTCCGCTCCGCGCTCAGCGGCGTAGAGCAGCATGTGCGCCAGCGCCGGCTCCATCGGCAGCTTGGCCATGGCCCGGCCGTGCGCGGTGATCCGCTCCTCGCCGTCGAGCGCACCGAGCGAGGCCAGCCCCGCCCGCGCCGCCGCCAGCGCCGGAGCAGGCGGCGGATCGAGCCAAGCCATCGCCGCCACGTCGCCCGCGCCCCATTGCGCCAGGGTCAGCGTCAGCGGCGCGAGGTCCGAGGTCAGCATCTCGGGCGGATCGAAGGCCGGGCGCCCCGGATGCGCCGCCTCCTCCCACAGGCGATAGGCGACGCCCGGCTCCTGTCGCGCCGCACGGCCCGCACGCTGGGCGGCGGCGGCCTGGCTGGCGCGGTGGGTGACGAGGCGCGTGACGCCGGCCGCCTTGTCGAACTCGGCGCGGCGGGACCGGCCGGCGTCGACCACCACCGAAACGCCATCGAGGGTCAGCGAGGTCTCGGCGATGGCCGTCGCGAGCACGATCCGGCGATGGCCGGCGGGATCGCGCTTGATCGCCGCGCGCTGGGCGGCGGGCTCGCACTGGCCGTGGAGCGGAAGGACAAGAGCTTGCGGCAGCTTCTCCGCCAGCCGCTCCCGGGTCCGCTCGATCTCGCCCACGCCGGGCAGGAAGGCGAGGATATCGCCCTGCTCCTCGCGCCAGGCGGTGAGGATTGCCGAGGTCATGGCCTCCTCGATCCGCAGTTCCGGCCGCGCGCCGAGCCAGCGGATCGCCAGCGGGAAGGCCTTGCCCTCGCTCTCGATCACCGGGGCGCCGCCGAGCAGCCGGGCGAACCGCGTGCCGTCGATCGTCGCGGACATCACCAGGACGCGCAGGTCCTCGCGCAGGACCTGCTGGCTCGCGATCGCCAGGGCGAGGCCGAGGTCGCTGTCGAGGTGCCGCTCGTGTGCCTCGTCGAACAGGACGGCGGAGACACCGGCCAGCTCGGGACCGCCGAGAATGGTCGCGACGAAGAGCGCCTCGGTCATCACCAGGACGCGCGTGGCGG
>Ga0066256_1003623_pt1 | contig 14660 bp, 15 predicted proteins | sample ThiBio_1000_biof_FD_87107 | JGI IMG/M metagenome (GOLD analysis project Ga0066256, IMG submission 87107) | Wastewater bioreactor microbial communities from Cape Town, South Africa - Thiocy_expt_1000_biof (version 2) | ecosystem: Engineered > Bioreactor > Thiocyanate-remediating >...
CCATTGGCCTACCTGCAAAACAAGCAGGCAGCTTTATCCACACCGGCAAGCGAAAATCATTTACAAATTGAAGCGCAGCCGGTAGTGGATAAAGCGGGAAATACTGAAAAGAAAATTATATTTGAAAACTCTAACTGACAACGGCACTAAAAAAAGGGGAGCTTACATAACGAAGCATCTGTTCGACCGAAAATTCTTTTTTTCCCTCGATTCTTTTTAACGATAGGTTTGAAGAGACAAGAAATTATGCTTAGTTACAAGATAAGCATAACAATACTTAAGTATGAAAAACAAACTACGAAGAACAGAGGGAATAAAAAACTACAATCATTTCTTATTAAAATGAAAACGAGTAATATTATCTTGATAAATAATAGCTTTTAAGGTGTCAAAAAAATTATCTCTAAATTTAAAAACATTGTTATCAGTTATCATGTAAAACTTACCCGAATCCGACAGTAATAACAAAGCAGAATCTTCATGTATGGTCCCTACTGGGAGTAAGTTATCATGAATTGCCTGTGAAATCTTATCGATAGATATTTTATCAACATCCTTTGCAACCTCCGTATTCAGTCTAATATTACTCAAATAGCCATCTGGAGTTTTAAACTCAATATTCATATTCCAATACTCTTTTAATAAATCTTTAATTTTCTGGTTATTAATCACATACCCTTCCATCGATAGCTCGCTAATTATATACTCAATATCAATGCTTCGTCCTTGATACCATCCGGCATCTTCTAATAGGTTAATGATATCTGTTTTATCCATACTCTTATCTGTCATTTGTTCCTTTTAATAATACGTTACAATTACTACATGGCGCTTTGGGAGCAACTGTTTTTCCTGATGAGATATGCGGGGTCGCACACTTCAACTGCAGGATCGCAGATCAGCAATGTGGAAAAGCTTGAAAGTTATTCACCTGTCATTTCGAATAAAAAAATACCAAATCTCAAAAAAAACAAACTTCGACTTAGTTATAAGCTAAAACAATAATATTGTGCACCTTTTCTACAACCTTCTAGCAACAAAGGTTTACAGCATAACAATTCAAAATTATTTTTACAGACTACAGAGAACGGAAAAGTTATGACTTAATAACCTATTTAAAAAATCAATTACCTCGAATTGGATTTCTAGGAATATTATCCATAGACAATCCATCAATCTGCATTTTCTCTTTAGATACATAAAACGAAAATGCATAGCGCCTACCTTCCTTTAACTGCCGCTTCTTATTCCCTATTGTCCCCTCAAAAAAGATGTTTCTTTGAGGGTACCCTAGCCAATCTAGCTTTTTTATTCTCTTTGGACTATAATAATAATAATTAAAAGTCCAACGCCCCTCTTCAAACTTATCACTTTTCACACTAAAATTGGCGGGATCATCACTAATAAAAAATAAATAACTCTCCGAAATCAGAATAGGGTCATTAGATGAAGATGTGTCGTTAAACTTAATATTAACCCATCCTGTATAGTCCTCTGGAATAAAAATGTATATCCCCCTATCATTCTGCGCAGTTGTACAACTAATCATACCGAAGCACAGTAAAAAAAATAAAAATTTCATCTCTATGATTTTAGGGTTGGTTACTTGAATTAGTCGCATTTTTTTTATCTATCGGCGTTGAAAATAGTTCATTATTCTTTTTAACTTTAGGACTAGGCTCCGCTTTATCGACATGAGGACTTTCTCCTATCTTCCCTATTTTGTTTATTTCCACATCTCCTACTATATCAAACAAATTATTAATTTCCTCAGGGTTTTTACCTTTTAGGAGATCAGTTCCAGCATCTGAAGTATTATCAAAATATAACAAATCAACTTTACCTGTTTTCATGTCTTCCAAGAAAATTTCTAACGCAGGAAATCCGTCCCAAGTCCCTCTAATCCCCCACATGCCTCGTTTATGCACATCAATTGTCAGATTATAATCAATTGACGGAGTCGGAAACCATCCTGGCATTGCTGGATTTTTTGTACTTATTACAGCCTCTATTCGAGCCATATTGATCATCGAAGAATATCCAATCTTTGTTTGTTCATCTCCCAAACCAGCATTCTCATCTGCCATAACCTCTCCTGTCATTAAATTTTTCGAATATGTGGTAGGCACAAAGGGAGATAAATACGTGTATTTTCCTGCATCAAAATCAATTTCAAATTGTTGCTCTGACTTATATCCTCCATGAGCTTCCACATTTTTATATTGAGGATACCATCGAGTGTTAGCCTTGTCAATCATATACTTCGCTGTAGGCTCCGTTACATAAGTATACGGCAGAAAAGTCCTTACAGTTACCTTATATTTTTCCAACCCATCTAAATCGATATTTGTAATAGGTTCGTTTTCCGCAAAGGCATAACTGCTGTTCCATGGATATTCATATCCGATCGGATCCACACTCAAAAACTTACCCAGCCTCGGATCATAAATCCGCATGCCATAATCCTGCTGGCCGCCTTCACCCTTTACCTCATTATCATTCTCCTTGCCATTAAACCCATACCGGTAAGTATCATCAAAAGCATACTTCCTTCCCGGCATAATCATCCCAAACGGATAATAATCATTAGCCGTCACCACATCTGCCTCGTAGTATGCCACTTCTCCATTGCCATCATCGGTAGCCAGTTTCTTGTCATTGATGGTAGCCAGCATCCCGCCGGTGGCGGGACAAGCTATTGCCCAGGTGATTGCTCAATTCAAAGATCTTTTCGCCTCTGGTGAAGGTAATCAATTTACCCGGATCAAAACCCATGGCCAGGGTTACGGCTTCGGGATCTGCGGTGCGTTTACCCGTCAGCCCCAGCCGGCTGCTACCATACAGGTGCAATTCATGCTGATCCAGGGCACCAGCTCCATCTTTCTGATAGATACTCATCACATTACCACCGGCATCCCGTACATATACGGTAGTCTTACCGTCGTAGGTTTTACTGATCCGGTTGCCGGCTGCATCGTAAGTATACTTAATGGTGCCACCGGGTTTAACAATGCTATCTATTTTGCCATATACATTCCAGGCAATGGTCAGGTTTTCTGACTTATCCTGTACCAGGTTGCCGATGGCGTCGTAGACATAATTCTCCGTCTCGGTCTGGTTGTCGATATCTGCCCAGTAGTTTTCACTATACCCGGCGTCATCCAGCACCTGCTTCAACTGGTTGGTATTGGCCCAGTATTTATAAGTAAGGCTATCCATCAGTTTGGCACTGTCAGGTACTTCTGGTGAGCCATTGCGGATATAGTTCAGGATATTGCCATTGGCATCATACCGTACGTGTTCGCGGTAGTCATCGAGCAGCACGGGTGTCCAGGCATTGGTTGAATTATTGAAGCCTTTATAAGCCCGCATGCTTACCAGGCGGTTTAATTGATCATAGCGGTATTTGTAAAACAGCGGTTCGGCATTTACTCCTTCAGCAGCCCTGCCCAATGCCGCCAGGTTTACACTCATACCGGCGATATTACCATTGTACAGCGATCTGAAATCGGCATTGTTGGGTTTCGCAAACGGCGCCACGCCGTCGCCTATAGCCCGATAATCGCTATGGCCGATGGTATCGTAATAATGCAGCCCCAGGCCAAACACATCCCTGGCTACCGTCATACGATCGAGCAGGCCATCCTGCCCCATGTCGTTTCTGCCATCACCCACCGCCGTACCATTTACCCCCTTGAGCCAGCCCTGCAATGTATAGGCATAACCCAGTCCCCGTTCTTCGTAGTATACCTACTCCCGAAAAACAAAACAATATACTACGGCCACCAACAATCGATCAGTATATATATGTATGATTTATGCCTTGCCAAGGCTAACCGACCATTGTGAGACTCTTTATATTGCGCAACTCTTTTATGACCATCCGAATCCTTATATGCAGTAGAATAAACCTGTAAAAAAAGGATTGGCTTAATATCAAAAGGCCACCATGAAACACTCCCATCAGCACTCCTGAAAGAAGAAATACGTTCCATATTAATGCTATTCATAGTAAAAAATGACTCATACTCATCCAAAGGTAAATATCTTTTCATAGCGGCTGAATCCTCACCAAAAGATCTAACTAATCCTAAATCGTAAATCAAACGATCAGAATACAGTGAATCCATTTTAATTTTAATATAGATGCTATATGGATAATTATATGACGGGTCCAATAATTTCTTCTTTACCGAAATATTTTCAACTGGATATCTATCTAACTCTTTAATATAAGAAACTACCTCTTTCCTAGAATTATCACATCCGACAAAAAATATACATAGTAATAATAAAACTCGCAGCATACTCATGGTTTAGCCTCTTTTATTACAGAATGATCGACATTATCTTTCCCATTTTCTGTAGTTTTTTCGATTTCATTTGACACCCTATTTTGCTTACTTTCCATAGAAGTATTCTTATAAAAATCAAAATACAAATCTGCATTCGTTTGTTTTATTTCTATCCAATCGGAAGTAACCCTGAAGCCAGTACCTGGTAGATATTTTTTACCAACCCCTGTTTGAAAATCTCCCCAATCTGATCGCTGAAGGTCTCTATTGCTAACAGGATCTGTTTCAAAATCATACTTATCAAAATATCTCATCTTGCCTTCAAATATCCATTTCGTCTTATCATCTTTATCATAGGTTAATACTCCCTCAAGTTCGATTGTGAATCGCCCCAATGTTCCTCCAATCATTGACCCGCCCTGTATAGAGTAATTGTTTAAATTTATTATATGCTTTTTGCCTTTATCCCTGAAACCAACTCTTTTTGTCAGTTCAGCAAATTTATTTACGTCAGTTTCAGTCATACCCATTATTCCAACCTTAACGACATTAAGGCTTTTTACTTCATCCAATGTTAATTTGTAAGGAGCTCCATTGGCATTCGCATAATGATCTATGAACTTTTTAGGTAATTCTTCTGAAAAAATTGATTTAAAAGCAAATATAACTGCGTTCCTATTCACTTTCGTCGCTTCATTGACAGTTAGTACCATCCCTGTTGGTCTACCATCTATACTACTAGGCATGCCGGTTGCAACTAAACCTTCCAAACCATCAAGGTCAATGCTCGCAATTGGAGAATTACTTGCAAACTGATAAGGTGTTAACATGGAATAAGACTTAGTCAGAGGATCCACGCTCAAAAACTTGCCCAATCTCGGATCATAGATCCGCATGCCATAATCCTGCTGGCCGCCTTCACCCTTTACCTCATTATCATTCTCCTTCCCATTAAACCCATACCGGTACAATTCCGAAGCAGCATACTTCCTTCCCGGCATAATCATCCCAAACGGATAATAATCACTAGCCGTCACCACATCTGCCTCGTAGTATGCCACTTCTCCATTGCCATCATCGGTCGCCAGCTTCTTGTCATTGATGGTGGCCAGCATCCCGCCGGTGGCGGGACAAGCTATTGCCTAGGTGATTGCTTAATTCAAAGATCTTTTCGCCACGGGTAAAGCTAATCAATTTTGCAGGGTCATAACCGGTTGCCAGGCTGATACCCGTTTCAGGGGCTACAGTTTGTGTGCCGGAAAGCCCCAGTCTGCTGCTGCCATACAGGTGCAATTCCTGCTGATCCAGGGCACCCGCTTCATCTTTTTGATAGATACTCATCACATTACCACCGGCATCCCGTACATATACGGTAGTCTTACCGTCGTAGCTTTTACTGATCCGGTTGCCGGCTGCATCGTAAGTATACTTAATGGTACCACCGGGTTTAACAATGCTATCTATTTTGCCATATACATTCCAGGTAATGGTCAGGTTTTCTGACTTATCCTGCACCAGGTTGCCGATGGCATCGTAGACATAATTCTCTGTCTCGGTCTGGTTGTCGATATCTGCCCCATAGTTTCCGCTATAGCCCACCTCATCCAGCACCTGCTTCAACTGGTTGGTATTGGCCCAGTATTTATAAGTGAGGCTATCCATCAGTTTGGCACTGTCGGGCACCTCTGGTGAACTATTGCGTATATAGTTCAGGATATTGCCATTGGCATCATACCGTACCTCTTCGCGATAGTCATCGAGCAGCCCCGTTCTTCGTAGTTTGCTTACTCTAAAAAAACTGTTATGCTTCGTTTGCAACGAAGCATCTGTTCAAACTACTAGACACTACATCAGATAAAAACCAAATCTAATAAACCATATTTTTTGTAAAAAAGTAATCATTGGCCGTAAAATTCTACTAAAAAATTTAATACTGCTGCCTGGGTTCGTATCTGATACCCGCCCTTATCCCTGCTTTTACACAAAGAACCAGCATTCCTCCGACAAAAAACTCGTTTATCCATCACAAAAAATGTTTTAGCAATAGCTAAGGAGAAAAGTTTTTTTGTTGGATTAAAAGGTTAAAATAGCTGAATAAATCATATTACCGTGTTGCATCACCTTCCTCACGAAGAAATCTGCCCGTAGAATCAAACTCCTTTTTATAAAATAGATTGCCATTGCTATTAAAATGCAAGGACCGCCTGATTACACTTATAGAATCATCATAATAATCTGCTCCATACAGTATCTCACGATTATTCCGCAAAAATCTATGCTCCTTCAATGCGCCGCTTTCATAAAAAGAATAAAAATGTCCGTTCTTATTTCCATCACGGTAACTAAATATCTGCTCAACCTTCCCACCGGGGTGAAACCATATTGTTTGGCCCACAGATTGGTTGTTTGATTGAATATACTCAACGTGACCATCCTTGAAAAATATACTCAACGAGTCCTTACCCAATGGATTTTTGTATAATATCTTCTGAACAACTCCATCATTACCATAAGTAACAAGGCTATTATTTTTTTGCTCTTGACAGCCGAATAGAAACAATCCAAAAATAAATATCAACTTATTGCCTAGTCGGGACTGTGTCTTTTTTAGTTTCATACTTTTGTGTGGTTGTTATACTTCGTTGTATTTTTAATAGTGTCTTTTACATTCCCCCACTCTTTCTGGTATGCTTTTAAACAAAACCAGCATTTCTCCAGCAAATAACTCATTATCTATCACAAAAAATGTTTTGGCAATAGGATGCCGGTAAAACACCTTCTATACCAACACACCTTCAAACGAAATTATGCTTAGCTACAAGCTAAGCATAACAGTATTAAAAAAGTAAAAATACCAAACTAAGGAGAACAGGGATATTAAAAGATTACCCGAGTGGCAGCACTACCCGCATCATTTGTTTCAGCCTGCCCCTTTCAAGCTGTACACTTCTACTGCTGAATCATAAATGGGAAATATGGAATCCCATCGCCTATATTCATCTTCTCTTACAAAGTTGCTGAACTACAAAGGGTTCAAAAATATCAAATATCGATCTGAAATAGTCCATTAAGATCAGAATATACTTATTATAAATCTCCAATTTTTCATAACTGTTTGTAATTGTATAGCCTCCCTCCGACTGGTAAATTACTGGTTGGCCCGCCTTAATTACAGCTTTGGTGACCCGGCCCAGATCATCTTTAACAAATTCCATACTTTCCTGATAAAAAAAAGAGAACGATTGACCAGGAAGAAACAATAAACTCCTAAAATCGAAACTTTTAAATAAGAAATATTCTTCTTTGTTTATTTCCACAATAAACTGAGGAAACAAATAGTTTGAGACATCGTCATGCCAATGATACTTTGAAACCCTCCTGAATTTCAAAACTAGATTCTCATTAATTCGCTTTATATATGTGTCCCGATCATGCAATTCGACTTTGAAGTCTTCGAAAACTTTAAAAAAGAAACTATCAATATTGGAAAAGAAATGCCTGTCAAAAACATAAAACCGGGAAGGAAACCGATCTTTCACCTCATCTTTCGAAGTGCACAAAATTTTGGAAAAAAAAGAATAAGTATCACTTATAGTTACTGACCCGTTTCTGCTGCGAAAATCGATACGCGCCACCTCATCAGAAGTGCACATCTTCGGAACAACAGCGCTGGAATGCCGAGGCTTGCCAATTTCCATTTTATCGTTAAACAAATTGTTTATCCAAGCAAAAATTGATGAAGAAGTTTCAAAAAGCAGATCATTTAAAACTTCAAAATAAACACTGTCAGATTGCATCTCTATCAACAATTGCTGGAGATACGGTTTAAAGTCTATTGAAATAATGGAATTTTTCTTTTGCATTGTTAACTGAAACGAGTATTTAATCAAATATACTTATTTAAAATCACGGAATTGGAACTATTGGCTTAACTGGAACAGGATATGGGGCTGGAACAGGCACTGGCACTGGTACTGGTATTGGGTCTGGTATCGGGATTCTTTTCCCAAAAATCTTTTCAATTCCTTCACTTATTAACTCTCCAATACCTTGTCCTGGATATCCGGTATAAGGCTTGGGCTCCCTACTAAAAAGTTTCTCTAAGTCAGGAACAGGTTTCGGAGTATTCTTCACAGCTTCATAATAAATGATGCCCGACCCAGGGTTAGGAATCGTGTAATAAAACGTATAACTACCATCAGCCGAGATCAAAGACTGACCGTTTATTATTGGTGCATCGACCAAACTACCTCCTGCCGAAAATGGGCCGGCCAAATCTGTGCCCCCCCCGTTCTTCGTAGTATGCTTACTCTAAAAAAACTGTTATGCTTCGTTTGCAACGAAGCATCTGTTCAAACTACCAGACACTTTATCAGATAAAAACTAAATCCTGGTTTCGAATCTGATATCCGCCCTTATCCCTGCTTTTACACAAAGAACCAGCATTCCTCCGACAAATAACTCGTTTATCCATCACAAAAAAATGCTTTTTTAGCGGTAAGATTCCTGCAAAAACACCCTTTTACACCAACAGACCTTCAAACGAAACTATGCTTAGCTAAGCAGAACAGTATTAAAAAAGTAAAAACTAGCAAACTAAGGAGGACAGAACCTAATACTCAAAAATTATCTCATTTTATACGCTTCTTCATAAGCCTTTTCAGAAAAATCAATACTTTGTATATGATCAGCGATCTTTTCATCCGTAAATCCAGACGATTCATAAAATGATTTAACAAATCAAAACTGATTTTTAGCTAGCTTCGTTATTATTGACACATAAAGATCAATCGATACACCAATATACTTTATATGGAGAAAAGGAAACTAATACTCTGGAGCGCTATCATTCTGTTGATAATTGCCTTAACAGTATTTTCACTTTACAACAGGTATTCCCAAAAAGCATTTAACCCGAAAAAGTTTCTTAATGAAGTAAAAGAAGAAAATAAACCCGGGCTTGACTCCTTACAAGATGCCATCAATTATGAAAATTACTTAAACTACCGGATACAAGAAGCTATCAACGACAGCGATTTTAGAACCGCCTATACCCTCATGGATTCCTTACCAGCATTCGGCAAAGTACACAGTATATATCTTTTTAAGGGAATGATTTTAGAAAAACAAAAAAAGTACCCCGACGCCATTAAAGAATATAACGAAGCACTAAATGAAATCCCCTACTCTAAAGCAAGAAGCATGAGGGCTGAATTATACATTAAAATGAACGAGTTTCAACTAGCCTTATATGATTACATGGAAATATACAAGTACAACCATTATTTTAGTTGTTATATTGCAAACACATTTCTTCTTTTAAATAAGAGAGATAGTGCTCTAAAATATTATCAGATATATTTAGAGCACTATCCCAACGATACAGCAGTTCAACAAAAACTATCTCGGTTAAGACCTGCTAACAAGTAAATTACTGATTAGGTTTAGGTTGTTCTCCCAAAGGAGGGTTTTCTTTCACATAATCAGGATCATAACTCTGATTGCGCTCCATCACCTTATTAGATTGCCCATCCAATCGATTTGTTTCTATCATTCTACCCGTATATTCATTTCGTTTCACGGAAAGAGTATTGTAAATCTTTTTCCCAATCTCTAAGATTTTTACCCCTCCTTCATCACCAATGCTATTAAGATAGCTGTTACCAGATAGGACAACATTAATGATATCTGATAGCCGTTCTTGCGTTTGGAATTCTGGCGGAATTAAATCGGTTTTTTGTAGAGCATAATTCACATCTGCTGCTGCAGCTTTGAACTTAGCTGTATGCTGTTCAATTATTTCCTTATCCTTATCAAGCCTATTTTGAACATACCAATTGGCTCCTACGATTATCAGGTTTATAGCTACAGAAGTTATCGCTGCGCCTCTTGACCCCCCTGCAGGTATGCCACTAACTGTACGATCTTTATACCTTTTATCCGGCAAGCCCGTACTCTTTGCAGTTGGTTTGGCAACAGGTATTTCGCCTGGCCTGAAGTTTGGATCCGGTGCTCCATACGTATTATCTGTAACGTTTATATCCGCACTTTGTGGTTTTGGCATAGCGGATTGTAAATTGATACTACCTACACTAAAATCAACACCTATTGAATTCGGCGCCCAATTTTTGCTATCATTATTATATGCCGTTAAAGCATTTCTTACTACAGTAGTCATATTTTCGATCTTCAATTTCACTCTTCCTCGAATAACCTCTATCCTTACTTCTTTGGATGAAACATATTCAAGGCCGTCTAAATCTACCCCTTCAACGGGATTATTGCTTGCAAATTGATACGGGGTAAGCGCAGCATAGTTTTTTGTCAACGGGTCCACCGACAAGAAGCGTCCTAAAGCAGGATTGTAAATTCTAAATCCGTAATCGTATGTAGTAGTGCCGGTTGTTTCTTTGTCCTGTTCTTTCCCATTAAACCCATACCGGTACGTGTCATCAAAAGCATACTTCCTTCCCGGCATGATCATCCCAAACGGATAATAATCATTGGCCGTCAGCACATCCGCTTCGTACCAGGCCACCTCTCCATTGCCATCATCGGTAGCCAGTTTCTTGTCATTGATGGTAGCCAGCATCCCGCCGGTGGCGGGACAAGCTATTGCCCAGGTGATTGCTTAATTCAAAGATCTTTTCGCCTCTGGTGAAGGTAATCAATTTACCCTGATCAAAACCCATAGCCAGGGTCACTTCTTCCGGATCTGCGGTGCGTTTACCCGTCAGCCCCAGCCGGCTGCTGCCATACAGGTGCAATTCATGCTGATCCAGGGCACCAGCTCCATCTTTTTGACAGATACTCATCACATTACCACCAGCATCCCGTACATATACAGTGGTCTTACCATCGTAGCTTTTACTGATCCGGTTGCCGGCTGCATCGTAAGTATACTTAATGGTACCACCGGGTTTAACAATGCTATCTATTTTGCCATATACATTCCAGGCAATGGTCAGGTTCTCTGACTTTCCTGTACCAGGTTGCCGATGGCATCGTAGACATAATTCTCCGTCTCGGTCTGGTTGTCGATATCTGCCCAGTAGTTTTCACTATACCCGGCGTCATCCAGCACCTGCTTCAACTGGTTGGTATTGGCCCAGTACTTATAGGTAAGGCTATCCATCAGTTTGGCACTGTCAGGTACTTCCGGCGAACCATTGCGTATATAGTTCAGGATATTGCCATTGGCATCATACCGTACCTCTTCGCGGTAGTCATCGAGCAGCCCCGTTCTTCGTAGTTTGCTTACTCTAAAAAAACTGTTATGCTTTGTTTGCAACGAAGCATCTGTTCAAACTACCAGACACTACATCAGATAAAAACCAAATCTAATAAACCATATTTTTTGTAAAAAAGTAATCTTTGGTCGTAAAATTCTACTAAAAAATTTAATACTGCTGCCTGGGTTCGTATCTGATACCCGCCCTTATCTATGTTTTTTACACAAAGAACCAGCATTCCTCCGACAAATAACTCGTTTATCTATCACAAAAAATGTTTTAGCAATAGGATGCCGGTAAAAACACCCTTTATACCAACAGCCTTAAAACGAAGTTATGCTTAGCTACAAGCTAAGCATAACAGTATTAAAAAAGTAAAAATACCAAACTAAGGAGAACAGGGTAGAAAGATATTCAATTTTTAGTCTGAACAGAATAGCCTACTTTTAAACAATATCAAAAAAGTAAGCTCACAAAAATATTTCTTAGCATTATTATAACTGTCATATAATTCTCTAAAAAACCATTTCAACGATTATAATAAATATATGCGATTTTCCAGCTAAGGCGAAAAATATTAGTCGTACACGCAACCTATATAGCATTAGAACCATCTTTCATTTAGCCAACAACAGAAGTATGAAAAACTTATCCCACCTATTCACACTCTTTATTATTATGATTGCCAGCAGCAATTTGACCGGTCAGGACACCATTAATTGGCGCGCTGATTATAAATTAAAATGGGAAGATTTTCAGGGAACTCCCGACAGCAGTTTAGATTATAAAGCAATTTCGAGCCCTGCTATTAAATACTATTTATCTCACACCGATAGCAATTTCACTATTACTATATATTGCTTTTTTAAAAAGGCCAAGTCTTGGGTTTCAATAAAAGACAGCACCTTACTTGAACATGAACAAGGGCATTTTGATATCGCTGAATTATTTACGAGAAAATTTCGAAAAAAAATTAAAGACTATAAGTTTAATGATCGTACTGTTTCGTTAGATATCGAAAAAATTTTCAAAGAAATAATTGAAGAACGAGCACATTTCGACCTCCTATATGACAAAGAAACAAACTACTCTCGTAATAAAACAAAACAACATTATTGGAATAAAAGGATAAAAGAATATTTAAATAAGTTTAAAAACTATGAGAAAATGAATAACCCTTCGGAGTTTACCGAAAACAAAAATATACTACCCCTTAAAAGGCAGAAAGATGACTGACCTGTTTTACTAATTCTAAAAAAAATATTTCCAACATTCTTTTTGCTTACTGTTTAACATGCTTAACTACTCATATTAGCGCATTTTGAAAAAGTCCTTGAAAATAGGGTTGATTAAAAAAAGTTAACACATCCTTTCAATTATTAGAAGGCATCTCAAAAGTATTTTTTCATAATAATCATCATACAAGTTATTTGAACAAAGGCCAGAAAGTTGGCATCATGGTACTCATAGCGAACATAACAACGTCGGTAGTTATGTATCCACGCAAGGAGTCTTTCTACTTTCCATCGATTCCGCTAACGTCTTAAGCATCTGCCATCCTGTGAAGGCTTGGATTTTCTATTTGAACGGTGAGGAGCGATCAGCTCAATTTGGTTTTTCTGCAACTGTTTATCCGTTTTGTCACTGTCATAAGCACGGTCGGCTATGATCCGTTTGATCTTTCGGCGGACAAAGCGGCGAGATAACGTTTTTTCAATGAGCTTAACCTCATGCATGTTTGTCTCATGCGTGTAAATGGCGACAGGAAGACCATTTCTGTCTGCGATTGCCATGATCTTGGAACCCTTGCCCCGTTTAGTCTTTCCCACTCCAAAGCCCCTTTTTTGGCCGCTGCAAAGCTGCCGTCCGAATAGGTCTCTGACAGATCAATCTTTGCTCGCTGCGTTAAATCCAGCGCCAGGTGCAACAGAATGTCTTCTCACACACCTTGCTTCACCCATTCCTGAAACCGGCGATGACAGGTTTAATACGGCGGATAACGCCGTGGCATATCTTTCCATGGAGCCCCGGTTCGGCAGATCCATAATATTCCATTTACTATCTGCTGATCATCCTGATGAGGACGACCGCTGATCAATTTGACGGGGACAGCCTTTTTAATAACCGGAAGGATTGTTGCCCATTGTGTCACAGTTAAATCCATAACACAAGTTTTGCTTTCCCTTTCCTTGATTTAAAGAACTATTTATCAACTATTCACATCAAAATGTGCTTTTGAGATAAGTTCTATTATCTAGCTCAGAAAATATTTTTTTAGTATTTCAAAAATCTGTTTTGCTCAATTTTGGTTCTTTTAGAACAAAAAGCAGAGAAGCTTACAAAAAACTCGTATTAAAAAACTACCTGCGTCATTATAAAAATCAAACTAGAAATAAATAATTTTCATGACCAGTGTGCTTTTTTGATATTTTATTCAGATCGTTCTAAATTTTTTTTAGCTTCTCTATCGATTCCATTCTGTTTTATTTTGAGGCGTTGAGGAATTAGGTGACAAGCTTGACTTAGGAGCTCCTATTTGACCTGAACGTTTAACAGCCCCTGTTGGTTTACCATTCACCAATTTTTGTCTGACTTTATAAACGGTTTCGCGATAACCAACTCTGACGTTTCGCATGACAGGGTTTATGGCTTCAGCGGTAATTGTTGGAGAATCACCACCTACATAATTAATCTGAGCATTCCCTTTTATTCCTTTTGCAGCTAGCATACCATTTATTTTTGTAGCACGTGCCAAAGCTAATTCCCGAACATTTTTATAATAGTCTGTATTTGCATCCCCAGATGCTGCAGCGACAGATAAAGTGTAGTTTATCTCGCGTATACCATCTTTCTGTAGCTGATTAGTAAACTCATTCATAGACTTAGAGGCAGCAGCATCACTTAGAAAGTTCGCTTTTTTTAACTCAAATCGTATGTCTATCGAATATGTTTTAGGAAGTTGAATGAAATTATCGGCATATACATGTTCGATGCCTTTGTAAGCTCCCCCAAAGTTCGGCCAATGAAGTTAGAGTTAACAAGGGTTTGATTTGTTAACTTTAAATTTTAATACATGAGAAAGCGATTTACAGAAACTCAGATTGTTTCTGCCTTAAAGAAACAGGAGTCGGGT
>Ga0066256_1003625_pt1 | contig 14654 bp, 15 predicted proteins | sample ThiBio_1000_biof_FD_87107 | JGI IMG/M metagenome (GOLD analysis project Ga0066256, IMG submission 87107) | Wastewater bioreactor microbial communities from Cape Town, South Africa - Thiocy_expt_1000_biof (version 2) | ecosystem: Engineered > Bioreactor > Thiocyanate-remediating >...
AGGAAACTCAGCGTTAGCGTAGATGGCGGAATTACTTCCGACATCGTGACAAAAGGGAATAAAATGGTTCCCTTAAATTTTTGAAAAAAATTAAAGGATATTAAAATGTCAAAAGTAATAGGTATAGATTTAGGAACAACAAATTCATGTGTAGCAGTTTATGAGGGTGGTGAAGCGAAAATTATCCCAAATAAAGAGGGTAAAAACACAACTCCTTCAGTCGTTGCTTTCACAGATAAAGGTGAGGTTTTAGTAGGAGATCCTGCAAAACGTCAAGCAATCACAAACCCAGATAAAACTATCTCTTCTATTAAGAGAATTATGGGTCTTATGATGAATGAAGAGAACGCAAAAGCAGCGCACGATAAAGTAACTTACAATATCGTAGATAAAGATGGAATGGCTGCTGTAAATGTAGCTGGTAAAGTTTACACTCCACAAGAGATTTCAGCGAAAATTTTAACAAAACTAAAAGAAGATGCGGAAGCGTATATTGGTTCAACTGTAACAGATGCTGTCATTACAGTTCCTGCTTACTTCAATGATGCACAAAGAAAAGCGACAAAAGATGCAGGTACAATCGCAGGTCTTAACGTTCTTCGTATCATTAATGAGCCAACTGCTTCTGCACTTGCGTATGGTTTAGAGAGCAAGTCTGAAGAGAATGTACTTGTGTATGACCTTGGTGGTGGAACATTTGACGTTACAGTATTAGAGATATCTGATGGTACTTTTGAAGTTCTCTCAACGGATGGAAATGCATTCTTAGGTGGAGATGACTTTGATAACAAAATTGTTGATTACCTAAACAGCGAGTTTAAAAATTCTCATGGTATTGATCTTAAAAATGACAAGATGGCACTTCAACGTCTAAAAGATTCTGCAGAAAATGCTAAAAAAGAGTTAAGTTCTGCAACGGAAACTGAAATCAACTTACCATTTATCACTATGACAGAAGCTGGACCACAACATCTTGTTATCAAACTTACGCGTGCGAAGTTTGAAGGTATGATTGAGTCTTTAATCAAAGAGACTATTGACCATATTAAAACTGCAATGAAAGAGTCTGGTTTAGAAAACAGTCAAATCAAAGAGATTATTATGGTTGGTGGTTCGACACGTGTTCCTTCAGCACAAGAAGCTGTAAGTAAATATTTTGGTGGAAAAAACCTAAACAAAAGTGTAAATCCTGATGAAGTTGTTGCTGCAGGTGCGGCTATCCAAGGTGGTGTTTTAAGAGGAGATGTAAAAGATGTTCTTCTTTTAGATGTTCCTCCATTATCACTTGGAATTGAACCGCTTGGTGGAGTTATGACGAAAATCATGGAGAAAGGAACAACAATCCCTGTAAAAAAATCCCAAATCTTCTCAACGGCAGAAAATAATCAACCTGCCGTATCTATTTCGGTTGCTCAAGGTGAGAGAGAGTTTGCAAAAGATAACAAATCTTTAGGTCTTTTTGAGTTAGGTGACATCCCAGCAGCTCCAAGAGGTGTACCTCAAATTGAAGTAACTTTTGATATTGATGCGAATGGTATCTTGACGGTTTCTTCAACAGATAAAGGAACAGGTAAATCTCAATCTATCACTATCAGTGGTTCGTCAGGACTAAGTGAGGAAGAGATTAACAAAATGGTTCAAGATGCGGAAGAGCATAAAGCAGCCGACTCAGAGAGAAAAGCACTTGTTGAGTTGAAAAACCAAGCAGATGCACTTATCGCTCAAACTGAAAAATCTTTAACAGAGATGGAAGATAAAATTGAAGCAGAAGAGAAAGCAAAAATTGAAGCTGCTATCACTGACTTAAAAGATGTATTAAAAGATAGTGCAGCTACAAAAGCACAAATTGAAGAGAAAGTAAAAGTTTTAACAGAAGTAAGCCACAAAATGGCTGAACAAATGTACAAAAAAGATGAAGCAGGCGAAGCTGGTGAAACGGGCGAAGCTGATAAGAAAAAGAAAAAAAATGATGACGATGTTATCGATGCAGAGCTAGAGTAACTCTACTCTCTCATTTCCACATGCCAAGCATGTGGAAATAAAATTTAATTTGCGTCAACCTCAATTCTAGAACATACTCCCTCATCCACATTGAAAACAGTCAGTTTCCCATTAAGATGCTCTTCTATAATCATTTTTGACATATATAAACCAAGGCCAGTTCCACTCTGCTTATCTTTTGTCGAAAAATAGGGCTTAAAGATTTCATCTAGAATAGTCTCATCAATTCCACCACCATTATCACACACTTCAACAATTGCACCCTCTTTGTTGCATGTGGAAGTGATTCTAATTTTTGGATTTTCCACACTATTATGAACCAAAGCATCTTTTGCATTTTTGATAAGATTTAAAATAACTTGAATAATTTCATTTCTATAAATATTTGTCAACTCTTTCCCATTTGCAATCAATTGTATATCAATCTAATGCATATCTAAAGAGTTTATGATGAGTTCTACACTCGCCTCAACTACATCGCTTACTAAAACTAACTCCTGCTCTTTGTCAGGTCTAAAATAGTTTCTAAAATCATCAATGGTCACAGACATAAATTCTAAAAGTTTATTCCCCTCTGTTATCTTATCTTGAAGATACTCTTTAGTTAGCTCATCATATTCATAAGCGGAATCTATATTCATCAAGACGTAGGACATCTGATTTAAGGGCTGTCTCCACTGATGTGCTATCATACTTAGCATATCTCCCATCTCAGCCATTTTTGACTGTTGGACTAACATTTTTTGCTTTTGGAAATGTGCTTCAACTTCCTCTGAGACTCTCTGTTCGAGGGACTCATTAAGTTGAAGTAACTCATGTGTTCTTCCTTGCACCTCTTTTTGGTAGGTGTTAAAAATAGAATTGATTTTTCTTGAGAGCAAGATAGAGACAAAGATTATAAGAAAGACGATTGAAGCAGATGATTTGATAATAAAATCAACTTCCTCATCTAAAAGTTTGGATAACTCTTCTTGTTTTTTCACCTCTTTTTGACTCACAACAGAGGTGTCAAAACCATAAATAATATGCCAGTTTAATGGCTTATAGTATGTACTGTAATAGTAGTATCCCTCTATATTGTGCTCATGCCACTTTGACTCTTTTGAGAGGGATGTCCTGATGACATCAAGCGACTCACTCCCTAGCATCTCTCTCATCTTTGAAGATAAAAAGATAGCCTTGCCTTCATCATAAACACCCATAAAATCTGACTTATCCAAAGGCATCGATTGGAGAAGTTCCAAGAGAGAGCGTTTAAGACCCTCCTCTCTTTGAATCAAATGTATGCTCGAAGAGATAAACCAGTTATAAATACCAAGGTTTTTCACCAAGATAATCTCTTTGTTTTTTTTGGAGAAAGTACGACTCTGAAGAAAGCCAGAACCTCTTTTCTTTGCCATATGCGCCTCTTCAAGAACGATAGCTCTTCCATCTGAATCTCTATAATTTGCATAGTTTCTTCGCTTGAGAGGTCTGTTACTCAAGGCGATTGGATTGCCATTTAAATTTGATATTGCAATATCATTTTTATTCTCATTCCACTGCATGTTACTAAGCGAGTCTACAATCCGTGATTTTACCTGACTCGCACTCTCTATCCCTCTATATTTCGCATCAATATATCGAGCCGTCGAGTAAGCGACATCTACTCTTGCTTGTAACTCTGTTTGAATATCATCTTGAAGAATTTTATTTTTATTGTCAAAGAGAAGATTGAGTTGATTCACCCAGATTTCACTCTTATATTTTTTAGATTCCACATGCTCTTTTATAGAGTTTACTTGTGCATTTTGAAAATAGTTAGAAATCTTATCAAGGTAAAAACTTGTAATCGTAAAACTCGCAATAAGCACGAGAATAATAGGTGCAATTACAATAAAATAAGGGATTAGCTTTGTTGCTTTTAATTGCAAGACTCCTCCTCCGTTTTAATAGATAGCAGTTTTTTTGGACGCACGCCAAGTTCAACAATATTTTGCGCTCTTTTTATTATGTTTCCGTTTCCTGAATTGAGCCGTTTCATAGATGCATTATAGGAATCCTGTGCTTTTTGCATGTGCGTGCCGACCTTTTGCAACTCCTCCACAAAAAGAACGAGTTTATCATACATCGCTTCGGCTTCATAGGCTATTTTATTTGCGTGGTCCTGCTGTCTTTGCGTTCTCCAAATATGTTCAATTGTTCTTAGAGTTACAAGCAGTGTAGAGGGAGAAACAACTAAAATATTACTCTCATATGCACGCTTGAAAAACTCTCCATCTTCTTGAAGTGCCAACATAAAAGCGCCTTCAATCGGCATAAAGAGGAGCACATAATCAAGTGTATTGACTCCAAGGAGTTTCTCATATCTCTTCTCACTTAAATTTTTTATATGCCCTGAGACACTTATGAGATGCTCTTTAAGTGCTTGCGTTTTGGCATGTGGATTCTCTTCATTCATAAATCGCTCATACGCCACTAAAGAGACTTTAGAGTCTATAATAATATCTCTCTCCTGTGGCATGTGGATGATAACATCAGGACGGTAGATTTTTCCCTCTTCAGATTTCAGTGTCGCCTGTGTCTCATACTCCCTCCCCGCTCGAAGACCAGACTCTTCGAGGATGCGCTCTAAAATAATCTCGCCCCAGTTTCCTTGCGTTTTATTTTCACCTTTAAGTGCATTTGTCAGCTTGAGTGCATCTTGGGATAGTTTTGCATTCATCTCTTTTAAGCGATAGAGTTCATCTTTTAAAAGGTGTCTATCTTTGGATTCAACATTAAATTGCTCTTTTGATTGTGTTGAGAAATTTGTAATTTGCTCTCTAAATGGCTTTAAAAGCATTTCAAACTGCTCTTTATGTACATGATTGAACTGTTTTGATTTATCTTCAAATATCTGATTTGCAAGTAGAGAGAACTCTTTAGAGAGTTGCTCTTTTGCCTCTTGAATGACGATGAGTTTTTCAGCAGAGGATTTTATCTCCTCTTCATAACGTGTCTTTACTATAGCATGTTTTAACTCTAAGTTATGGTTCTCTTTTTCCATTTCCACATACTGGGCATAAAGCTCTCTATATTGCGTAAGTGTGCGTAGATATAAATCTTTGTATTTCAAAAATAAAAAAAAGAGTACCAATACAATAAAAAGAGCAAAGAGAAGTGCTCCTACATATAATTCCACATGCCAACCTCATATTTTCTACGCAGATTATACACTATTAGAATTATTTCCTAATTTAATATTGCAAACTGCAATTCAATAGTTCTAAGTAAAGATTTTTAAATAAGATTTAAAGATTATTTCTACTCACTATAAACTTAAATTATTTTAAATATACAATATTTCAATGTACAGTTAGCTTATTTTGGGTATAATTCGCCAAATATAACTCGGAGAAGGTGCCTTAACCATAGGTTAGCTTGTATCATCTCCTTGATTTAAAGGATAATGATGCAAGAAAATGCACAAAACAATACACCCGCAGAAGAGACACTAATCACATTTGATGATTTAAAACTAAAAAAAGAGGTATTACAAGCAGTTAAATATGCTGGTTTTACTATTCCTAGCCCCATCCAAATTCAAGCAATACCATTCGTATTAGCAGGCCGAGATATCGTTGGTCAAGCACACACAGGTACAGGTAAAACTGCTGCTTTTGGTCTTCCTGCTATCTCAAACATGCACTTAAAAGGTGGTGTTGAAGTTCTAGTTATTACTCCTACACGTGAACTTGCTACTCAGGTTTCTGATGAGCTTTTCAAATATGGTAGAAACTTAGGAGTTAAAACTGTAACTGTTTATGGCGGTAGCTCTTATACACGTCAACTTGACCTTATAAACAGAGGAGCAAACATTGTTGTTGCAACTCCAGGTCGTCTTTTAGATATCTTAAAAAGAAATATGATTAAAGATTTTATACCGAGTATGGTTATTTTAGATGAAGCGGATGAGATGCTTGACATGGGATTTTTGGATGATATTAATGAGATATTCTCTTATCTTCCAACAAGCCGTCAAACACTTCTCTTTAGTGCGACGATGCCTCAACCGATCAAAACTCTAGCTTCTAGAATTCTTGATAATCCAGAGTTTATCTCTATCACTAAAGGTGAGACTACAAACACTGATATTGAACAACTTTACTATGTAATTGAAGAGTCTGAAAGAGATGATGCAATTATTCGTCTTATGGATTCAGAAACTACTAAAAAATCTGTTGTATTTTGTAGAACAAAAAGTGAAGTTGATAGACTTGCAAACGTTCTTTCAAATGCAGGTTACCTCGCAAATGGTCTTCATGGAGATATGGAGCAGCGTCAACGGGAAACAGTTATCAAAGGTTTCAAAAGCAATAGCGTAAAAGTACTTGTTGCAACGGACGTTGCGGCACGTGGTATACATGTAGATAATATCTCTCATGTATTTAACTACCATATTCCATTTGACCCTGAGTCTTATGTTCACCGTATTGGTAGAACAGGTCGTGCGGGTACAAAAGGTAAAGCAATTACACTTTTAACTCCACTAGAGTTTAAAGAGCTTCAACGTATCAAACAAAAAGTTGGAACTTCGATGGGGCATGCTTATGTTCCTAGTAAAAACGACTTAAGAAGCACTACAATTACAAATCTGGTTAAACAAGTTGAAGAACAACACATCTATGATGAAGCGCATAAAGTTTTAGACCTTTTACGTTTAGACATCGATGAAGAACAAATGGCTTATAAACTTATCTCTATGTTACTTGATCAACAAGAGATTAAAGGACCAAATAATATTGGTATTCCTGCAGATAGAATGGATGCTATTTTAGCGCGTGCAGCACAAAGAGGCGGTGGCGGTGGAAACCGTGGTCGTGGCGGTTCTTCTCGTGGCAGAAGTGGTGGCGGCGGTGGTTACCGTGGCAACAAGCCAAGTTCTGGCGGAGCTGGTGAACGTAGTCGCAGTGGTAGTGGTGATAGAAATCGCAGCGGCGGAGATAGAAGTACAACAAGAAGCAGTGGCGGCTACAGAGGTAACAGAGACTAAAACAAAGCCTACCCTCGCTTCTTTGGCATGTGGAAACTTTTCCACATGCCAATATCCCTCAACTTCAAAACATTCCTAGATAATTCGTTATAATTGCTAAAAAAGGAGTTTTCATGATTATTTATGAAGATAATTTATTTTACATAGAAAAAGAAGAGAGTGAGATTCCTTGGCTTAAAATCTTTACAAAAGAGCCCTATAGAGAGTTAGGTGATATGCCTAAAGAGTTAAGAGTAACGCTTTGGGAGATATATGACATTTTAGAGTACGAGATGAAACACTTTTATACTCCAAAGAAGATTAATATGGCTTCTTTCGCGAATATGTTGCCGCGTGTACACATTCATGTTATGGCTAGATTTGAGAATGATAGTTATTTTCCAAACCCTATGTGGGGAGAGAAAATGAGAGAATCTAAGTTAAACTTTAGTGATGAAGAGGAGTTTCATAGAAGAGTTTTTAATGCTCTAAGTAGTAGAGCAAAATAGAGCTAAGAAATGAGGCAGCTTATTTCAATGGAGAAAAAGGCACTAATGCACTTCCCCATGTAAGCCCTCCACCAAAAGCATCCAAAAGCATTAATTCGCCTTTTTTTAATTTTCCTTGCTCATAAATATCATTGATAGCCATTGGGATGGAAGCACCAGATGTGTTTCCATATTTTGCAACCGTAAGCACTACTTGTTCATCTTTCATCTTGAGTGCATCACCTACAGCTTTTATAATTCGAAGGTTTGCTTGATGTGGGATAAAGTGTTTTATAGCAGAACTCTCTATGTTATTATCTTCTAAAATCTCTACGACATCTTTTGTAAGTGTACGCACAGCTACTTTAAAAGTTTCATTTCCCTTCATCTGCATAAAACAGCCAGCACCCTCTTGATCGAGTGCATCATGGATAGAACCACTCCCCCCGTTTGGAGTCATCAGTAAATCTGAAAAAGTTCCATCGGCACCCGTATGGATGTCAATAATTGCCTCTTCTTTGTTCTCAGTCGCAGAAATAATTGCAGCACCTGCACCATCACCAAATAGGATACAAGTGCCTCTATCTGTATAGTCTGTAATTGCAGATAATTTTTCAGCACCTACAATAAGTACATTTTTTTTCATTCCTGCCTCAATAAATGCTTTTGCTATAGAGAGAATATAAACAAAACCTGTACATGCAGCAGAGATATCAAAAGAGGTTACAGTAGCAAGTCCAAGTTTGTCTGATATGATAGTAGCAGTGGATGGCGTACAGAAGTCATCAGGAGAGATAGTTGCACAAATCAGCATATCAATCTCGCTGATGTCAAGCCCGCTTCGCTCTATCGCTTTTTTTGCAGCCGCAGTCCCCATATCACTTGTAGTCTCTTCTTTTTTAGAAATTCTTCTCTCTTTTATGCCTGTTCTTTTAGTAATCCACTCATCTGTTGTATCTACCATTTTCGCTAAATCATCATTAGTTAATATTTTCTCTGGAACATAAGCTCCAATTGAGCGAAAAGCTGCATAAGCCATTAAACTTCCTTTTGTTTGAGAATTTCTAATCTCGATTCAATGTGCTTATTTACTCCAGTGTCAACATAGGCTATAGCTTGATATATTGCATTTTCAATAGCTTTAGGATTACTTTTGCCATGACCAACAATAACACAACCTTTAATTCCGATAAGTGGAGCACCACCAATTTCAGCATAATCTATCTGCTTTTTGAGGAGTTTAAATACTTTTCGCATAAGAAGTGCTCCCGTAATCGCAACAGGAGATTTTCTTATATAATCTTTTATAAGTTGACTGATTGTAGAGGCAACACCCTCACTCGTTTTAAGAACAAGATTTCCAACAAAGCCATCACAAGTGATGACGTCACAAGAGCCATTAAAGATGTCTCCGCCCTCAACATTTCCTTTGAAGCCTTTGTATCCTTGGAGCTTTTTAAAGGCCGCCTTTGTTACTTCATTGCCTTTAGAGTCCTCTTCACCATTTGCTAGCAAACCGATACTAGGACTCTCTATTTTTAACACATCTTCTGCATAGCATCCGCCCATAATGGCAAATTCGACAAGATGCTCAGCTTTAGAGTCCACATTTGCACCTACGTCTACAACACCAGAACGACGACCTGTCTTTGTTGGCATAAGTGTAACTAACGCAGGGCGTGAAACACCTTTTAAACGACCAAGTCTCAGGGTTGCAAGCGTCATCGTTGCACCACTATGACCATCAGACACAACTCCATCTGCCTCGCCATTTTTCACAAGTTCAACAGCCTTGTAGATACTGCTCTCTTTTCTTTTGACAGCATCCGTTGCATGATCACTCATTGAAATCACATCTTCACTCTCAACAATTAAAACCTTATCTCTATAACGTTTCGGTAACAGAGATAAAATTTCTGATTTATTTCCTACTAATACAGGTAGAAACGTTTTTCTCTTAAGTGCAAGAATACAACCCCTAACAATTGGCTCAGGACCAAAGTCCCCGCCCATTGCGTCAATAGCAATCTTTATCATTGACTATTTATACTCACCAGTAGTAGGGTTGATGTGGTGTGGAAGTTTGTATGTTCCATCTTTATCTTTAACTGGTTTAGCTAAAGTAATTTTATAGTGAGTTCTTCTTTTTGCTGAACGAGAGTGAGAGACTCTTCTCTTAGGTACTGCCATGATTTTTCCTTTGTGTTTGATTTATCTGTAGAGGAGCTGACGCATTCTACTTTTATGTGAACCTTATAGGGTACACAACGCTTTTATCTCTTAAAAATTTAAGAAACTTTACAATCTTCGCAACTATAATAGTCACTTTTAATTAGTTCTATCTCTGAATGTAAGAGTTCATCCAAGTCTGCTTCTGAATCAAAAGATTCAACAACATCTAGATTTACACTTGCTTGTTCATCGTCATAAACACCATCGGATATGAAGAATTCTATCTCTTCATCCACAGGCAACTTAATCTCTTTCGCACATACATCACACTCTGTATCAACAGAGCCATAGAGACGTGCTTTTAACAAAATTAATTTGCCTGAATGATACTGCAAATAACCTTTAAATGTTATTTCATTAGACTTTACTTCAAAATCTAATGGAGTAGATGTTACTTTTCTTAATACTACTTTCATGAAGTTAAATTAAGAAATTTCTCTCTCTGAGAAAAAGAATGCAATTTCTACAGCAGCATTTTCAACAGAATCACTTCCATGAACAGCATTTGCATCTATATTTTCAGCGAAATCAGCACGGATAGTTCCAGCTTCAGCTTCTTTAGGATTAGTAGCGCCCATAAGGTTACGATTCTTCATCATCGCATCTTCGCCTTCTAAAACTGTAACAACCACTGGACCACTGATCATGAAATCAACTAAGTCGTTGAAAAAAGGTCTCTCAGCGTGAACTGCGTAAAAAGCTTCTGCATCATTACGAGAGAGTTGAAGTTTTTTAGTTGCAGCGATTTTTAGTCCGTTACTTTCAAAACGATCTAAAATTTTACCTATAACACCTTTAGCAACAGCATCTGGTTTGATTATCGATAGTGTTCTTTCCATTGAGTCTCCTAGTAAATATAAAAATTAGAGTGGGATTATAGCCAAAATATATTTGATTTGCGTTTAAAGATAAAAAAAATGAGATTGTTTTGAAGGTTTTGTGAAGGTTTTTCTCTTTTTAGGAATTTTAAATTCCCAAAAAGAATATAATTTTTTAATTAGTCGATAACGTTTTCGCGATTTTTACGAGCATCATCGCTTACACTGCTAATGAATGGCTGTTCAGCATCAGCATCATCCATTACGTAGTTTTTACCGTCGATATAGTTAGCGCCATTAAAGTGATCTTTAAAATCAGAAGTAAATGGCATATCCCAAGTTATACAGCCCTCTGTTGGACATGCAGTAGCACAAGCAGGCTCATCATGGTGATCAACACACTCTACACATTTATCTGGATATACATAGTAACTCTCTGTACCCGTTGGGTTATCATCCTCATCTACAATTGCTTCTACTGGACACTCTTCTATACATGCACCACAATTGATACATGTGTCATTAATTAATACTGCCATTTTACGATCTCCTATATTTTTTATTTGAGTAACTATAACAGAAGAATTTTAAAGATACCTAAAATATCTCTGTTAAAATTACAAAGATAGAAGGATAGTAACATTATGATAAAAGATTATAAGTAAATTTTATAATAAGGTAAGATTTTTTAAATATACGACGAAGAAAAATCGTCATATATTTTAGAGAGAATTAGAACTTAAAGAGCTAGATATTTTTTAATCTCATCTACTCTATCAGTTTTTTCCCAGCCAAACCCTTCATCTTCTCGACCGAAGTGTCCATAAGCTGCTGTTTTTCTATAAATAGGGCGGAGTAAATCAAGTGATTCTATAATCCCTTTAGGAGAGAGGTCAAAAAGCTCTTTTCCACATGCTTCTATCTTGCTCTCTTCTACTTTACCTGTTCCATGTGTATCTACCATAATAGATACTGGTTGTACGACACCAATTGCATAAGCAACTTGTATCGTAGCTCTATCACATGCGCCAGAAGCTACAAGGTTTTTAGCAACCCAACGAGCGGCATACGCAGCACTTCTATCCACCTTGGTTGGATCTTTTCCTGAGAATGCACCACCGCCGTGAGGACATGAACCACCGTAAGTATCTACTATGATTTTTCTGCCTGTCAAACCTGCATCACCTTGCGGTCCGCCAATTACAAACTTACCTGTAGGATTGATGTGAAAAACTGTACTCTCACTCATCATCTCTGCAGGAATTACGTGTTTAATCACTTCATTAATCATATCTTTATGAATCTGCTCTTGAGAAACATCAGGTGCATGCTGTGTTGAGATTACTACAGTTTCAACTGAAACTGGTTTATCTCCAACATACTTAACACTAATTTGTGCTTTTCCATCTGGGCGAAGGTATGGAACAATTCCCTCTTTTCTGACAACTGCAAGTCTATGCGTTAAACGATGTGCCAAGTAAATTGGAAGTGGCATCAAAACATCTGTCTCACGGCAAGCATAACCAAACATCAAACCTTGATCTCCAGCACCGATTTCTCCATCCGCTTGATCAACACCTTGATTAATATCAGGAGATTGTTCCCCTATACCCTTTAAAACAGCGGCTGGTCTATAGTCAAAGCCGTGGTTTGCGTCTGTATAACCTATCTCCTGAAGAGCCTTTCTCGCAATCTCTTGCATTGGGGCATACGCCGTAGTCTTCAGTTCGCCTGCGATTACACAAAAACCATTAGATACTAGAGTTTCACATGCCACTCTAGCATTTTTATCATTTTCAATAATATAATCCAGAATTGCATCACTGATTTGATCTGCCATCTTATCAGGGTGCCCTTCTGTTACAGACTCTGAAGTAAAAATGTACTCTTTAGTCATCGATTTTCCTTATTGAGTTATAGAGTCAAGCTCCATAAAACGACGAAATTATACCAAAGAAAGCTAAATAGTTATTTTTAATTATGAAACTATTAAGAACTAAAAGATAATAATTATCCTTAAATAATTTCATTACTTATTATCAACTAAGTCTTATTAATATTTTTTAGTTAAACTACTCCCATAAAAACACAAGGAAATAATAATGCTAGTAACAAACCCAGCTCCAGATTTTATTGCAACAGCAGTTTTAGGTGACGGTTCAATCGTTGAAGATTTTAAATTATCAGAAAATTTTGGTGAAAAAGGTACAGTAATCTTCTTCTATCCATTAGATTTTACTTTTGTATGCCCATCAGAGCTTATCGCTTTCGACCACAGACTTCCTGACTTTAAAGAGCGTGGAGTAAATGTTATCGGTATCTCTGTTGATAGCCAGTTGTCTCGCTTTGCTTGGAGAGACACTCCTATCAATAAAGGTGGTATTGGTCGTGTTGGTTACCCTCTTGTAGCGGACCTTACAAAACAAATTTCTAAAGATTACGATGTACTTTTTGGTGGTGCTGTTGCACTTCGTGGTTCATTTTTAATTGATGCAAAAGGAACTGTTCGTCATGCAGTTGTAAATGATTTACCACTTGGTCGTAACATTGATGAGATGTTAAGAATGGTAGATACAATGCAATTTACAGATGAGCATGGCGAAGTATGTCCTGCTGGTTGGGTCAAAGGAGATGAAGGAACGAAAGCTACAACTGTAGGGGTTGCTGAGCATTTAGCTGCGCATGAGGCTGAACTGTAACGCTCTCTTTTTAAACTCTTTTCCACATGCCAAGGTGCATGTGGAAATCTCAACTCTGCGAACCTCTTTGAACAAAATCTAAAGCCTTTTTATTTACAAATGCAAGCTCATACCATTGACGCTTTGGTGCGATTAGATTCAATCTTGTAGGATTTGAACTACGTGAGAGTGCCACATAAAATTGAGAGGGTGCAAAAATCTCATTTGTCTCTATAATCAAATCCTCTATACTCATCCCTTGTGATTTATGAATCGTAATTGCAAAAGCGAGTTTAATCGGAAACTGGTAAATAGTAAAAACAGACTCTTCTAGCATCTCCTTTTTACCCTCTATTGTCTGCTCTTTCCACATATTTTTACTTTGGGCAACCGCTTCGAGTTTTACAACCTTACCATCACTCTTTTGAACATAGACAAAATTGCTATCTAAGTTGACAACAACACCTCTCTCTCCGTTAAAGTAGTTCCAAGAGTTCCTCGAAAAAAGGACAGGAACACCTACTTTAAGCTCTAACTCTCGCTCTATTCTTGCATCATTCATAAATCTTTGGATTTCAATATCTTTGGCACTTTGATTGTGCTTGATAATTTGCGCCTCTTTGATGAAGAGTTCATTCTCTATAAAAGCGAGTTGTGCCTTGTTGTGCCTTGAAGCAGTCTCATTTTTTCCAAAGAGAAATGTAAACTCTCGAAAATCATTAGGAAGAGGTTTGATAAATCTATTTAAATGGTTATGAATCTCTTCATCTATATGACCAAAACGGACACTATTTATAAGCTCTATGAATGCTTGATCATCTGTTCTATAGATATGTGTTAACTCTATCGTCTCAAATGCAAAATCTTGCCATGCATGCGACTCAAAAGCGAAGTTTACCTCAGCATAGCCGCGTACAACAGGAGGAAGTTGTAAAAAATCACCAACAAAAAGCAGCGAGCCTTTAAAGTCCGCCTGATGAAGTCTGAGTTTTATCATATCTAGGAGTGTGTCACTTACCATAGAGATTTCATCTATAACAACTAAATCCATACTATGGATAATTTTTTTGACTTTTTTACTGATCTCTAGTTTTGCATTACGCTCTAACTCATCTCTGTTGGAAGCTATGCCTAAATCTAAAAAACTGTGAATCGTCTGCCCGCCAATCAGAGCAGCTGCCATTCCTGTTGAAGCAAGTTTTGCAACTTTTTTTGCATCCTCTTCATACGCTTTAATGACCTCTTTTGTAATGGTCGTTTTTCCAACACCAGCACCGCCAGTTAAAAAAACGTTCTGTTTTTGTTTTAATCTCTCTATCGTGCTATTTATATAATTCATAAAAAAATAGTATCTTTAATATTTATAAATAAAGATAAAAACAGTAAACTACCACTCAAGAATTAGCTATTTAGGAACCGTGACGTATGAAAAAAATTTTAGTGA
>Ga0066256_1003626_pt1 | contig 14654 bp, 5 predicted proteins | sample ThiBio_1000_biof_FD_87107 | JGI IMG/M metagenome (GOLD analysis project Ga0066256, IMG submission 87107) | Wastewater bioreactor microbial communities from Cape Town, South Africa - Thiocy_expt_1000_biof (version 2) | ecosystem: Engineered > Bioreactor > Thiocyanate-remediating >...
GGCCGCTGGGTGGTGTTGTGCCTCCCAGCGCCTCCCTGGGGGGCCGTCGTTTCATTTCGCGCGGCGGGGGCGGCGGGGAACAGGGGCGGCCTCCTCGGCGCCGCACCCTTGTGTGGGGCGGCACCCGGCGGGCCCCCCCCCTCCCCGCCGTCGGCGAGTGCGTCGGGGAAGTACGCCAGCTGGGGGGGGGGGGGGGGCGGGGGGGCACCGCCCCCCGCCAGCAGGCCGGCAATCGCAGCAGTCTCTGTCCGTGCTGGCAGACCCCAAAACGCGCGGTGTGAGATGCACGCGCCGCCGTCATCCTGCAGCGTGGGTGGGTGGGTAGGTGTGGGGAATCAAATGATGAGAAGCGCCGCCGCCCGGCTCATCCACCGTCACATGCAGCACGCACCTCGCGGTCTACGCTGGGCAGGTCAAGCAGCAGCGCCGCAACGCCGTGCCGCCGCGCCCATGCTGCCACGTCGGGGCCCACATACGGCGGATTGGTGCCGGAGTACGCGGCGTGGCGTTTATCGTCGCTGTTGGGGCGCGTGCGCAGCGCCAGCGCGCCGTCGCGCAGCGCAGCGAGCGCCGTGTCGCGTGCACTGACCCCCGGCGGTACCGCGCTCTGCAACGCCTCCACCACCGCTGCCAACCCCGCCTCCAGCGCGCTGCCGTCAATTACACGGTCGCCCGCTGCTGCGGTAGGGTAGGTGACGCGAAACGCTGCCAGCGCCGCCTCGTCGTCGTGCGGCAGCACCGTGGGCGTCACGCTCACCAGCAAGCCTGCAAACGGCGCGCGCGGCAGCGGCACGTGCTCACCCAGCGCCACGCGCCCCGGTAGCACGTGCCCGCAGCACTCTGTGTGCGTGCCGCACCCATGCACGCACGCCGACAGGGTGACGCAGTTCACCGACGCGCCGGCATCCACCGCGCCCACCCACGAGCCAGCTACCACGGGTGCCGCCTCGGCGGCCGGCAGCCAAAATGCGGACACCGCCGCCGCGGGAGCAGTCGCCGCTGCCACTGAGCTGCCGCTTGCTTCACCAGCAGCTGGTGGCGGTGGGCGGGGTACAATGGGCAGCGCCGCCTCCACCCCAGCGCCGGCTGCCACAGACGCGGCGAACGGCACGCCGCCCAGCTCAAACAGCAGGCGCATGTTGGTAATAACGACTCGTGGCGATGGACGGCTAGCAAAAGTAACAGGTGTGTAGCAACCCGCGTGGCACCTGTAACCCAATTGCGCATTAATTGCGTGCGCCTATTGGTGGCAACACACCAATTACGCATTGTGTGTGTACCACCGGTCCGTGAGTGTGCGGCCGTATCTTCCTTGCGCGTACTGCGGCGACAGCCTGTGATCCGCCGCTCAAATCCACAGGTTGGCGTACAACGCAAGACACGAGATTGAACACGCTTGCGAGGAACCCACGGGTAGCACAATTATGAAAATACGCTATAAACACCGTGGCCACCGCGTGCAGTGTGCCAGACGTTGTGGTTCGTGCGTGCGACGCTGTGGTACCGTTGTGGCGTTGCCAGGCAATGCCAGCGCCCTTCCGCGCTGCCAGCGCCCTGCCGGCAGGGCGCTGGCTGACAACGACAGCGGCGTGGGCACGCTGTGTGGCGACGCGCCGCCAGCAGCGGCGCTCGCAGCGTCCAATTCATTGGCAGCACTCACGTTGGCAGCTTGGCAACGTTGGCCATCGGCAGCGCGACAGCAATTATCCCCAGCAGCAGCTGCAACGTGCTGGCAACGTGCTTGCTGCCGCAGGAGCAGAAGCACCAAGAGCGACAACAGCAGCCTCAACAGCGCACAACACCACACAACAGCGCGACCCACGCAACACAGTGGCAAGAGCAGCCATGGCGGCGGCGAGCGGCGCTCATGAGCGCGGGTCTGGGACGCGTTTCACGCCGCGCGACGCTGCGCGGTTCCAGGTGCGTTGGCCACCCCACCCTGCTGGCACCACTGCACTGTAGCGCAGGCACACGCAACAACACCAACAACCACCCCATGCCCACTGTGCAGCTGTGCTTGCCGCCACTGACGGCGGCGGAGGTGGACGGCGCGCTGGCGGGCGGCGCGGCGGCCGGCGGGATGACATCCATCGCTGACGGCGCGGCGGCAGCGGGCCCTGCTGCCGTACCTGTACTGCTGCGGGGCATCCCTTGCGCCATCCGGTGGCTACCGGGTGGGTGCGCGGGTGGGCGCATGGAGAGCGACGTGGGCGCCGTGGTGGCTGGCGTGGTGCTGCACGCTGGCAGCCTGAACGCGGCGTCGCTGACTGCGCTGCAGGTGCCACCTGGCGGCGACGACGCAGACGCACGGCTGACGCTGCTGGTTCTCCACCGTGCGGGTGGCGCGGGTGACGATGGCGGTGACGACGCGGCGGACGACGCCCTGGAGGCCGTTGGTGTGGAGGTGCACTTGACCATCGGCAGTGGCGAGCGTGGCAGTGGCAACGACAGCGACGGTGGCGGTGGCAGGATGCAGACGTTCTTCACGGTGGCGCAGGCGGCACGCGGCACCGGGGAGGCGGAGGTATTCCGCACCGCGGCACGCGGCGTGGCACACGCGTACGGCATCACGACGCCGCTGCAGTGGGACCGCTTTGCCGTCACACGGCGCGATGTGGGTGCGCATCAGTTGGGGTGGGTGCGCGCACGTCTTGCCGCCACCACGCCGCCGCATTCACGTGGTGCCAGCAGCGTGGCACCCTCACCTGCGCCGTCGCCGCTGGATAGTTCCAACCCTTCCACCCACCTGCACGACTCCCCAGACTCGTGCTCTGGCAGCCTGGGCAGCGCGGCAATGGAGGCCGCGCTGCTGCAGGCCGCGTTGGACGGCAGCGCACAATGGCGGGCGGCGACATCGGCGGCTTCATCACCACTGCTGCCAGGCCCCGTGCCGCCGCCGTCGACACCGGAGCTCGCCACCACGTCGCCCATGGCTGGCTTCGCAGCTGCCGCGGCCGCCGCCATAGCGTCCATGATGGTGACCCCGGACCGTCACGTGGGTCGCCCTGCCGCGGCGACCCCGTCACCAGAGCCTGTGACTGGGGATGACGTGCTACTGGCCGCCACAGCGGACGCCGCCATGCCGTCGTTGCCGCTGCCACCGCTGCCGCTACCGGCCGCGGCGCAGCAGTTTGGCGGCAGCTGGACCAATGCCGGTGCGGGACTGCACTCACCTCTGCACTCCCCATTGCCGTCGCCGCTGCCGCTGCCGCTGCCGCTGCCACTGCCGCCGCTGCCGCCACTGCCGCACTTCCACGCAGCCGGCTCAGCGGCGTCGGTGACCACGCCTCCCCACCCCAGCACGGTAGGCCGTCCGCCCTGGCCGTTCCCGGCACCGGTGCTGCCATCGCCGCCCCCGCCGCCGTCGCCCTTTGCACTGACGCCGGGGTCGCCTCCGCCGCCGCCGCCGCCGGGGTCAGCGGCACACTGCTGGCATACCGCTGGCTGCAGCGCTGGAGCTGCTGCCATCAGTGCTGATGCCGCTACCGGCGAACGAGCTGCTGTGGCACCCCGCCGTCAGCAGTGGGCTGCTACACCTGGCGGCGCCAGCCCGCGCGACGTGCGGTACGCCAGCGCGCTGGCGGCGAAGGCGCGCGAGCTGTGGCTGCTGGTGGAGGCCGCCGGTGCCTCCGCGGTGTCCATCGTGACGTCGTGGGTGCCGCCCGAGGAGCTGCTGGCAGCGGCAGGCGCGCCAGGCGGGCGCGTGGCGGTGGCTGGGCATCTGGCGGCGCGGCGCCTGGGGCTGCTGGGGACGCCGGGGTACACGCGCCTGACGGAGTTGGTGCGCGACATGGCGGACGCCACCTTTGAGGCTAGCTCCTCTGGCAGCAGCGGCGGTGGCGCGCGGGGTGGCGGCAGCGGTGGCGGCAAGCACAACGACGTGGACGGCCGGCGGCTGCTGCTGTACCGCGAGGGCGTGGTGGCCGCCATGCTGCGGCTGGCGGCAGTGGTGCCCATCCTAACGCCCGCTGACAGCAGCTTCATGGAGCGCGTGGTGCAGACGGTGGCCAACATTGCGTTTCACCCCATGGCGCAGGCGGAGCTGACGGCACCCGGCGCCTCCGTCATTCCCACCCTGGTGGACCGCCTGCGGCTGGACTTTGCCAACGCGGAGGTGGTGGTGAAGCTGGCGCGCTGCCTCACCACCCTGTGCTTCCAGAACCACACCAGCCAGGCGGCGTTTGCGGCAGAGGGCGGCGTGGAGCTGACGGTGGCCGCGCTGTCGCAGCACACCGCCCACGCGTTTGCCGCGCACAAGCTCACCCTGCTGCTGGTCGCGGTGCTGGAGTCGCCGGGTGCCGCGGCGCGCATGGCCAGCGTGCACGCGGCCTCTGTGCTGACCCGCCTGGCAGCCGCCGTGCACGCCCGCAGCTACGGTGGCGGTGGTGGTGGGGGAGGCGGTGGCAGTAGCAGCAGCGGCGGCGGCGGCGGTGGCGGCGGGGGCAAGGGTGGCACCGACCTGCAGCGGCACATTGCCGTCATCATGGAGCGCATTGTGGCGGCGGGCCCCGCGACGCCCAGCGGCAGTGGCGGTGGCGGTGGCGGTGGCGGCAGCGGTGGCGGTGGCGGCGGCACTGGTGCAGTGCTACCAATGCCATGGTCGCCGGCGGCGGGCGCCAGTGGCGCCGTGAGCGCCGCGCCCGCGCCAGCGGTGGCACCCCCCTCGCCGCCGAGCGGCGACCTCCCCTACTTCCGGCTGCCTGGCTTCCCTTGGTGACAAGGCGCAGCGGCAATTCAAACTCTCTCCTCATTGAACTCGACATGCATGCCGCCACAACCGCCGCCCGGCGCCACCACCACGACCACCATCAAACGGTCTTCTGTTTTGCCGCGCCTTGTTAAGGCAGGGCGTACTGCGTCGCACCGCGTGCTGGCCCCTCCACAAGGCCACCACACAGGCGAGCAGCACCACAGGGTGGGACGCTGGGTCACACACTCACCATGCGGAACATCCCGCCCACGCGCTTACAGGCGCTCGCCACGGATGCGGCGCGCCAGCTGGATGTCGCGCGGCATGATGGTGACGCGCTTGGCGTGGATCGCGCACAGGTTGGTGTCCTCAAACAGGCCCACCAGGTAGGACTCGGAGGCCTCCTGCAGCGCCAGCACGGCGGAGCCCTGGAAGCGCAGGTCCGTCTTGAACTCCTGCGCGATCTCGCGCACCAGGCGCTGGAACGGCAGCTTGCGGATCAGCAGCTCCGTCGACTTCTGGTAGCGGCGGATCTCACGCAGCGCCACGGTGCCGGGGCGGTAGCGGTGCGGCTTCTTCACGCCGCCCGTCGCGGGCGCCGACTTGCGCGCCGCCTTGGTGGCGAGCTGCTTGCGGGGCGCCCTGCGATTGGGTTGGGTGGGGTGGTGGGGTGGGGGTGGTGGTGTTTGTGTGGGTGTGGCAAGTAGTCAAGTGAGAGGTGGTGTCAGTTGGCGGGCAGGCGCAGATACACCAACACAAGGGCCGGTGGCGGCGGATGCAGGAGAAGCGTGCCGCCCAGAACCAACCCACAGCCCCCTCGCCAATCGCACCAGTGCATTATCCCTTAGCCCCACCTCCTTGTGGCGCTGCTGGGGCGCTCGCACTCGCACCCACCCTCAGTGACCCTCACCCCCCCCCCCCTCTCTCTCAACCCTACGCCAACGTACTTGCCGCCGGTGGACTTGCGGGCAGTCTGCTTGGTGCGGGCCATCTTTGTTCAGTTGCTGACGCAGGGTAGGTGCGTTGGCTTCTTCTGCCGCGTCCGTCCGCCACCGCGTCGGCGTGTGCGTGCGCTGTACATGTGCGTAGCGTCGTTTGCTGTCCCTGCCAAGTGGCCGAAATCGCGGCAATGTCGCGTCCCAAAAGCGGGGTTGACGCGGCCAACCCCGCTTTTGGTACGCCCTCTCAACGGCTCCCCTCTCTCCCATGCTGCGTCGACAACTACACACGCACACGCAGGCGCGCGGCGCGCACGGCGACGCAGTTGTTGAACATACAGCGTACCTCGCAGTATTCCAACCGCAACAGAATGTCGGGCCGTGGTAAGGGTGGTAAGGGTCTGGGCAAGGGCGGCGCCAAGCGCCACCGCAAGGTGCTGCGCGACAACATCCAGGGCATCACGGTACGTGTGCTCATGTTGTGCTTGGACGCGGCGGCTGAGATGATGGGGGAACACACACACGCATACACACATGCACACGCTGGCTGCTGCGAGTGCTTGTGGGGTGGACACCGCCGCAACTTGTGCCCACCACAACCACCACACCACTCACCCACCCACCCACCAACGGAACCACTAAGTGCAGAAGCCCGCCATCCGCCGCCTGGCGCGCCGCGGTGGTGTGAAGCGCATCTCCGGTGCGATCTACGAGGAGACGCGCGGTGTGCTGAAGGTGTTCCTGGAGAACGTGGTGCGCGACGCGGTGACGTACACGGAGCATGCGCGCCGCAAGACCGTGACGGCGCTGGACGTCGTGTACGCGCTGAAGCGCCAGGGCCGCACCCTGTACGGCTTCGGTGGTTAATAACCCCCGTCCGCCTGCCTGCCGCTGTGCCTCGTGCCTGTGCGCCGTTGTCCTGGCTGTGCTGCCAAGACGACACCAACATACAACTATGACTTTCTCCCCCCGGTGTTTCTAAACACCACCACCATCAACAAGCAAGCCACATACATATCAAACATTCAAACCGCGGCAGCCCACCGCACGCGCCACAGCGGGGGGCAGCGAGTGAGGGGTGGGTGGTTAGCGAGAAAACAGCTCCACGATGGCTGCTAGGGAAGGCGAGAATGGCGCACGAGGTGGGTTAGCAGCAGCGGTGCTGCGGCCAGCGCCGTCGGAGTCTGACTCACTGCTGGGCGGCGGCGGTGCGACAGCAGGGGGGTCGACGTTGCCCGACGCCTGCGGCGGTGCCAACACGTGCAGTTGCCAGTCTTCCACCATGGTGTGCGCGCGTGACCCGCGAGGCGGCAAGGCGCCAGGTACCAGCATTGGTGGCGGCGGCGGAGGCGGGCCGGCAGCGGCAGCGGCAGCAGGTGCGTGGGACAGGGGGGAGTAAGCGCGGTCGATGACGGCGGGCGCGCTGTGGGACCGGTGCAGCAGCAGCGCCGCATCGGGGGCGACGGCGGTGACGTCAACACGCGGCAGCGGCGGCGGCGACGGCGGTGAGGGCGGCGGGGACGGCAGAGCCGGCGATGGACGCCGGCGACTGTTTTCATACGCCGCCATGAGCAGCGCGGCGGCAATGGAGAAGATGGTGACGTGGGAGCCGGGCAGGCTGGTCACCCAGCCGCCCGCCACCAGCCGCTGCCACGTGGTGTGCAACGCGCGAGGCGCCACGTACGCCGCCAGCTCGGCACGGCGGCGCGGCGCCTCAATGAAGATGCTCCACCCACTCAGGAAGGAGCCCAGCAACGGGCCAGACGGCAGGTCATTTTGCCGCGCCTGCCGCGCGATGCACACGCCCGACCACGCCAAGCCAATGAAGGTGCCCAGGAAGGCGGACGACCGCAGGGCGGCGACCACCGCGCGGCCCAGGTACCATGCCAGCAGGCGGCTGCGGGACGCCACCAGCGCCAGGAGGGCGCGCAGCCGTGTGATGAAGGATGCGCGTGGCGCGGTTGGCGGCGGCAGCGGCGGCGGCGGCGCGCCGGCGGCGGCGGGTTGGTCGTCAGCCAGCTGCCGCAGCGGCGCAAACAGCTCGCCGCGGTGCACCAGGATCTGCGTCACGATGTGCACCGGCAGGTACAGGCCCAGTGCCGCCTTCATGCCGCGCGCGGCGCGGCGCACCGAGTTGCCGATGCACAGCGTGCCGTCGGCAGGGTGCACGATGGCGCACGACACGAAGCCGTTGCCGGTGTCGCCCGCCGTGCGCGGCGCGCCAATGCGGTCGCAGTAGTCATCAAGGGCGGTGGTGTGCACGCCGTACGCGATGCGGCCGTCCTTGAGCTTGCGCAGGAGCTCCAGCAGCGTGGTGTCCATGGCCGCCATCTTGGAGATCCAGCGCCGGTACTCGGGCGACAGCGAGGCGGGGTGGAAGAACCAGGCGTACATGATGACGGTGCAGGAGGCGATGAACACGGCGGCGTCAATGTGCGGCAGCGTGGCGGCGAGCGGCGGCTGGCCCGCCGCCGCCCCCACCGCGCGCACCAGCGCGCGCAGCGACGGCTCGGTGGGGTCCAGGGACGTGCCAAACGACCCACTCAGCGCGTGGATGCTCATGCCCGCCACGGCGCCCGCCACGGAGGGGGGCACGAAGGGGGGCGCACCGCGCGCCGCCCACCGCCGAGGCAGCGTCTGGTACACCAGCCCAAACGCCGCCATAAACCCGCCCAGTGCGAACGACTGGCGGTCGGTCAGGATGCGGCGCGACAGCTTGGCCACGCGCGCCGCGCTCCACGCCTTCCGCCGGTCCAGCCGCAGACCCGCTTGCAGCAGTGCAAAGCCAGTTGCAATAGCGTACCCCACCACAAACCGGCGGCCAGCAGCGCGCGCCTGCGCCCACAAAAACGCTGGCACCGGCAGCAGCTTCTCGCTGCTGCCCGCGTTTGCAGCGGTGGCAGCGGCGGTGCCACTGGGCAGCGGTCCATCGCGATCGTGGTTAAATGCGGCGCGCGGCAGCGGCAGCAAGGGCGGCACAGGGGGCGGCGCGGGTGACGAAAGCAAGGATGGCGGGAGCGATGCGCCGCCATCTGACCCCGCGTCACCCAGTAATGATGGTAGCCGTGCCAGTACGGCACCACTCCCAGTTGTACCAAGCCGGCTTCCACTATTCTCGCCACCGCCGCCTCCACTGCCGCCCCCGCCGCCCCCACCCCCTCCGCCACCTCCGCTAAGTGAATGAAAGGCGCTCGCGCCAGGCGGCGCGCGTGCCAACGGCGGCCGCCCGGCGACAGGCAGCAGCGGGAAGGCTGGCGTGCATTGCGCCCCACTCGCACCCGCACTGTCCAGCCCTACCGCCCCCTCTGCCGGCGGGGTGGGGGCCAGTGCTGCCAACGCCATTGCTGGCACAGCAGCAGAGGTATTAGGGGACAGGGGGGCAGTGGGGGCAGTGAGTTAGTGCTGCTTCCCCTTCCCTCAATCACTGCCGCAGCACGTGACACGCTTCTCTCCGGGGTAGAATACACTCCACCCACCAGCCACTACCGTCAATATACACCAATCGTTACCAACATACAATTGCGGCGGCGAGCAGCCACGCTGCCACCATTATGCGTTGTCTCTCGGACGCCTGCCTGCCTGTGCGGCCAGGCTGTGCCCCCTCGTCGTATCTTCCTGCACCGTATCCGCGCGGCAACCCCCCACCAGTTGCTTTTCAAAGGCCGCCTGCTCAGGCTGTCGAAGCCCGTGAAGGTTGAAACACAAAATACCGCGGCAGCTGCCGTGCGCAGGCAATAATCCCACTGGCAATACCGCTCTGTTGTGTTGTTGCTGCTGCCGCGGCGTGTATTGTCGTTTCCTGCCACGTGGGCGTCATTTGATATCGAAAGGTCCTGTTGGCTCGCGGCCACCTCCAAGCTACAGCAGCCAGGTCGCCTACACAAAGGTGGCTGTAGGCATGGCGCGGCGACGCCACCGCCGCCCCCATGCGCCGACGGCGGTGGCCGCCACGCTGCTTGGGTTGGTAGCAGTGTTGCTGGGTGGGCGGCCACGCCCAGGCACGAATACCGGTAATGTTGTGGACGCTGCGGCGGTGCGTGGACGGGATAGCGTGCGCGTGCGCGGTGGGCAGGCGGTGCTGGCGCCCGATGACGCCGCTGACAGTGCGCCGTTTGTGGCGCCTGGCGACGGCGAGGCGCGGGACACCGGACCGCGGTTTGCGGCACTGGATGCGCTGTCTACCGGCCTGTATGCCGACCTGGCGCGCCGCTTAAATGTCGACATCCGGGAAGCGCCGCGCGCCGCGCTCGTTGCGCCGCCTGGCACGCCGTCCCGCCCGCCCGTCATTGTGTTTTCAGATGCCTGCCTAGTCGCTGCCGGCGACGGCAGTAGTGACGGCGCCGGTGGGGATGCCAGTGGTGATGGCACCGCCGGTGGGGATACAGGGGCGGCACCACCACCGCCGCGCAACCCTGACTGCGTGGCGGTGTCCACCGTGACGCGGGAGGCGTTGCGTGCCGCCCTGGCTGCACGAACCACCTCCGCCACCACGGGCGGCGGGCGTAACGCCTTCCTGTGTGAGTACAAGGCCGCCACCAAGTACGTGCACTGCGTCCTGCAGCCCGACCACGCGGCGGTGCGGGACGAGTACGCCGCGCTGCAAGCGGCGGCCGGCGAAGCGGCGGCGGCCAGCGCGGCGCGGCGGGGCGGCGCGCCGCCAGCTCCCGGCGTCGCCATTGCCTCTGACCTGAGTGCGCGTCTGCGTGCAGGCGTGCGGGATGCGCCGGGCCGCGGTGGGCCGTGCCGCCCGGCACTGGACGGCAGCGGCGGCCGCGTCATCCCAGCTCTGCAGCTGGCGTTAGGCACCAGCTCCACCATGACGGTGTACACTTCTTGCCCGCGCGGCAGCACCGCATTTGCTGGCGGTGCGCTGGTGGCAGCAGACGACATGGTGATGCTGCAGGCTGCCGCCGCGCGCCTGGCCGCCAAGTACAAGCGCGCCACCTGCCACTGCCGGCTGGTGGCACCCGGCACAGCAGCAGAGACCGGGGGCGGCGGCGGCAGCGGCGATGCTGAGTTTGAGGTGACACGCAACGGCACGGCGGGCGCGTCGGGGCCGCACCTGGCGTGCAAGTGTGTGGAGCTGGTGGCGCCCGCGGCCACGCCGCCGCCCCTTGATGCCGTGACAGCGGAGGTGGGCGCGCGCGTGGCGGCGCTCAAGGCACGCCTGTTTACCTATTGGCAGCACCTGCACGACGTGGGTGCCAACGTCACCGCCTCGCGCGCCGCGGTGGACGCGCAGCTGCAGGCGCTGCGGAGCCACAACCTGGTGGGCCCCATTGTTGCCGGCGGCACGGCGGGCGTCACCAGCGCCGGCATTGCGGTGGACGGCGCGGTACTGACAACTGCGCAGTCATTTGACCCACTGGCAGCCGCCGCCGCAGCCGCCACCGCCACTGCTGCCGCTGCCACCACTGCTGCTGCCGCCGCGCCGCCGCCGCCAGTTAATGCCGGTGCAAGTCGTGCCAGCGGGACGGCACCCACTGGCACGGCTACTGCTGCCGCCACCGCCGCCACCACCACGCAACAGCCGTCTTCCACCTCCGCAGCGGCGTTGGCACTTGCGCAGCACCGGTTTGCGGTGGCAGAGGCAGCGACTGCGGGGGCGCCGCTTGACGGCGGCATGGCTGCACCGCCGTCATCCGAGGTGCCCATGCCGGCGCTGGACATCTTCTACCTCCGCCTGGCGGCCAGCGCCATGCGTGCGCTCACACCGGCACACACCTCCGCGGCAGCGGCGGAGCTGGCGGGCGCGACGGCGCTGCTGACGGCGTACATCCGCGTGAGCGACGCCCTCAACGCGCTGGTGCCGCCAGTTGATGCCGCCGCGAACCATGAGCGCATCCGCGGCGCGCCGCTGCCGCTACTAGTGGCAGAGCATGCGCGGCAGCTGGCGGAGGAGCAGGCGCGGCTGCGGCGTGACATTGCACTGGTAGCCGCGCGCGTTGACGGCGTGCCCAATACCGACCCCGCGGTGGTGGCGGATGCCACTGCGGCGCTGGCAGCGGGCTCCGCCCGTGGGTTTGCGTTGGTGCGCCGGATCATGGCGCGCACGCGCGGCGGCGGCGAGGGGGAGGGCACGGCGTACCACGGGGCCGGCGGCGGCCTACCCGCTTCATCGCTGTCAGTCATGTTTGTAACCGGCACGCGCGCCGGCGTGTGCGGCGTGTGGCCACGCTGCGCGTCGCTGCTGGGCGGCACGGCGCTGCAGTCGTGGCTGGTGGCGCGCATCGACGCGGAGGCGGGCGACGGCGGTGTGGTACCGCGTGGCACGCGCTGCGCTGATGGCGGCCTTGCCGCCGGCGGCAACGGTACCATGGTGAGCGCTCCCGTGGAGCAGGCGGGCGGCGGCGCCGCGGGCGCACTGCCGGCGGCGCCGCCGCCGCCCGCCGCCGCCGGCGTCACTGTCGCGGCTGCGGACGGCAGTGATGCTGAGCTGGCTGCTGCTGCGGCGGAAGGGGCGGCAGCCGGGGCGGTGGCGGCGGCAGATGCGGCGCGCGGAGAGGTGGCAGCGGCGGCGGCGGCAGAGGGCACGGCGGCGCTGCTGGCGCTGCGTGGGTGGTGCGACTCGACCCGCCCGGCTGCCTTGCTCGCTGATGTTGTGGCCATGATTGCGCGCCTTGTCCACCCGTCACCTACTCCCGCTGCCTCGCCCGCCGCCGCGTCGGCATCCGCGCCGCCGCCAGCGGCCAGCGCATCGCCATCCCGCCCCGCCATGGTGCTGACGCTCCGCGAGCTGCACGACGCCGACGCGCTGCTGGCGGCAGCCGCTGTACACACGGGCGGCGCACGCGTGAAGCCGCTACCCTCGCCCCGGGCGTCGCCGTCACCCTCGACGGCAGCGGCAGCGGCGGCAGCACCGGCTGAGCCGCGCCTGCTGGACACGTCAGTCATCTACACCGGCGCGCCCGGTGACGCCGACCGCCTACTGGATGCCGCGTTGCTGTTGGAAATGGCTGCCTCACCGACGTCCCTCCTCCTCCCCGACGGCACGCTGGCGCTGCCGTCAGGGTTCAGCGCCGCTGCCGGCGGCGGCCCCTTGCCCAGCGTGGAACCCGTAGCAGCGCCGCAAGCCTCCACGCTTGATGCCGCCACGCGGGGGGCCATGGCCGCCGCCGCCGCGTCAGCAACACCCCGTGCTGCCATTGACACGGGTGACGACACGCCGGCACCCTCAACACCATCGCCGCCGGCGCCGTCACCGTCTCCCTCGTCGCCGCCCGCCGACTTGGCCGACCTGCTACGCCGGGTGGCCACCGTGCCAGACGCCGTGTCGCTGCTGCTGCGCGTTAACGGCACGCTGGCATGCCTGTGCCTGCATGCCGGCGTGCCGGTACAGACCCTGGACCTTGCGGCCGGGCTTCGTGCCCCACTACTGCCGCCCGTGTCCCTGCCCGCCGTGGTACGAAACTTCAGTACCGACGCCGCCGCTGCGCGCGCGATCGCATTTGGTGGTAGTGGCGGCAGTGGCGGAAATGCCACCGACGAGGCCCCGGCAGCCGTGTCGGTCCCACCCTTCACTGCCTCCCGCCTATTTGCGCACGTGGCGAGTGACATCCTTGCCCTGCCGCCCGTTACCGACGAGGCGGCGGCGGCGTTTGTGTCTGCGCGGCTGGCTGCCGCGCGCACCGACATGGCACGCCGGCGGCGCCTGCTGGCGGTGCACCTGACGGCGGCGGCCAGCGCGTCTGGCAGCAGCGCGGAGGCAGAGCTGCGCAAGCTGGACGGGCAGGCGGCGCAGGTGGCGGCGGAGCGTAGTCGCGTGGCGGCGCTGCTGTCAGAGCGTGTGGCGCGCCTGAAGGACGCGCTGCGCGGGGCCATTAGCACGGCAGAAGCGGCAGCAAAGGCTGCCGCGGCGGCGACAGCGGCGCTGGACAGCGCGCGCAAGGCGGCGGCAGCGCGCGGGCAGGAGGCGCGCGCGGCGGACCTGGCGGCAGTGCGTGATTTGCGCGCGCTGCTGGCGGAGCTGGGGCAGCTAGCGGCGGCGGTGGGCGCGAGTGAGTCGACGGCGTCGGTGGCGGGCTGCCAGGGCGGCGGTGGGCGGGCGGGCGCGGCGCTGGCGCAGGCGGCGGCAGACGCGCTGTCACGGCTCGCGCGCGCGCAGCTGGCGCTGCAACGCGGCGCCGAGGAGGCGGCGGAGGGCGCTGGCGCCGTGCCGGCGTCTGCTCACGCCACCAGCGTGGCGCGGGTGAGCGTGCTGCAGGCGGCAGTGGATGGCGAGCACGCCGCCTTCCTTGCAGCGTCGCTGCGCTTTGAGATGGCAACGTGCGCCTGCGTGGCGCGCGTGACGGGCGTGCCGTGCGCCACGGGGCTGACCAACGGCGCGCTCAACGGCACGGCGGCAGGTGGCGATCCAGCGGCGTTAGCTGCTGCAGGCAACGTAACGGGTGCGCTGGAAGCGGCGGCGGCGGGTGCTGCCGCGTTGGCGGCGGCACGTGGCGCGCTGGACGGCGAGCGGCAGCGGTGGGAGGAGGCGGTGGTGCGGCTGGTGCGGCCCAAGACGTGCGCGCAGCTGCAGGCGTTGGCCACTGGCGGCGCGGACGGCGTGTATACCATCTTCCCGCCGGACGACGTGGCGCTGGGTGGCACGCGGGTGTTCTGTGACATGACCACCGACGGCGGCGGGTGGACGCTGGTGGGCGTGGCGCCGGGCGGCGGCCTGGCGGGGCCACTGGGCGTGGGTGCTGGCAGCTACAACCCCGCCGACCGCGGGACGGCGGGTGGGCTGAACGCGCTGTGGGTGGCGCAAGCCAGCCGCGAGGTGGCAGTGTCATGGACGCTGGCGGGGGCCCCCTCGGGGCCCCCCCCCCCCCCCCCCCCCCGCCTTGCCGCCCCCCCCCCCCCCCCACCCCCGGGGGGGGGGAGGGGGGGGGGCCGCCCCCCCCCCCCCCCGCGGGGGGGGCGTTCCCCCGCCATGATGCCGCACCCCGAACGGGTGTTTCGCACCGTCCAGATGAGCTGGACGGCGGGCGACGTCCCCGAATTCACCCCCTGGATGCGCCTGTGGCGCAACGCCCGCCGCTGGG
>Ga0066256_1003629_pt1 | contig 14651 bp, 17 predicted proteins | sample ThiBio_1000_biof_FD_87107 | JGI IMG/M metagenome (GOLD analysis project Ga0066256, IMG submission 87107) | Wastewater bioreactor microbial communities from Cape Town, South Africa - Thiocy_expt_1000_biof (version 2) | ecosystem: Engineered > Bioreactor > Thiocyanate-remediating >...
AGCGCATAAGCGCCGGGTGTGAAGCCGGCTTATCGAAGCGCACTTCCGATGCGCTTTGAAAAGCCCACCCCCGAAGGGGTGGGTGAATCTTAGGCGGTACACTCAATTTCATCAATAGCAGGGTTTTCGCCCTTGCTCAAATCGAGCTCGGCTTCGATTCCTCGTTGCCGTTGTTTTAATAATTCCAACCGCTCCACCTTGTCAAACGGCTTCGCGATTTCGGCCAGTATGTCGGCCATGCGCTTCTCCGTCCGGGCAAGGTACTCGCATTCCTCTTCGAGCACCTGTTCCATCCGGTTCAACGCGTTTTCCAACACCTTGACGAAGCCGACCTGCGTTTCCGCCCTGCCCGCCTCATACTTGATGCCGCCGACTATCACTAGCTTCTTGCCGAACTCCCGGATTTCAGCCACTTTCATGGCGACCCGAAAACCAGCAATCTGACCGATGACACGCTCGTTGCCGGAGCAACCCCCATGCACAACGGCATGCAAGAGCGCTTTCCCGGCTTCCGTGCGGTCCGTGTATTGATTCCCTTCGACTTCCATAAGGAATCGGTTTCCGGACACGTCACGGCGAGCAGAGATATCGGCTTCGATTGAGGCAATGCGCCCAGTGATCCGCTCGATGCGGGTCGGCAGATTAGCCAACTCCTGCTTGTTGCGCCATTGTTGCTGATCCCATTGAGACCGGAGCAACGACAGCTTGGCAAGTTCGGTATCGACCCCCGCTTTTCCAACACCAGCGGATTGCCCGATGCCAAGGCTTTTACCTCCGCATAAGACAACGCGGCCAATTCAACATCCTCTGCGCTACGCATCCCGGCATTCCCTTGCATGACTTGCGCGATGAATCTCGCCTTGGTCTCAAGAGTCTGCCAGATATAGGCGTCGAAGCTGCCCTCGGTCACGTAGCGGTAGATTCGCACTTCCTCGTTCAGGTTGCCCTGACGAATGATGCGTCCCTCCCGCTGCTCCACATCAGATGGCCGCCATGGGGCATCCAGATGATGCAGTGCCGCCAGCCGGGTCTGGATGTTTGTCCCAACCCCCATCTTCTGCGTACTGCCCAGAAGGATGCGGATACGCCCATCACGCGCGGCTTTGAAAAGCTCTTCCTTGGCGGAATCACTCTCGTAGTCGTGAATGAAGGCGATGTCCTCGATTGGAACGCCTCTCTCGACCAGATTTTGACGCAACGCCTGATACACGCTGAATCGGCCATTTTCCACCGGAGTGGACAGGTCGCAGAACACAATTTGCGTCCCGCGGAACAGTTTGGTTTCCCCCCAGATACCGAATACTTTCTCGGCACAATGGTCCACCTTGCCATTCTCGACCTCGGCAAATAAATCAATCAGACGCATATCCAACGCAGCCTTGCGGCCATCGTTGGTCACGGCCAGCATGTTGTCCACAGAGGGACTGACGTTGCCGTTCCTTATTGCTTCTGCCCGCTCCACAAGGGTTTGGACGAGTGCTTTCAAGTCAGCCGTCGGCTTGATTGTTACTGTTTCCTTGTGCGCGGTCGGCACCGGCAATTTCAGCATCTCCGCAGTACGAATATCCGCCACCTCACCGAATATTGACATCAGTTCTGGAAGATTGATGAACTTCGCAAAGCGAGTCTGCATCCGGTAGCCGCTGCCGTCCGGAGCCAGTTCCAGCGCCGTTACCGACTCGCCGAAGTTGCCCGCCCAGGTATCAAACATCCCCACCTGAAAGGACTCCATCGTCTTCGGTTGCAGGTATCGCTGCATGACCCACATTTCGGCCATGCTGTTGGATACCGGCGTGCCCGTGGCGAACACCACACCTGCTCTACCTCCATGCTTTCCCATGACGTGGCGCGTCTTGACGAACATATCGAATGCCCGTTCCGAGTTGCTGTTGGGCAGCCCGGCGACTCGCGTCATCTTGGTATGCCTGTAGAGGTTCTTGTGCAAATGAGCCTCATCCACAAACAGCCAATCGATACCCATGTCCTCAAAGGTCAGAATATCATCCTTCTTGTTCTTCCCGGACAACTTGGCCAGCTTGGTTTCCCAAGCTTTTTTTGCTTTCGCCAATTCCTTGACGATGCGATTACTGCGATCCTGCTTCTCGCCTCGAATCGCCTCTTCGATGCTGGTGATTTCGTCCAGGATGTAATTCTCCATGAACTCATCGCTCATCTTGATGCGCTCGAAGCTGGCGTGGGTAATCAGCACTCCATCCCAGTCGCCGGTAGCAATGCGCGATAGCAGTTGCCGTCGCTTGTCGCCCGCTAGGTCGTCCTTGCTTGCCATTAGGATGTTGGCACCCGGATAGGCTCGCAGAAACTCGGCGGCGAACTGCTCCAGCATGTGGTTGGGAACCACAAACATGGGCTTGCTTGCCATTCCGAGGCGACGCAGCTCCATGCCGGCGCAGATCATGGTCAGGGTTTTACCGGCCCCCACCACGTGAGCAAGCAGTGTATTTCTCCTGCTTGCGACGCTTCGCCAGATGGCATCGCGCTGATGGCCGTGCAGCTTGTAGCACTCGGAAAATCCGGGCAATACCAGATGAGAGCCATCGTAGCGGCGCGGCGCCGTGCTGTTGAACTGATCGTTGTAGAGACGAACCAGTTTGGCAGCACGTTCCTCATCAGACCACAACCACTCTTGGAACTTCTCCTTAAGAAGCTGCTGCTTCTCGCGGGCGGCGATGGTCTCCTTTTGGTTGACAACCCGTTTATCGGAAAGCGGGTCTGTGTCATAGATCGTTGGTACGACCTGATTCAGCGCCTGATCAAAGAGCGTGATGGCGTTGACCCGATTCGTGCCGTAGGTCTGGGTTGCCGGCACGGACCAGCGGGTGCTGTGGTGCGGGACAATATTCCATGCCCCTGCCTGTGCATTGAAAGATACTTGATTTTCCCTGATGCCTCCTGAATTAAATAAAAAAAGGAGGCACCACACCCCTTGCGGGGCGTGATACCCCCGCAGGGATGAGTTGTTTACGCAAGCAATTCGTTGAGAAACTGCTCGTAATACTGGGTCGGAATCCAGGTCGATCCGATTCGTGCTCCGATTTCATGTGGAGCCAGGTCGGTCGGGATGACCGCCTCCAGCGCCTTCACGTTACCGGCGAACCGCTCGCCTGCCACCCTGGCTACCGTCAGCTTGTAGCGGACGTTGCCGGATAGATAGGCATCCGCCGTCTCCCATTTCCCCGTTTCCGGGTCGTGGAACACCGCGCCCAGACCTTCGAGTTCCTTCAAGGCTTCGTCACCCGGTTTCCCAAGCAATTCGCCAATCCGATTCTCGTCGATCCGTCCTTTCTCGACGACTGAAACAGTCAATGCTTCTTGCTGCGTTTCACACCGCTCGATGCGCTTGAATGCCTTGACCGTGCGCCGATAGAAGATGTCGGCTTTCTCGGCGGTTTGAGTTTCCTCATTCCACCGTTCCAGCGACAGCAGTAGCGGCAAGTCTGGGTCGCCCTTGAAGGCTTTCCGGTTGGCTTTCGCATGAATAAACCCATGCTTTGCCACGCACCCATCGTAGGACGCATTAAGGGATGCATGATGGACGCGCAAAAGATTGTCGTCATCGGTTTCCACCTGCACCTTAATGAGGTGACGCGCCACCTCCCTGATTTTCACCAGGCCAGCAATGCGCTCCAAGGTCTTCTGTGGTGCTTTGTAGGCCACCGCTTCCGCCCCGCTGATCTCATACACCTTGCCGTCGATGACTCGGAAGCCAGGACTATGATGCTGGGTGAGCGAGAGTTTCACAACATTGCCGCATTCGACATCCTCTTTGTTGGAGGTGTAGATGCCTTCCGGCAACATGTCGATCCGCTTGGCGAGTTCACCAGCCAGATCGTCGCCATCAAACACGCACCCCACGCTCTTGCCGTAGCCGTTATTGACCAGCTTGAGCTTGCCGATTACCCATTGAGGGTTTTCGGCGAACCACAGGTTGCAGCGGATGGCGTCACTACTATTATAGGACTTGTACCCACCATAGATCGGCGAAGCATCATCCAGAAACACCGCATCCAGCCACCTTTTGCCATTCGCGGTTTTGCCGTTCAAGGGCTTTTGGAGTATCAGGATGTCGGTTGTGACTTCCGTATTGGCAATCTTCTTGAAGGCTGCATTCGGCAACCGAATAGCGGCTACCAAATCCGCCTGCGAAGACAGATACGCTCGCACCCGATTGTCGCTCGCATCCAGCGTGAAGCTGGACGTGATAAACGCCACCAACCCGCCAGGCCTCACCACTTCCAGCGCTTTCGCGAAAAAATAGTTGTGGATGGTGAAGTTGGCATAGGGCACGTTGCGCAGCTCGGCCACCTTGTAGTTGCCGAACGGCACGTTGCTGATCGCCAAATCAAAATACTCTGGCGGCAGCGGAACATGCTCGGCTCCGGCCTGATGCACATCAACACCATATTCCCCATACAGGGCTTTGGTGATTCGTGCTGACAGCGCATCCAGCTCGATGGCCGTCACCGTGGACATCTCGGCGATTTCCTTCGGCATCGCGCCGATGAAATAGCCAACCCCTGCCGCCGGTTCAAGAATACGACCGCCCTTGAAACCGAGACGCCGTACCATCTCCCACATCGCCTTGATGACTTCCAGTGACGTGTAGTGGGCGTTTGGTGTGCTACCTTCGGCAAGCTGATGCTCGCCTGTGGACAGCAGCGCCTTCAACCTATCGGCGCGTGAGCGCCAGACATCATCGGATTGCTCCGAGTTGAACGCCTGTGGCAGCCCACCCCATCCGGTGTATCGGTTGAGCATGCTCCGCTCTTCCGCTGTAGGCTGCCGCTTCTCTTCGTCCAGCTTGCGCAGGATTCCGATGGCAGCAAGGTTGGCATCGAACTTCGTCACGTCGCCGGACAGACTGGCAAAAACAGACGCATCGGGGCGCGGCCATGCTGCTTTTACACCTTCGTGAACCGCCGCTTTTGGAAATTCGATAATTTGAGCTTCCTTCGCGACCGGCAGGGTAATTTGATCTTCCGGCCCAAAGCCCGGCAACCACATTACCGCATTTGCTAATTTGCTCAATTTCATGGTGCGTCTCCTTTGAAAAAAAGGGACACCAAGCCCCAATTGGGCGAGATATCCCAATTGGGTTAATAAAACTGCCGTGCTAGACTGGGCACATGAACAAGCCATGTGCCAATCCATTCACGATTATTGATAGCGGCAAGGCCGAACTGGAGCGCAAGAAGCATCTCCTGTTCAACCAGCCGTGGTCTTTCTCCTTCGACGAGTTCGAGCAGCTTTGTGAGCAGTTCGAGGTGCCGAGGGCTGAGGCGTTTGACTTGCAGTTGAAGTGCATCCAACACAAAGCCAAGACGAACGATGAGGCTGCGGCAGTCTTTGCGGTCATGGGCGGACAAAAGGCTTCCGATGCAATCGCACAACTACGCCGCAACAGATTTAGGCTCGAAACTTCCTTGCCACCATCTCTTCCTCAATCATCCCAACCAAACGACGAAGCCGCCGTTTAACGTCATCGTCGCTCAGTTCAGCTTCCATTTTCAGAGCCTCGGCGCGGCGACCAGAAAGTTCGTCGTCTGAAGCCTCTTGCAGCCACCTGTAAAAAGCGGCCATATCGAAAAGCAGTCCCATCTGTGTCTCCTTTGTAAAAAAATGGGACACAGACCCCAAGGGGAGAGTGTCCCCCGTTGGGTTTTGGAAAATTGCCGTGCTAGACTGCGCACATGAAAAATCCATGCACACAGTTCACGGTTGTTGATGGTTATCGCAATGAGATGGGGCAAAAAGCCTTATCTGCTATTCTTCGGAGAGACTCAGCCACATTCGACATCCTGATGTCGAAGATGCAGCCGCGACACCCGATGGTTTCGATTATTACCGGCGGGCTTGCAAGCGGAATAAATCCGCACGCGCAACCAGTTCCCGGTCAACCAGTCGCAGACAAAACCTAACGTCTGCGGCGGCATTTCCGTCAACCTGCGCCAGAAGCGCTTTCATCTCTTCCTTTGCTTTCTCGATCTCCTGAACAGATGCCTGTTCGAGAAATCTCAAAAATCCGTTCACTTCTTCTCTGTCCATGATGCTCTCCTTGAAAAAAACGGAGACGCACCATTCCCATAGGGAGGCGAATCCCCGATGGGTTGGCAGGTACTGCTTTGGCGTTGCTTTGACGCTTTCGCATCTTCTGTTTATTTCGATTGGCCAGCCACCAATATCAACGGGAACAATAAGCTCCGCGTGTGAATCCGGTTTTTCGAAACGGACATTCCGATCCGCTTTGAAAAACCCCGGCAAGCGGGGAAAAACTGGTCCAGGACTTGCGCCCGCCATTCACATGGGGGGCGCAGCCTATCTTGCGACCGTTTTCATTGTGGGTGCCTGAATCGCACCGCTCACCACATCAAGCCAATCGACAGACTTCATTCCTTGCGGAATTGCGCTATCTGGAATCTTGATGGATGCCTTGATACCCTCACCCCAAAGACGCTTCAGCAGCAGCTTCGCGGATGTCTGGCCATGCCCTTCCGGATGTTGCTTGGATGGCATGTCCTTGTCCGCGTAGATCACCACATCAACGCCCTCGGGCGGTACAAAGTTTTCCAGCAGATACGCATTGCCGGCAGCCCACGCGGGGATATTGAAGGCACTCATTACCGCCAGTGCAGTCTCAATACCCTCCGTGATCGCCAATACCTTGCTACTGCCAATCACCGCAATTCGCATTGCCCCAAACAAATCATCGGCACAGTGCCGCATCATCTTCTTGGGCGACTGGACAGGTGCTTTTGTCCCTTCGGGTGTGAGATAGGTGCGATGAATGGTCGACGGGCGACCTTTTGCATCACACACCATCGTGACAATGGCCGGATACTTGCCTGTCAGCTTGTATTTGCCGGTTTCCTGATCCTCTTCGTAATACTCAAGAGCGGGAACGAAGCGGATCATCGTGCTATCGACCTTGCGAAAGTCGACGTTTGTGATGCCCCGGCTCGCAAAATACTTCCTTGCTGGCCTGGCTTCTGGCGAAGAGAGCGTCACGCTGTCTTTCCAAACGTGGTTCAGAGAATCACGAATGTCTTCAACGTCCCGCTCTTTCACTTTTTTGGCATGGGGCTTGCCGGTTGCCTTGGGTGCAGTGTTACGTGATTCCCCCACCCCCAAGACAGCCTGTATCTCCTCATGCGCGGTTTTGAAATCCCATCCATTCACCCACATGAGAAGGGAGTAGCCATCGTGCTGGATGCCGCACGTGTTGCACACGCCACCGCCTGTATCGTTGAAATCCTTGAACAACCTGAGTCCATCCACGCCACCATGCACAGGGCAAGGAACGTGGTGAGGCAGGCGATCAATGGCTTGTTCGAGTTGCGGAGCAAGCCTGACAATGATGCTTTCCCAGCGGCCAGCGGCCATTTGTTTTACTTCTTTCACTTCCATAATGCCTCCTTGGTTAATCCGCACCGGACACACCAAAGCACCCCACGGGATGCTTTAGTGTGTCCCGTACAGGTTGGTGGATTTGATACCACCGGCAAGGAAGCATCCCCAAGGGGATGTTCCCCCCTGGGGTGGTCATTGCTTAAAACGGTTCCAAATCACTCTTTTGGCTCTTGCCTGCACCTTTAGCGGGCTTCGCTGTGGATGCCGGTTTCGCGCCGGAATGATCTTCGCTTTCAGCCTTGCCACTGCCGCCGAGCATTTTCATGTCGGAAACAATGATTTTGGTGATGTAGTGATTTTCGCCGTCTTTCTCGTACTTCTCGGTTGTCAGTTTGCCCTCGACGTAGATGAGGGCGCCCTTCTTGACATACTCGCCAACCACTTCGGCAAGGCCGCGATAGAACACGAGGTTATGCCACTCGGTTTTTTCTTGCTTTTTGCCTTCCTTGTCCTTCCAGGATTCCGTTGTCGCCAACGAAACGTTGGTCACGGCATCGCCGGCAGTGGTGTAACGAACCTCCGGCTCTTTGCCGGTGCGACCGATGAGTTGTACTTTGTTCAACATTGTGAATCTCCTTTTTCTATTGATACAAAAAAAGCGTTCACACCATGCCCCAAGCGGGATATGGTGATCCCGCATTGGGTTTTGATCGTGTTAGACTGGACGCATGAATGAATCACGAAAACCATCCTTCACGGTTATTACTGGAGGCAAAGAAGAACTGGAATGCAAAAAACACATCCTGTTTTCCACGCCTGAAGTTCTCGATCAACAAGAATTTGAAAGCCTTTGCGATTCGCTAGACCTTCGACTTGCAGATGTTGAACCGTTGATTGCCAGACGCGTTCGCTTGCGAGCTAGTGATGCTCTTGAACGTGATGCGTTACTGGCTATCATCAATGGCAACAACGAGGAAGCCCAGAGGCTTGTCTTAGTCATGCAAAGACGAAACGAACTGGGCTTAAGTGTTATTTCATCACCCTAGCCAACATCTCCTCTTCAATTCTCCGAAGGTGATATTGAGCATCCTCTTTTACGCTTTCATTTTTCACGTTCTTTATAAACGCTTGAAGTATTTCATGACGATTGGCAAGTTCCTTGTCGGACGCTTGCTCAAGCCAGCGAAAAAAAGCCTTCATGTCAAATATTGTTCCCATCTTGTGTCTCCCAAATTAAAATAAAAGGAGACACAACCCTTACGGGGAATGTCCCCGTAAGGTGGATGTTACTTAGTCGAACAGACCTTCGTTACCTTTGAGAATCGCTTCCTTGCAGTTGCGATAGTCAACGAGGATCGCTTCCAGCTCCGAATCGCTCAGGATGCCTTCTGCATGAAGGTAGACCTCGTCCAATGCTTCGACGGTTTTGGTCTTCTTCATGGCATCCACGACCTTGGCAGTGACGCCGAGTTCGGTTGCTGATTGCGATGCTTCGGTGGGTGCAGTAGCGCCACTGTTGCCAGTCTTGCCACCGTCAGACACTTCCACGATCTCGCCCGTCTCTTCGTCAACAACAGGAGTGAATACCCCGGCTGCTGCATCATCGACGTTCAGGTTTTGCCGGCCTGCGTTGTCATCCAATGCCAGTGCTGTTGCCAGCTCAGGCGACTTCGGAAGCCACTTGCACAGGCGACGAATTGCAGTTTTGAGGCCCATTGCGCTGAAGTTGGTATCCCATGGGGACTCCTTTTTGTACTTCTTGGCGGCCTGGTAGCCTTTGCTGCTGTCGCGGATCTTCTCGACTTCCTTGCGAGACATCGCCACGAACGTCTTGCTACCGTCCTTGAGGATGCCGACCGCATAGAAGCCGACCACCTCACCGCGCTCTTCATCAGACGCCGGAAAGCCGCCTTGAGCCGTGAGGGGTTCGTGTTGCAGATCGCGTTCCATACCGAGCTTGAGCGAGAACTTGTCGTTGATACGCACGGCTTCTGCGTAGATGTCGACGACCAGCCCGCTGTTGCGCGCCAACTTCATCAGCCCTGTGTATCCGGGGATGAGCTGGCATTGGTTGCCGAACGGGACAAGGTGAGCTTCGCCCATCAGCCCGACTTCCAGCCCAAGTTGCGAGGACTGGATCACGGCGGCAAACACGCTGCGCGGATCGCATTCGGCCAGCTTCGGCGTCATGCGAAACGCGGTGAGCGCAATGCGCGCCATACGGTCTGGGTTGATATGCTTCGGCAGCGCGCGGGCAATTTCGCCCTTGTACTGCTCCAGCATCGCCGGGAAGCCGCTTGCTTCTGCTGGCTTCTTTGCTGCGGCTGTGGAACGACGAATGTTGTTGAGTGCTTGTGACATGGTGAATCTCCTTTTAACAAAACAAAAAAAGGGGACACCATGCCCCAAAGGGAACGATGTCCCCGTTGGGGTGCTGCTTTGATGCGACTACACTATCAACGACGATTGGCGGCTTGGATTGCCAATCGCATGGTTTCTTACCACTTCCTGTACCACGTGTTCGTCATCCATTCCCGCTTGCAAGTGGGAAAAGATTTCTGCGAACAGCGGCTTTGCCGGGCATTTGCCAAGAGACGGGTCGGCCATAAACACTTTCAGCGCGACTCGTACTGTGCTGGACTTAATCCGGTCGATCGACCTAATGCGTCGTGACATGATCCCCTCCTTCAATGTTTGCAAAGAGAGTCCAATCACCCGTTGGAAATACATCTTCCACTGGCATCGGAGCTGCTTTGAGCTTCGTCTTGCGCCCACGTTTTGCCTTCACCTTCTCCTTCAGAGCGGGGAAAGGCATACCACGACGAACGAATGTGGGTGCTTCATAGCCTGCCCAATTTTGCTCAACCGATACTGCGACTTCGGATTGAACTGATTGAGCAGATACCGCCACGACTTCAGTGGCTCTGGCCGCATCGCGAGACGGAATGGCCTTAAAAACCACCCATTTGCCGACGTGATACAGGCCGATTGAAAAAATTACCAAGATTGCGATTCCCATTTGTGTCTCCTTAATGAAAAAAGGGGACACAACCCCAGGGGGACGTGTCCCCCGTTGGGTGGTATTGCTTTGGATTACACGCGGTTAAGCGTGTAGTTTGTTTTGATGTGATTCCCGCTGATGCTGCTTTTCGATTCTGCGCCATTCATAGCGAACTGCACGAACCGCACCTGTCAGGGGAGCAAAATACAGACGCACAGAGTTCCGAAAGATATTCCGGATATTCATGGTCGTTTTCACTTTGTCATCTCCTTAACGAGTTGCTTGCTTGAAATCGCAAGGTACACCAAAAATAGCACCAAATCTACTGACAACATAATGTGTGCAGTTTGAATCGTTATTCCCAATCAGTCCGGTTGTAGATATCGATGAAGTCGCTGCCGACATAGACATCGAATCCTTCGCACAGAAGCGCGAAAACAACCAGGTTGATTGTGTTATCCCATCCAACGGAATGAACCATCTGATCCAGATTGTCGAAACCGTCCGATATGGGAAGTAGTGATACATCTAGGGACTTTTCCCAAGCACCGATCACTCGCCCCAACTCTTCCACCTTGCCTGGCTCGTGCCATTCTTGGTAGTGCGTGTACTCAATCGGTTCTCGATCACCCTCTGGTCGAACTGAATAAAGCCGTCCTGCCATGATGTTCTCCTTATGGTTGATACAACAGGAGGACATCACGCCCATGGGGAGCGATGCCCCCGATGGGTGGATTACTTCTTGATGTCCGACAACTTTTTGGGTTGCCAGTGAAGATCCAGTTCAACGTAAATACCCGATTGAACGATCTCCATGATGCTGATGTAGCCACACTCAGGACCGTAACCCAAATCCACCATTCCATAAGCCTGAACCGTTCCATCACCTTCAACATCTTTTTCGGTGATGTACCAGTCCATGCTGCCCATGAAATAGTGCAGATACGCGACAGCCTCATCACCCAATTCAGACTGCGAATAGGTGACTGGCATCGCTTGGATAACGGCCTTCATTTCATCCATCTTATTGACGAAGAACTCGCGCTCCTCGCCTTCAAGGCATTCCTGGATGATGGCCAGCTGGTTTACCGGCAAAAATGGGATCAGTGTTGCGTCGATCATTTATGCCTCCAGCTCGAAGTTCGCTGCCCAGCGCGGAAGATCGATTGTCTCGACCTCACCATTGGGTTGATAGCCAGGATACTGCTTGTTTTCCTGGCACCATTTCAGCAATTCAAGGCCGCCGCGATACTTGGCGCGCCCCACTTCGATCATCTCTTGACTGGCCTTGTAACAGGCAGTCGTGTACGGAGCAGTCTTCTCGACAGCGATGAAGAAGAAATCAACCGATTTTCCGGTGACAGCCTTCATGCCGTCGATATAGAACGCCGCCTCGATGTCATACCCGAAGTTAGCCACGGCCTTTGCAAAATCAGCCTTGCTGGCAGAAACGCAGCTTTTGAGGTCTGCCATTCCGTCGGGCAGGAACAGCGCATTACTGCACCGCTCCCCCCTAAGAACCGGACTTGCGAGTTTCCCCGCATCCGGCTCAAGCCTCTTCAAAGCCCCGTTTGACCAGAGCCGGTAACTAACTTCTTTTCTCGGCTATGAACCTGCCTGTGACAGTTCGGATGTAGTATTTCAAGATTGGTCATCTTGTCTTCCCCGCCTTGAGCTTTTGGAAGGATGTGGTGAATGTTCCACCCCGTGTCCTTCGTTATTTTCTCTCCGCAGTTCGGACATAACCCATCCTGTGCATACCACAGGTACAACAACCTGTTCCTTCCCTTGAAACTTTCCTTCATCGTCAGGCCTAGCCTTTCTTCAAAGTACGTCTCAAATTCCGGGTCGTAAGGGTTTGCTGCGCCCTTGATTTTGACGTGGCGTTTGATTGGCGTGTCACTGGCTATCACCAGCTTCACAACCTTCTTTTCGCCTTTATCATCCTCTGCCGTTGTGCCAAACACCCAATTCCTCAAGCCATCACGCATGAAGTATTTCGACCTCACCCATGCGGCTGATTTATTCGGATGCCTTCTGCAAGCCCACTGCCAAAGCTGTTTCCAGATAACGTGGTCAACCTTCGAGAAGATTTCCTTTGCTACCTGGTTCTGATGGTAGTTCGCCCAACCCCTAATAACCGGATTGAGCTTTCTCACCAGATTTTCTTGCTTCACTGTCTTGGATTCCTTGATTATTCCCCGGACTTTTCGCAAAAACGTTTGCACGTTCTTTTTCGCAGGTTTGATGAGTAACTTTCCATCGTACTTGCGCACGTTCCATCCGAGAAAGTCAAAGCCTTCCTCAATATGCACGATTTTGGTTTTCTCTTCAGACAGCGTTAATCCTCTGTCCTTCAAAAATTCCACCATCAATTCCTTCGCTTCTTCCAGCACTTCTTTCGTTGAGCCGGTTATTACGAAGTCATCCGCATATCGGATCAGGTTGACCTTGTTCCTCTTGGCTTTCCGACTCTGTTTCACACCGAAGTGCTCCACGAGTCCTCTTTCCATTCCGTCCAAAGCCATGTTCGCTAACGTCGGCGAGATAATTCCACCTTGCGGTGTACCCGCTTCCGTGTCGAACAACTGTCCATTCCATTTGAAGCCAGATTTCAACCATTTCCTTAATATCACTTTGTCCGTTGGGACATTGTTCAACAGCCAGTCGTGGTTGATATTGTCAAAGCATCCAGATATATCTGCATCTAATGCCCACTGTGCCGAGTGTTTCTTTGCTAGCGATGCGAAACATTGCACCGCTGCATCTCTGCTCGCTCTCATAGGCCGGAGCCCATAAGAGTTTGGGTCTGCTTTGGTTTCCGAGACTGGTTCTAAGGCTTGCAAATACAACGCTTGCATTGCCCTGTCCTTCATCGTCGGTATTCCTAGCGGACGCATCTTTCCGTTTGCCTTCGGTATAAAACCCCGTCTCAAAGGTTGAGGTTTGTATCCCCTTCTCTTGAGCGACATAACAGCTTTGGCTTTTAACTCCGGGGTGTCCCATACAACCTTGTCCACACCCGGTGTCTTTTTGCCTTGATTTTCAGTGACACGCTTAACAGCTATTGCTCTGCCGCTAAACGAATGGGTCAGTATCCATTGCAAGGATTTCACCCTGCCATATCTACCTTCCCTAGTTGCCTTTGCAATACGCATTTGCAGCCTCTTTGCCGTTTGGTGAAATTTTGCCCAGTCAAGACTGTGCCAATCCACTTCACGACCAGAGGTCGCACCAACTACAATTTCCGTAGCCGTCATTTGCTTTACCTCCGTTATTGAAGTTCTACACACTCTCTTGCAAAGAGAGACCAGTCAGAAGTCTGCTTCCTTTCGGATAAGATAATGTTGGCTTGCGCCTCAATCCCTATCCATCCTATTACAGGACGGCATTCGCTTTTTCTGACATCCTATACCCGCATCTCCATCGGCTTTCCTTGCGGTTAGCTTGCCCTTGCGGGCGGATATACGGGCTTATCGTGTTCCATGTAAATAACACTGGAAGGTTAGGTGGTAGCTGTTTCCCGGTATGTCTCTGTTTCCGCTTGGCCAAACGACAAGGCCAAGTCCGCATACTTACCTTTTGGTTACTGCCCTTACGACGGTAATTTGTCGACATAGCATTTTGAGCAGCTCGTTGTTGACGGGATTTATCACTACTTCACATGTGTTGACCATACTTCCAAGCCTAGTTCCCTACCGCGTAATGCTCGCAGTTCCGCTTCGACCTCACGGTTTTGGCTTCAATCCTTTCGGAATGGGCTACATTGTCAGAGGGGCTTCAGACCCAGCCATTACTGGCCACGCCTGCCCTCCTAGGCTACTGTCGGGAAAACGACAGGTTTATTAACGATATTTTGTTAATAAACAATTACTTACACGACTTCACGTCGCACGCCATCAAACAACCAGTCAGGACGAATACGGCATTTCAAGCCCGTGATTTCATCTGTCCAGTACAAGGACGACTCTGCCTCTCCTTTGGCCAACATCTTGGCTCCGCCAGCATGCTTATAAACACTTTCCCGCATCGCGGTCAGCGCTTCAATCTGATCGGCTGCCAGCGGTGTTTTGCCGACATTCTCTTCATCCCACTTTGCGGCAGACTCTTTGCCGTCCTTCGTGCGCTTGTCGAACTTCGGCGCAAACACATAGTTCTTGGCAAAGACTTCCGGCTCCAGGATGAATGCGTGGAAGGCGGAACCGAACTCCATTGCTGGCGTTGGTCCCTCTCCACCGGTCTTGTATTGCATGTAGTGCTCGGGTGACTTGAGCAGCTTGACGAT
>Ga0066256_1003631_pt1 | contig 14645 bp, 15 predicted proteins | sample ThiBio_1000_biof_FD_87107 | JGI IMG/M metagenome (GOLD analysis project Ga0066256, IMG submission 87107) | Wastewater bioreactor microbial communities from Cape Town, South Africa - Thiocy_expt_1000_biof (version 2) | ecosystem: Engineered > Bioreactor > Thiocyanate-remediating >...
TTGTTTATCTATGGCGTGGGCGGCATCATCGTCCCCTTCAGCGGCATCAAGGCCATCGACCTGTTGATTACCGCCATCGGCCTCGCCTAAGGAGTTCCCATCATGCTTAAACAAATCAGACCCGCCATCGTCATGATCGTCGCCACGACCGTCCTGACCGGCCTTGCCTACCCGCTAGCCATGACGGGTGTCGCCCAGGCGCTCTTTCCAAGCCAGGCCAATGGCAGCCTGGTGGAGAAGGACGGCAAGGTGATCGGCTCCACCCTCATCGGCCAGAACTTCACGAGCGACCGGTATTTCCACGGTCGCCCGTCGGCGACAACCGCTGCCGACCCGAACGACTCGACCAAAACGGTTTCTGCGCCCTATAACGCCGTCAATTCCATGGGCTCCAATCTGGGCCCCACCAATTCGAGCCTGATCACTCGGATCAAGGGTGACGCCGCGACGTTGCAGGCGCAGAATCCGAATACGCCGGTTCCCATGGATTTGTTGACCACTTCCGGCAGTGGTCTCGATCCGGATATCTCGCCCGAAGCAGCCTATTTCCAGGTGCCGCGTGTCGCCAAGGCTCGCAACATGGATGAGGCCAAGGTCAAGGCGCTTGTCGACGCAGCTGTCGAACCCAGGGAGCTTGGCGTTCTCGGCGAGCCTGTTGTCAACGCGCTGGCATTGAACCAGACGCTCGATGCTTCAATGAAACAGTAAGTTGAGCAGATTGAGACGGCTTCACGCCGTCTCAATCTCGTCAGGAAAGACAAAGCACTCTGATGGCAGATGACAGCCGCGACACACTAAGCAGGCCTTCGCCCGATGCACTTTTGGAAAAGGCGCGGGCAGAGACACGCGGTCGGTTGAAAATCTTTCTGGGTGCTGCCCCCGGCGTCGGCAAGACCTATGAAATGCTGATGTCCGGCAGGGCGAAGATTGCCGATGGCGTCGATGTCGTGGTCGGCGTCGTCGAAACGCATGGTCGCCGCGAGACGCAGGCATTGCTCGACGGTTTCGAGATCATCCCCCGCGTCAATGTCGATTACAAGGGCAGGGCGCTCGAGGAAATGGACCTCGATGCCATTCTGAAGCGCCGGCCCGAACTCGTGCTCGTCGACGAGCTGGCTCACACCAATGCACAGGGCAGTCGCCATCCGAAGCGCTATCTCGACGTCAAAGAGCTTCTGGAGCGCGGGATCGATGTCTACACGACGCTGAATATCCAGCATGTGGAAAGTCTGAACGATGTCGTCTCGCAGATCACGCGCATCCGCGTGCGGGAGACAGTGCCGGATTCGATCATCGATATGGCAGACGACGTCGAGATCATCGACCTGACGCCGGACGACCTCATCAAACGACTGCACGACGGCAAGGTCTATGTATCGAAGACGGCCGAAAGGGCGCTGACCAACTATTTCACGCCTGGCAATCTGACGGCGCTGCGCGAACTGGCGCTGAGGCGTACGGCCCAGCGCGTCGACGACCAGCTCCTCACACACATGCAGGCGCATGCGATCCAGGGACCGTGGGCAGCCGGCGAGCGTGTGCTCGTTTCCATCGACCATCATCCTCGGTCGGCGTCGTTGGTCCGCTACGCGGCGCGCATGGCGTCACGCCTGCGTGCGCCCTGGGCCGCCGTTTATGTCGAGACCAACCGCTCCATCAGCCTGACCGAGGCGCAGCGCGACACGATTGCCGCAACGCTCAGGCTCGCCGAACAACTCGGCGGTGAAGCGATCACCCTTCCGGGCCGCGAGGTGGCGGAGGAGCTGCTTCGCCATTCTGCCAGCAACAATGTGACGCATATTGTCATCGGTTCGCCGAAGATCGGGTCGTGGCGCGATTGGTCGCGCCGTTCGGTTTCCTATGATCTCATCCGTAAGGCTGGAGATATCAGCGTCCATGTCATCTCCGGCAGCGATGCCGATGGCCCGGCCGCAAGCCGCGGCCTCAAGGTCGCAGCGCCGGCTCCGGTCTTCCAGCTCCGCAGCTATGTCCTGGCAACGCTTTACGTGGCCATCGCGCTCGGCTTCTGCGTCATCCTCGATCAGGTATTGGATGTGCGCAATCTGGCGTTGGTCTTCCTGATGGCGGTTCTGGCGAGCGCTGTAACGCAGGGCCTGCGCCCAGCGCTGTATTCCTGTATTCTCGGCGCGCTTGCCTTCAATTTCTTCTTCCTGCCACCGCGCTATACGCTGACGATCAGCGATCCGGAGAGCGTGCTCGCCTTCTTCTTCTTCCTCGGTGTCGCGGTGATTGCAAGCAATCTGACGGCGACCGTGCAGAGGCAGGCGGCGGCGGCGCGCCAGCGCGCGCGAACGACCGAAGACCTCTACCTTTTCTCGAAGAAACTCGCGGGCACGGGTACGCTTGACGACGTTCTTTGGGCAACCGCGTTTCAATTGGCCTCGATGCTGAAGCTGCGCGTCGTGCTGCTTCTGCCGGAACACGGCACGATTGCGGTCAAGGCGGGCTATCCGCCTGACGATACGCTCGACGACGCCGATATCGCTGCGGCGCGCTGGGCCTGGGAGCACAATCATGCCGCCGGCCGCGGCGCGGACACGCTGCCCGGCGCCAAGCGTCTTTATGTTCCCCTGCGCACCGGCCGGACCGCTGTCGGCGTCATCGGCCTCGACAGCGATCGCCGCGACGGCCCGCTTTTGACGCCGGAGCAGCAGCGGCTGCTCGATGCTCTTGCCGACCAGGCGGCACTCGCCATCGAGCGCGTGCAACTGGTTGCCGATGTCGACCGCGCCAAGCTGGCCGTGGAGGCCGACCGGCTGCGCTCCGCGCTGCTCACCTCCATCTCGCATGATTTGAAAACACCGCTTGCGGCCATCCTCGGTGCGGCGGGAACGCTGCGCGACTATCTGGAGACATTGCCGCACGAGGACCGGGTCGATCTCCTGTCGACCGTCATCGACGAATCCGAACGCCTCAATCGCTTCATTGCCACCCTGCTCGACATGACCAAGATCGAGGCCGGCGCCATGGCGCCGAACTATGCGCTGCATTACGCCGGCGATATCGTCGGGAGTGCCCTGCGTCGTGCGGGAAAGATCCTGACCCATCATCGTGTCGACGTGCAGATGCCCGTCGATCTGCCGATGGTGAAGGTCGATCCGGTTCTGTTCGAGCAGGTGCTGTTCAACTTGCTCGACAATGCCGCCAAATATGCGCCGGAGGACTCGGCCATTCGCCTCGAAGCATGGGCCGACATCGACAATATCGTCTTTCGGGTGATGGACGAAGGACCGGGCATTCCGCCCGCCGACCTTGAACGTGTATTCGATACCTTCTACCGCGTGCGCAAGGGCGATCAGGTGCGTGCTGGCACCGGCCTTGGCCTTTCCATCTGCCGGGGCTTCATCGAAGCGATGGGTGGAACGATCGCTGCCGGCAACAGAACGGATCGGCAGGGAGCTGTTTTCACCATCCGCCTGCCGAAACCAACAGATGTCCCTAAGCTGGATGAACTGAAATGAACACAACTGCCGTCAAGATTCTCGTCGTCGATGAGGAACCGCCGATCCGCAAACTGTTGCGCGTCGGCCTCGGTGCTCAGGGCTACGTCGTCAACGAGGCGCAGAACGCCGCGTCGGCTCAGGCATCGGTTGACGAAGACCAACCCGACCTGATCGTGCTCGATCTCGGCCTACCGGATAAGTCGGGCCAGGATCTGCTGCTCGGCTGGCGGGAGGACGGGGTGCAGATCCCCGTCGTCATCCTCTCCAGTCGCACCGCCGAGGCGGGTTTCGTCAAGGCGCTGGAAAGCGGTGCCGACGATTATGTGACCAAGCCTTTCGGCGTCAACGAGCTTGCAGCCCGCATCCGTGTGGCGCTGCGCCATCGCCTGCAGCAGCAAGGCGAGAAGGCAATCTTCCAGACCGGTGGTCTCTCGATCGATCTGGTCAAGCGCATCGTCAAGGTCGACGGCAAGGAGATCAAGCTGTCACCGAAGGAGTATGACATCCTGCGGGTGCTGGCGCAGCACGCCGGCAAGGTGCTGACCCATCAGTTCCTGTTGAAGCAGATCTGGGGTCCGGCAGCCGATGTGCAGTATCTGCGCGTCTATGTGCGCCAGCTCCGGCAGAAGATCGAGGACATTCCCGATCAGCCGCAATATATCACCACCGAAACAGGCGTCGGCTATCGGCTACGCGAACCGGATTGACGCGGTAGGGACTTAAAGACCCATTATCGAGGCGATCTGGCCTCGATCGTGTGACGACCAATGCCATTTCAGAATTTATTGCCCGACCTTGAGTGCGACCATGGACCTTTCCACGATCATTCTTCCCGAACATGTCTTCGTCGGCGTCTCCGCTCCGACCAAATGGCGGGCATTGCAGATGCTGTCGTCGAAAGCGGCCAGTTGCTTCGGCTTGGATGAGGGAATGGTTCTGCGGGCGTTGGAGACGCGCGAAAAATTAGGTACGACGGGGATTGGCAATGGCGTTGCGGTTCCGCATGCCGCCCTTGCCGGCATGACGAGGCCGCGAGGTCTGATGGTGCATTTTGCCCATGCCATCGATTTCGAGGCGATCGACGACGTGCCGACCGAATGGGCATTCGTCCTGCTGTTCGGGGAAGGTGGTCGCAGCGATTATCTGAACGTGCTGGCGGCGATCGCGAGGCGTTTGCGGACTGAAGGCGTCCTGGCGGCGATGCGGCAGACGAAGAAGGCCGACGAACTCTACTCCGTGTTCATGTCCGACACCATCCTCTGACAGTGCGCCAATCGCGCGCTGATTGTTATTCGGGAATGTGATTTCACTTTTCCGGATTCTATGGGATGCTGTTCTCCGCAGTTGCTCAAAACGGGAACTGTCTTCGTTACTTTATACGACCAAGTTGATAGGGTTTAGGGACAAACGAAGGGGGTGCATTCATGCAGACGATTAAGCTTTCACGGCTTCTCGCCACCGCAGTTCTGATCGGCAGTTTCTCGATCGCGGCCGTTGCGCCGACCTTTGCGGCGGACAAGACGCTTCTCAATGTTTCCTACGATCCGACCCGTGAACTCTATAAGGACTTCAACACGGCCTTTGCCGCCAAATGGAAGAAGGACACGGGCGAAACCGTCAATATCAAGGCTTCGCACGGTGGTTCCGGCGCGCAGGCGCGCTCCGTCATCGACGGTCTCGATGCCGATGTCGTGACGCTCGCTCTTGAAGGCGATATCGATGCGATCGCCAAGGCGACGCACAAGATCCCGGCCGACTGGAAGACCAAATTCCCGAACAATTCCGTTCCCTATACCTCGACCATCGTCTTCCTGGTGCGCAAGGGCAATCCCAAGGGTATCAAGGACTGGCCGGATCTTATCAAGGATGGCGTGGAAGTCATCACGCCGAACCCGAAGACCTCTGGCGGCGCCCGCTGGAACATCCTTGCAGCCTGGGCCTGGGCCAAGCAGGCCAATGGCGGCGATGATGCCAAGGCACAGGAATATCTGACGCAGTTGCTGAAACATGTGCCGGTTCTCGACACCGGTGCGCGCGGCGCGACGACCACCTTCGTCCAGCGCGGTCTCGGCGACGTCCTGCTCGCCTGGGAAAACGAGGCCTACCTCTCGCTCGACGAGCTTGGCCCCGACAAATTCGAAGTCGTGACCCCGTCCTTCTCGATCCGCGCCGATCCGCCGGTTGCCGTCGTCGACGGGAATGTGGACAAGAAAGGCACGCGCAAGGTCGCGGAAGCCTATTTGAACTATCTCTACTCGGATGAAGGCCAGAAGATCGCCGCCAAGCATTACTACCGGCCCATCAAGCCGGAAGTGGCCGATCCCAAGGATATCGCCCGTTTCCCGACCCTGAAGCTTGCGACGATTGACGATTTCGGCGGATGGGCCCAAGCTCAGCCGAAATTCTTCGATGATGGTGGGATCTTCGACCAAGTCTACAAGCCGGGGCAATAAGGCTGGATGCATTCTATAACCCGCAAACGGTGGCGGTTACGGCAGCCGAGCGTCATTCCGGGATTCGGATTGGCGCTCGGCGTTACCTTGGCTTGGCTCATCTTTATCGTTCTCATTCCTCTGTCGGGACTGTTGTGGAAAAGCAGCGCTCTCGGCTGGGAGAAATTCTGGGCTCTCGCGCTTGACGTGCGTACGCTCTATGCGCTGCGCATGAGTTTCGGCGGCGCATTTATCGCCGCGCTCGTCAATGCCGTGCTCGGGCTTATCCTGGCCTGGGTGCTGGTGCGCTATCGCTTTCCGGGCAAGCGCATCCTCGATGCGATGGTCGATCTGCCGTTCGCGCTGCCGACGGCTGTGGCCGGTATTGCGCTCACGACGCTCTACGCGCCGAACGGCTGGATCGGTCAGTTCCTGACGCCGCTCGGCATCAAGATCGCCTTTACCCCGATCGGTATCGTCATCGCGCTGATTTTCGTCGGCTTGCCCTTCGTGGTGCGTACCGCGCAGCCTGTCATGGAGGAGATCGACCGCGAAGTCGAAGAGGCGGCGGCGACCCTTGGTGCGTCGCGTTTCCAGACGATAACCCGGGTGCTGCTTCCCGGCCTTGCACCGGCAGCGCTCACCGGGTTTGCGCTGGCGTTCGCGCGCGCCGCCGGTGAGTACGGATCGGTGATCTTCATCGCTGGCAACAAGCCCTATGTTTCGGAAATCGCGCCGCTGCTCATCGTCATCCGGCTGGAGGAATATAACTATGCCGCGGCAACGGCGATCGCGACGGTGATGCTGTTCATTTCCTTCACCATGCTTTTGATCATCAATCTCATCCAGTCATGGAGCAGAAGGAGATATGGCTATGGCGCATAATCTTTCCGCTGCCGCCGACACGGGTCAGTCTGTCATTACCGAAAGCCGGTTCGCACGCATCGTCTTCGTGTTGATCTCGCTCACTTTCCTGACGCTCATGGTGCTGTTGCCGCTGGCAGCAGTCTTTGTCGAGGCTTTCCGCAAGGGGGTTGGGACCTTCTTCGATTCCTTGGTTGACGAAGAAACCTTTGCTGCGATCCGCCTCACGCTGATCGTTGCGGGCATCAGCGTGCCGTTGAACCTCGTCTGCGGTGTCGCGGCGGCATGGGCGATCGCCAAGTTCGAGTTCAAGGGCAAGGCCTTCCTGACGACGCTGATCGATCTGCCGTTCTCCGTTTCCCCGGTTATCTCGGGTCTGGTTTTCGTGCTTCTGTTCGGTTCGAACAGCGCGCTTGGCCCCTGGTTGCAGAGCAACGGTATCCAGATCCTGTTTGCGGTTCCGGGGCTCGTGCTGGCGACGATGTTCGTTACCTTTCCCTTCGTCGCCCGTGAATTGATCCCGCTGATGCAGGAGCAGGGCAGTGCGGACGAGGAGGCAGCACTCTCCCTCGGGGCGAATGGCTGGCAGACCTTTTGGTACGTCACGTTGCCGAACATCAAATGGGGCTTGCTCTATGGCGTGTTGCTCTGCAACGCCCGCGCGATGGGTGAGTTCGGTGCCGTGTCGGTCGTGTCGGGTCATATTCGTGGTGAAACCAACACCATGCCGCTGCAGGTCGAGATTCTCTATAACGAATATAATTTCTCGGGGGCCTTTGCCGTTGCCACGCTTCTGGCTCTGCTTGCCCTCATCACATTGATACTGAAGACGCTGCTGGAAATGCGCTATAGCGAAGAGATCGCAGCCAGCCGGCGTCACTGAAGGAATTCTTGATGGAAGTTCGCGTTCAAAATCTGCGCAAGGAATTCGGTCGATTTCCCGCTTTGCACGACGTTTCACTGGATATTCGCTCAAGCGAGCTGATCGCGCTTCTCGGGCCATCCGGTTCGGGCAAGACGACGCTGTTGCGCCTGATTGCCGGCCTGGAAACGCCAACGGAAGGCAAGATCTTCTTCGGCGAGGACGATGCTTCGCTGAAGACCGTGCAGCAGCGCAACATCGGCTTCGTGTTTCAGCATTACGCGCTGTTCCGGCACATGACGGTGCTCGACAATATCTCCTTCGGCCTGAAAGTCCGCTCGGCATCGCGTCGCCCGCCGCGTGATGAAATCCGCCGGCGCGCAATGGAACTGTTGGAACTCGTGCAACTGAATGGCCTGGAGAAGCGCTACCCGACGCAGCTTTCAGGTGGACAGCGGCAGCGCGTGGCATTGGCGCGCGCCATGGCGGTGGAGCCGAATGTTCTACTCCTCGACGAACCCTTCGGCGCTCTCGATGCTCAGGTGCGCAAGGATCTGCGCAGGTGGTTGCGCGAAATTCACGATCGGACCGGCCATACCACCGTTTTCGTCACGCACGACCAGGAAGAGGCGCTTGAGCTTGCCGACCGCGTCGTCGTGCTCAACAAGGGCGCGATTGAGCAGGTCGGTACGCCGGACGAGATCTACGATACGCCGAATTCTCCCTTCGTTTATGGGTTCATCGGCCAGTCCAATCGGGTCAAGGTGCGCATCGCCAGCGGCGAGATCTGGTTCGACGACAAGCCGTTGGGGCTTAGCACGCCGCATGAGCCGGATGGCGAGGCTCATCTCTATTTCCGACCGCACGACATCGAACTTCGCGACGGCGACGGCGGGGCGATCGCCGGTTTGCTGGTCGCCAGCCGTCGCGTCGCAGGCACCCGCCATCTGGAAATCGATATCGGCGCCGGGCATGACGGCATCGAAATCGAGCTACCGCCGAACAAGGCCGATGCGCTGGATCGCAATCGCATCGCCTTCAGGCCGACCCGCTGGAAGCTGTTTCGCAACGGCGGGTGACCGGTCAATCCTCCGGATGACCGGCCGAGGCGAAGCCGCCGCCCTGATAGATGACGGCCGGATCGCTGGGATCTTCCGGCTGCGTTCTCGATAGAATTTCAGCCCGCCACGGAGCCGCGCTGTCACGCGGCTTCCAGCCTAGGAAGGCGGCGTTGCTATTATCCCACCATTGCTCGTCATTGTCGGAGACACCGTAGACGATCGTGTGGCCAAGCCGGGGCGCGTCGAATGCGCAGCCGCAAAGGGAAAGAAAATCGCGAACGCTGAACCAGGTTGCGAGCATGCGCGTGTTGCGTGGTTCGGGAAAGCACGAGCCGATGCGCACCGAGAGTGTTTCCTGGCCGAACTTGTCGAAGTAGAGGCTCGCGACCGCCTCACCGAACACCTTTGACACGCCATAGAGCGAATCCGGCCTTGTCGGCACCTTGTTGTCGATCCGCTCGTCCCGGCGATAAAAGCCGATTGCGTGGTTGGAACTTGCGAAGACGATGCGCGGCTTGCCGGCCGCACGCGCGGCCTCATAGAGATTGTAGAGGCCGATGACATTGCCCTGCACGATGAGATCGAATGGCTTTTCCACCGAGATGCCGCCGAGATGGATGATGCCGTCGACACCCTTGACCATCGCGTCGACGCCGTCGCGGTCGGCGAGGTCGCAGGCAATAAAACGTTCGTTCGGACGGAGATCGCTGATCGGCGCCAGGTCGGAGAGCACGACGTTTTCGGCGATTTGCGATAGAAGCGGCCTGAGTGCCTGGCCGACACCGCCGGCGGCACCAGTCAGCAACAGAGTTTTCAGCATGATTGTCTCCCGGATCGGTCATTTCGGCGGACAGCCTATAAGATGGTCCAGCGCCCGTCATCACATATATCGGTGGAATCGACATGAAGCATGTCGATGATGTCTAGGCAGTCCGCGAATGCATTTCGGCGCCGCTATCGAGCGTTTCCAGACTGACCACGGCTTTGATGGGCAAGTGATCGGAAGCAACGCGGGCCAGCGGCGAGTCATGCACTTCGACCGCTGAGATCATGCCGCGGCGGTTTGCCATGATGCGGTCGAGAGCCAGAAGCGGCAACGTCGAGGGAAAGCTCGGCACGGCGGGCGGCAGCGGCCCGAATGCGTTCTGGATGGTATTGAGGGACGAACGGTCACCGAGGCGCCATTCGTTGAGGTCGCCAAGCAGGATGGTTGGCGTCTCGCTGCCATCGTTCATGAGCTCGACGATCAGGCGCGTCTGCTGGGCGCGGGAGCGATGCAGCAGGCCAAGGTGAGCGGCGATGATTCTGATGCTGCCGCCGCGAACCAGTTCCAGTTCGGCGCTCAGGGCCCCGCGCGGTTCGAGCCCAGGCAGATTGATCTGATGGACGTCGCGCACCGTGCCCTGCTTGAAAAGAACGACATTACCGTGCCAGCCGTGCGCCTTGGTGACGCCGGCGATCGGCACCGGAATGAGCCCCGTCTCGCGCTCCAGCCGGCGCAAATCAAGGATTCCGGTGCGCTCCCCGAAACGCGTGTCGGCCTCCTGCAGGCCGATGACGTCGGCATCGATTTCATGAATGACGCGGCTGGTCCGTTCGGGATCGAAGCGGCGATCCGCGCCGACGCATTTATGGACGTTGTAGGAGGCGATCAGCGTGCCCTCGGGGCGGTCGAGCCCGCTTGCCGATCTCGGGCGCGCCTTTTTTCGATTCTTCAGGCTTTCCAGAATGCTCGCACGGAGACTTTCTTTCTTCTTTCGCATCTATCCGTCGACCGTTCCTTGATCAGACCATGTCGGGTACCTCAAGGCGAGTATAGGGAGCTATAGCTCGCCTTGTCATGTAAAAAGGCTGCGACAATGGCGGATCGCCCCTCAGGGGCACCGTCAGAGATAGGGCGAGCCGAGCCAGAGGACCTTTTCGACAAGTCTCACGATGAAAGGCCGTGCCCGGAGCTTTTCGAGATCGACGGGGTGCGCCGTTTCCAGGATTGCGCCGATATGAGCGTCGATCGTGCCGGCAAAACCCCGATCGAGCACCTCGAGATCCACTTCGAAGTTGAGCCGCAGCGAGCGAGGATCGAGATTGGAAGAGCCGACATAGGCCCATGTGCCGTCAATGGCCAAAAGTTTCGAATGGTTGAACGCTCCTTCGGCGCGCCAGATGCGGCAATAGTTCTTCAGCATCTGGTCGAATTGTGCCGTCATGGCGCGGTCGACAAGCACCAGATTGTTGGCCGTCGGCACGACGATATCGACCTCAACCCCACGCCGGGCCGCCGTCACCAGCGCGCTGATCAGTTCGCGATCCGGCAGGAAGTAGGGCGACATGATGCGGATGGACTTATGCGCCACCGACAGCGCGCCAATCAGCATCTTGTGATTGGTCTCGACGCTGCGGTCCGGGCCGGAGGCGACCACGCGCATGAAGACTGGCGCTCCAGGTTCGTTGGCGGGCGCCGCGATCCGCCATTCCTCGCCATTCAGGATTTCGTCTGCGGTGAAGCGCCAATCCTCGGCGGCCGTATTGAAGAGATCGGCGACTGCCGGACCCGTGACGCAAAAATGCATGTCACGGGCGCTGTGCTCATGTGCGAATTCTCGTGTGAAACCCTGACGGATGTTCATGCCGCCGGTAAAGGCGATCCGCCCGTCGATGGTAAGGATCTTCCGGTGCGTGCGCAGATTGGCATAGGGCAATCGCAGGCCGATGATGACGTTACCGTTGAAGACGTCCACCTTCACGCCGCCCTCGCTCAGATAGCCCATGATGCTCGGCACGGAATAACGTGCGCCGACGGCATCGATCAGCACGCGCACGCTGACGCCGCGTTTGGTGGCCGAAATCAGCGAATCGGCGATGCGAAGGCCGATCGGGTCGCGATCGAAGAGGTGCCCGGCCAGTTGCAGCGCCTGCGAGGTGGTGTAGTGGCTGAGCGCGGCCTTCATCGCGGCATAGGCGACATCGCCGTTCGTCAGCATCTCGATCGTGTTGCCGGTACTCATCGTGTAGCGCACGACGCGATCGCCGAGTGTCTTCATCGAGCCGAAACGATCGCCGAACAGCTGCCGCACCTGTTCGTCATCGGCATCGAAGCTGGAGAGCTCGCCATTCGCATCCTTGCGAAAGAGCGCGTCTCGCTGCGAGCCGAGTGAGGCCCGGCGAATGCGATTGATACCGGCGACGGCATAGAGCAGGGCGCCGATGATCGGCGACAGGATGACGACACCGACCCACCCGATCGCGGCTCGGACATCCTCTTTGGTCATGGCTGCATGGATTGCAGCGGCGGCCCCCATCAATATCGATAGGACGGCAAGAATTTGGCCCCAATGGGCAGCCACGAGGTCGATCATGCCACGAGTATATCCTTGCCCGCAAAAGCTGCAATGAGCCGACTCGTGATCACCGCACCATTGATAGCGGTGTGAAACCTGAGCCCACTAGATATTTTTAATTGAACCCTGTTGCTCCCAGCAGCATACTCGGAGTGCTTCGGCTGCTTCGCTACCGCCCCCACGGTAACTTCTGTTTCTTGTTTGAAGCGCCACTGCGGTTCGAGAGTCGAAACCGGAAGAATGCCAGCAACGGCGTCTTGGTTGGCTGCTCGGGGGAGGCGTGAAAGCCCGCATTTCAAGAACGGGCATTGTTCATCAAAACCTTGTTCAATGATGCGAACGGAGAACGGCAGATGTTGGAACCTCGGGACGAATGGATCAAGAAGCGCGCATACGCCATATGGGAAGAGGAAGGTCATCCTTCGGGACGTGACGTCGAGCATTGGGCTCGGGCGAGCAGCGAGCGCATTGAGCTTGAAGAAACCACAGCAAACGGCAGCACGATCGACGTCAAGCCGAAGGCCAAGCGCAAGACGCCGGCTGCCGCAGCCGCCGTCACCGAGGAGAAGGTAGCCAAACCAGCGAAGAAATCGTCGAAGAAGGCTACTGCCGCAAAGGCCTAGGCCTGTCAGCTTTAGGGGTGTGGCGGAGATGAGAGCGGCTCGATGGCAACATCGGGCCGTCTCTCTTTCAGAAGACGGCTGCGGGCGAAATATTCGCAATCATTTCGGTGATTTGGCTCCATTCCGCGAAATAGTTGTCACACATCGCTGCTACAGGTTGCGAAGGGAGTCCGGCAATGTGTGGAAGCTATATCGATGATCTGGAAATGACTGTTATGACGATCGTCGCAGCGTGGTGTTTTTTGTGTCCTGCCGGCAGCTTGGAGACGATGAGATGACATCTCTCCTTGTGCTCGCCGCGATCTATCTTCTCACGGCTTTGGTCCTCATTTTGATCATCGATCGCTCGGTCGGCGTCTTCTTTCCGGCGTCGGCCAAGCAACATGTCCCGGCCCCGCATGATCGGCGCTTTCGGATGTTCTCTGCGCATCGCAATTCGCCCGGCCAAATTTCGGAACCTTTTCCCTGACGACGGATTGGTCTTTCATCCTGAGCCAAGGAGAAAGATCATGCCCCGAGGAGATAAATCCGCCTATACCGACAAGCAGAAGCGCAAGGCTGAACATATCGAAGAAAGTTATGAGGGCCGCGGCGTCTCCCATGAGGAGGCGGAACGGCGTGCATGGGCGGCGGTGAGCAGGGAAAGTGGCGGCGGCAAGAAGGCGGGTTCGCGCCGCGGGCATCCCGAAAATCATGAATCGGCCGAAAGGGGCGGCAGGGACGGCGGCCATGCTGCAGCAAGCCGGGCCGGCGGCCCGCCGGCCGCCGCCACCAAGGAGGCCGGCCGGACCGAAGCCATGCCGCCTCCTTGCACGAGTAGCGTCCCTCGTCGTCGATTGCCCCTTATCTTCCGCCATGCCGACGCTAGATTGTAAGCTTGGAACGAGCCGACGGTCGGCGCGGCCGGAAACGTCGTTTGGCATTGAACGTGATGCGACGGTGCAGCGCCGGGTGTTGCGATAGCCGCCGCCAGCCGTCTTCAATTCGTGGGAGCGAAAACCAGTGGCCTATGAACTATATTATTGGGACGGCATCCAGGGGCGTGGTGAATTCGTGCGGCTCGCGCTGGAAGAAGCTGGTGCCGACTATGTGGATATTTGTCGCGGCCCGACAAGCAAGGGGCAGGGAATGCCAGCGATGTTTGCCATCATGGATGGCAAGGCCGAGCCCGACATCCCGTTTGCCCCACCGTTCTTGAAGGACGGCGATCTGATTATCCCGCATGTCGCGAACATACTGATGTATCTTGGGCCGAAGCTTGGCCTGGCGCCCGCTGATGAGGGCCAGCGTCACGTCTTGAACGGCCTGCAACTGACGATCACCGATCTTGTCGCCGAGGTGCACGACACACACCATCCCATCGCCACATCGAAATATTACGAGGACCAGAAGCCTGAAGCCAAGGCGCGCGCCGCGGAATTCATCGAAAACCGCATCCCGAAATTTCTCGGCTATTTCGAGCGGGTGCTGCAGCAGAACACGCACGGACCGACCCACATCTTCGGCGGTGAATTGACCTATGTCGATCTCTCGCTGTTTCAGGTCTATGAGGGGCTGCGCTATGCTTTCCCCCGCGCGACGAAGCATCTGGATCGGCGATATCAGCATCTGACAGCACTGCACGCTGATGTCATGAACCGCCCCAACATTGCTCGCTGTCTTCACTCCGGCCGCCGCATTCCCTTCAATGAGAACGGCATTTTCCGGCATTATCCGGAGCTCGATAAAGACATGGCGTAAGCGATGCTCCTCTATCAATTCATTCCTGCCTGCTGGATCGTCTGGCTGCTGATCTGGCTGTTTGCCTCGTTCAGCGTCAAGAGGAGCGTGCGGCAGGAGGACCCGCTATCTAGGCTCGGCAATACCGTGCCGATCTGGATCGGTGCCTTTCTTCTGGCGGTCAACCGGATCTGGCTGGGTCCGCTGCAGTATCGCATCATCCCGCAAGACCCGGCAACCTACGCGATCGGTCCTGCCCTGACCTTCCTACGTCTCCTTGTC
>Ga0066256_1001619_pt2 | contig 14637 bp, 13 predicted proteins | sample ThiBio_1000_biof_FD_87107 | JGI IMG/M metagenome (GOLD analysis project Ga0066256, IMG submission 87107) | Wastewater bioreactor microbial communities from Cape Town, South Africa - Thiocy_expt_1000_biof (version 2) | ecosystem: Engineered > Bioreactor > Thiocyanate-remediating >...
GATCTCGTTCGAGCAGCCCGGGAAGGCCGGCGCTCCGGCGAAGAAGTACGCGCTGAACGCCGAGACCGCGGTGCTCTTCGTGAGGCCGCGCGGCTGGCACCTGCCCGAGAAGCACGTCCTCGTCGACGGGCAGACAGCCCCCGGAGCGCTCGTCGACTTCGGCCTCTTCTTCTTCCACAACGCGAAGGAGCAGATCGCCCGCGGCGCCGGTCCCTTCTTCTACCTGCCGAAGATGGAGAGCCACCTCGAGGCGCGGCTCTGGAACGACGTCTTCCTCTTCGCGCAGGACCGCCTCGGGATCCCGCGCGGGACGATCAAGGCGACCTGCCTCATCGAGACGCTGCCCGGCGCGTTCGAGATGGACGAGTTCCTCTACGAGCTCCGCGAGCACTCCGCGGGCCTCAACTGCGGGCGCTGGGACTACATCTTCAGCTTCATCAAGAAGCGCGCGAACGACAAGACCGCGCTCTTGCCCGATCGCGGCGAGGTCACGATGGACAAGGCGTTCCTCGACGCCTACGTGACCCTCCTCATCGAGACCTGCCACCGCCGTGGCGTCCACGCGATGGGCGGCATGGCCGCGCAGATCCCGATCAAGAACGACCCCGCCAAGAACGAGCAGGCGCTCGCGAAGGTGCGCGCGGACAAGCTCCGCGAGGTGACGAAGGGCCACGACGGCACCTGGGTCGCGCACCCGGGCCTCGTCCCGATCGCGAAGGCGATCTTCGACGAACACATGCCGCAGAAGAACCAGCTCGACAAGCGGCCCTCCGCGAAGATCACGCGTGAGGACCTCCTTCGCCCGCACGAGGGGAAGCGGAGCGCCGCCGGCCTCCGCCACAACATTCGCGTCGGCATCCAGTACCTGGAGGCGTGGCTCCGTGGTCAGGGCTGCGTCCCAATCTACGACCTGATGGAAGACGCCGCGACCGCCGAAATCTCGCGCGCGCAGGGCTGGCAGGGGCTCCATCACGCCGCGCCGCTCGACGACGGCGCGGTCGGCTCCCCCCAGCGCTTCGAGCGCACGGTCGCGGAGGAGATGAAGCGGATCGAAGACGAGGTCGGCAACGCCCCCTTCTCCGCCGGAAAGTTCGACGAGGCCTGCGAGCTCTTCGTGCGCCTCTCTCTGGCTCCTCGATTCGAGGAGTTCCTCACCCTCCCCGCCTACGAGCTCGTGACCCGCGACCCACTCGAGGCATGAAGTTCGCCCGCTGACCCAGGAGAGTCCCATGAGCGCCGCCCGCACCGACGTCCTCGATCAATCGCAGAGCGACCATCGCGAGCTCGTATCGCATGATTCACGCGATGCGCTCCACGCCAAGCGCTTCGACGGTATCGTCCGCGCCTACGCCAAGTCCGATGTCGAGCGACTTCGGGGCTCGTTCAAGATCGACTACACGATCGCGACACTCGGCGCGAAGCGCCTCTGGGAGCTTCTCCACACCGAGTCGTACGTCCACGCGCTCGGCGCGCTCACCGGCAACATGGCGGTGCAGCAGGTGCGCGCGGGTCTGAAGGCGATCTACCTCTCCGGCTGGCAGGTCGCGGCCGACGCGAACACCGCGGGCCAGATGTACCCCGACCAGAGCCTCTACCCGGTCGACAGCGTCCCGACGGTGGTGAAGAAGATCAACGCCGCCCTCCTCCGCGCGGACCAGATCGAGCATGCGGAGTCTTCAACCACGGGAGAGCGACGGCGCGAGCGTCACTGGCTGGCGCCGATCATGGCGGACGCCGAGGCTGGCTTCGGCGGCCCGCTCAATGCCTACGAGCTGATGAGGTCGATGATCGAAGCGGGCGCTGCCGGCGTCCACTTCGAAGACCAGCTCGCGAGCGAGAAGAAGTGCGGTCACATGGGCGGCAAGGTCCTCGTCCCGACCGCTGCGTTCATCCGCACCCTCACCGCCGCGCGCCTCGCCGCGGACGTCTGCGACGTGCCCACGCTCCTCGTCGCGCGCACCGACGCCGACAGCGCCAAGCTCCTCACGAGCGACATCGACGAGCGCGATCACCCGTTCATCATCAAGGGCGAGCGCACCGCCGAAGGCTTCTACCGGATCAAGAGCGGCGTCGAGACGGCGATCGCCCGCGGCCTCGCCTACGCGCCGTACGCGGACCTCGTGTGGTGCGAGACCTCGACGCCCGACCTCGCGCAGGCGAAGAGGTTCGCCGAGGGGATCAAGAAGGAGTTCCCGAACAAGCTCCTCGCCTACAACTGCTCGCCGTCGTTCAACTGGAAGAAGCACCTCGACGACGCGACGATCGCCAAGTTCCAGCGCGAGCTCGGCGCGATGGGCTACAAGTTCCAGTTCGTCACCCTCGCGGGCTTCCACGCGCTCAACTACGGGATGTACGAGCTCGCGCGGAAGTACAAGGACGGCGGGATGGCCGCATACTCGGAGCTCCAGCAGGCCGAGTTCGCTGCCGAGAAGGACGGCTATTCCGCGACGCGACACCAGCGCGAGGTCGGCACCGGCTACTTCGATCAGCTCGCCGAGGTGATCTCGGGCGGCAAGGCCTCCACGCTCGCGCTCGAGGAGTCGACCGAGGCGCACCAGTTCTGATCGACCGCACGGTTCGTCGCTCGCTCGAAGGCCGCGACCAGCACTGCTGGCGCGGCCTTCCGCGTTTCTAGGTACGGGCTCTCGAGCGAGGCACGCGCGCGCCTTCGTTACAGGAGGAGCTCTCGAATGAGCGCGTAGAACGACGTGGCCGCGTGGAACGACCACCCGAGATGCGTCGAGCAGCTCCGGCAGAGCTCGACCTGCCAGGCGTAGCCGGGAAACCACGTCCACACCGCCGAGCGCTCGCCTTCGGCGACGCACCCGGGCGCCGCCGCCCAGCAGCCGACGACGTACCGGATCCCCGAAGGGTTGAGGAAGCAGTGCTCATGGCTCCCGTTCACGACGAGCCGTGCGGCCTCGCGTACGACGCGCGCACCGCACGAAGCGCACCGTAGCCACCGCTCCTCTTCCTCCGTCGCCTCGGGCTCATCGCCGCCCTCCGGACGCGCCGCGGGCGTTCCAGGCCCCGGGCGCCCACCTCGACGGGCAGCACCACCTTCGCGGAGCCAGCTCCGACCGACGTGGACACCGTCCGCCGTGACTCGCCTCCGCCCGCTCGGGCTGATGCCGCACACCCTGGAGCACGGCTCGACGCGCTCACGTCCGGTCGCATCGGTAGCGACGGCCCGGAGAATGCTTACTTCGGGTGAGGTCGGAGAGAGAGAGCGTGTCGTCATGCTGTGCACCTTCTGCAGATCTCCAGCCGCGCACCCTGCGACCGGCTGCCAGTACGGGCCGAGCACGCTCGCGTGTCGTGCGTGCGTCGAGGCGTTCTGGGTATGGGTGCGATCGCACACGAACAAGCGCACGCGCAGCGGCCCGGAGACGGCGCTGACCTTCTACGAGGCGGCGACGCTGTACTCGAGGTCCTTTTCGAGCGCGAGCGGGACCGGCCCATCGCGCGTCCCCCGCCGATAGCCGCGCGCGCCGCGGCCACATGTGGGCCCGCCCCTCCGGCCACGACCGACGACGATCTCGCGACCCTCGAGGCGATCGCGGGGACGCCGTCGGCGCGGCCCTTGGTAGGATTGGCCCGATGGCCGACCCACGGAAGCCAAGAGACCGAGAGAAGACCCCGGCGCTCGCATCGCGAACATCCACGCTCGTGCCACCTGCGGGAGGGGCTGCGCGCGGGGAGAAGGCGGCCGACCTCGCTAGCACCGTCCGGATGAGCTCGGCGCCGCGCGAGGTTGCCGCGCCGCCGCCGCGCGCCGCGGGGAAGAGCGTCGAGCTCTTCGTCATCGACGAGACGCAACTCCCGGGCGCCGACCGGAAGCCATGGCGCGCGGCCGAGATCTGGACGAAGCGGCGCGTCTACGGGCTCGACTCGACGTTCAAATGCATCGAAGTCCTCGATCGAGAGACCGGACGCCCGGAGCTCGGGCATGAGCTCCTCGGCGCTCGCCTCGGCGGAGGCCGGCTGCGCGAGCAGGACACGGTGCGCTTCAGCTATCCGCTCCCGCTTCCGGGCATGGAGGCGATGTTCATGAAGGCGCGCAAGCACGGCTACACGTCCGTGGTGGAGCGAATGATCGTGCGCATCCGCGTGCTCCACACATCGGCCGACGAGGCCCTCCCGACCTGGAACGAGATCGCGAGCCGCTGGTCGGAGCCGCCGTCGGCGTGATCGGGAGGCGGAGGAAGATGACAACCACCCGCAGTGGTGCGCCTTCGGCGCGCGTCGATGCCCAGTGAGCTGTAGAATGCCGCCAGTGTCCTCTCTTCGCTCGCTCTCGCTTCTCGTCCTCGCAGGTCTCCTCGCGTCCGGCTGCAGTCGAACGGAAAGCAGCTCCTCGGCCGGCCCCGACCCCGCCGACCCGCCGGGGCACGCGAAGCCCGCCGCGAACGACACCAACACCGGCGCGCCGCTCGTCCTGGCGCGCGGCGTCCGCTTCGTGAAGCCCGGCGAGGGCGAGGTCGCCCAGCTCGTTCGCGCCGAGCGTGAGAAGGCCGCGGCCGACGGGCGGGAGATCATCGTCTACGTCGGCGCGAAGTGGTGCGAGCCGTGCCAGCGCTTCCACCAGGCAGCTCAGCGCGGCGAGCTCGACGCCGACTTCCCCGAGCTGTCGATCGTCGAGTTCGATCTCGACGAAGACCGCGACCGGATCAACGCCGCCGGTTACACGTCGAAGCTGATCCCGCTCTTCGTGAGGCCCGGCCCCGACGGCCGCGCGTCGGAGCGGCGCTTCGAAGGCGGCGTGAAGGGCGAGCGGGCCGTCGCGCACATCACCCCGCGCCTCCGCAAGCTGATCGAGAAGTAGCGCGGCCCTAATACCCGGACACCATGAGTTCGACCGGTTCGTTCCGCCCCCACGACATGCGAGGGGGCGGAACGAACCTCCCGTCATCGCACAGCCTTGTGTCCGGGAGTTTCGTTCTCATGGTCGTACCTCAACCCATCGAAATCGATGGGTCGAGGTACTAGGCGGCGAGCCCGAACGCCGCGACGCCGCGGCTCCGCAGCTCCTGACGAAGCGACGGCGCCTTCGCCGGCGCAGCGAGCAACCGCGCGAGCAGGTCCGCGGCCCATTCGTCGAGCATCGACGAGCCGCACGCGTCGAAGTCGTCGCTCGTCCCGCGCAGGATCGCGCACCACGCGGATGTCACCGCCACGAACGCGGGCGCGACCCGAGCTCCGTCCCAGAGACCGGACTCCCGGAGGGCCTCGGCCGCGTCCGCATCGAGGATCTCGGGAAGACGCCCATCGAAGAGCAGTCCGGGCAGGAGCGATGCCACGTGCGGCGACCCTGCACCGATGGCGACGTCGGCCAACATGCACACGAGCACGGTGAACGGATCGTCGGGAGCCGGCGGCAGCACGCTCGAGTCGTGGAGCGACACGTCGTTCGCGGCGACCTCTTCGAACACCGGCGTCGCGCCCCCGGCGGCACCGGCCTCCACCGCGTCGACCTCGACGTCATGGCGCCCAGCTGCGAGCACCACCTCGCTCACCGCAGGCGGAGGCGGCTCGCGCAACGGCTGATCGAGCACATCGGCCACGGCCTCGACCGCGACAGCCTCGATGCCCTCGACCACGTTGCTGGCGGCGACCACATCGAGCGAAGCTGCGTCCACGACGGCGGGAGTCGTCATCGTAGCCGCTTGTTCGACGACGACAGGCACGGCGACCGCGGCGTCCTCCGCGGTCATCCCCTCGACGCTCGCCTCGACCGGCTCGAGCTCTTCGACGACGATCGGCTGCGCCCCGGCGTCTTCCTCATCGTCTTCCGGCGGCGCGAGCGAGTCGTACTGGGAGACGATCGGCGCGACGGTCGACGCGATCACGTCGGCGGGAGCAGCGGCGAGCGCTGGCTCCTCGATCGCCTCCGGCGCAGACTCGTCGAGGAGAGCGGCGACGTCGATCGCCGACTCCTCCACCATCGAAGCGACGACGTCGATCGCCGACTCCTCCACCATCGAAGCGACGACGCACGGCGCCGCTTCGATCGCCTCCAGCGCATGCTCCTCGCGCGAAGCCAAGACGTCGGTCGCCGCCGGGTCGGTCGCCAGCACGCTCGGCCTGTGTGGAGGCTCGCTCGAACATGCGCGCTCCGGCTGCGGTCGTCCGGTCGGCTCGGCGCAGACCCAGATGACACCGCGATGAAGGGCGGGATTGTCGTTCGGGAACTCCGACGCGAGCTTAACCACATCCACCTCCACTACCCGACACTAACGGGCACCTGGAGGACGGCCAAAAAAGCAGGCCTTCGTGGTGAAGGCGCGCCTGGCCCGATTAGAAGCTTCCGCGCGGGCCGGCGCCCTCGATCCTCGCGGGTGCCCGCGTGATGGTCGGCGGGTCCGTCCGCAAGATCGTCTCCTCGCCGGTCGTGAACACGTTCTCGAAGGTGATCGGCCCGTGGTCGCCCTGCAGATCGAGCCACGCCGCGGTCCCGGCGAAGTTGGAGTCCTTGATGATGTGCGGGCCCTCGACGCTCGCCGCGTAGATGGTGATCCCGTAGATGTTGTCCTCGCTCGTGACGTGGTCGATCTCGAGCCTGCCCGGCGGGCGCTTCTCTTCGTCCTTCGACACACCGAGGTGCGGGCCGCAGTGCGCTCCCCGGAGCGTGGAGTAGCTCAATTTGAGCGATGTCCCGCCGTACATCGACACGAGGTCGAGACCGTTCTTCGCCTTGAGGACGGAGTCCTCGATCTCGGCCTCCCCGCCCTTCTGGACCATGATGCCTTCGTTCGTGTTGGCCTCGTAGTCCAGGAACTTCGCGATGAGCTTACCGAAGACCTCGGAGACGCTCACCTCGAACTCCCCGAGCTGCGTCGGCGTCGTCGCCTTCACGCGCGTGAGGTTCATGGTCGACCCGGCGCCGACGAGGAAGGGGCGAACCGTCGCAAGGATGCTCGCGTTGGTGATGTTCACCGTCCCGGCGCCCTTCGTCGTCTCGTAGCCGACCTCCGCGTTCTCGATGTCGAGACCGTCGATGTCGAGCCGGCCGTTCTGAGCGACCTGGGACTCGGAGCACGTAATCTTCGCGCCGGGCTCGATCTCCACGGTGGCGCCCTCGAAGATCCGGATCACCCCCGTCAGCTTCAGGCCGTCCTTCCAGACCTCGTTCGTCCGGATGTCGCCCACCTTCGTGTCCACCTTCACCTTGTCGTCTTCCGACGACGAGCACGAGCTGATGGCGAGGGCGACGAGCGGCAGCAGAGCGAGACGTCGAAGCATGTGCATCATACTAGCAAGAATCGATCGCGCGTTTCGTGCGGTTCGGTGCCCGGCTCGAGCACGCGCCTCGCGAGCGTCCGGCCTTGCAACGGAATCGTCCGTCTGGAATCGTGAATTACATCGTGCCCAACGCATTCATTTCTGGCACCGGCTTCTACGTACCGCCTCGTCGTGTGCCCAACGAGGACCTGGGAACCCAGGACGGCGTCGGCACCACCCACGAGGGGATCCACAAGCGGACCTGCATCGAAGAGCCGCGCTACTCGGGAGAGGGAGTGGCCAGGACCGACCTCGACATGATCATCTTCGCGACGCTCTCACCGGATCATGCGTTCCCCGGCTCGGGCGTCTACCTCCAGCAAAAGCTCGGACTCTGCGAAGGCCCGAATGCGAAGTTCGTCCCCGCGCTCGACGTCCGGAATCAGTGCTCCGGCTTCCTCTATTCGCTCGGCACCGCCACCTCGATGGTGAAGTCGGGAGCCTGCAAGCACGTGCTCGTCGTCGGAGCCGAGACCCACTCGGCCGCGATGGACCTGACGACGCGCGGCCGCAACGTGGCCTCGCTCTTCGGCGATGGCGCCGGCGCCGTCATCGTGAGCGCCACCGAGGAGGACCGCGGCGTCCGCTCCTGGACGCTCGGCGCGGACGGGCGCTTCGCCGACGCGCTCTCCCAGAAGATCTGGGACATCCGCCGGCGCCCGTTCATCCCGCAAAACGCCGAGGGTTGGGGTCAGGTCTCGCCCGACGCCATGTGGGCGCAGATGGAAGGCAAGCTGGTCTTCAAGAACGCCGTCGAGCGCATGATGACGGTGCTGATGGAGGCCTGCATCGACGCCGGCTGCACGGGGCAGGACATCGACATGTTCTTCTTCCATCAGGCGAACATGCGCATCAACCAGTTCATCCAACAGCAGCTCGGGATCCCGGACGAGAAGATCGTCCACAACATCCAGCGCTACGGGAACACGACCGCCGCGACGATCCCGATCCTGCTCGCCGAAGCCGAGGAGAGCGGAAAGCTTCGTCGCGGGATGAAGGTCGCGATGGTCGCGTTCGGCTCTGGATTCACGTGGGGAGCGGCGATCGCCGACTGGTGACGCCGGGCGATCCCGCCCCCGCTCGCGAGCCCGAGCTCGGGCTCACTGCCCGCAGAAGATTCCCTCGACGCGAACGAAGTGCTCCTTCTGGTTCGCGTCGCCGTTCTTCCTGAAGCAGTCGAACGCGCCGCCATCGGGATCGTTGTAGGTCGTACCGCAGACCTGACCGATCTTCCCTTCGTAGCTGGCGCAGGCGGATTGCTTCGCGCTGCCCTGACACTTCTGGAAGTCGGAGAACGTGGCATTCCCCGCCTGGAAGCACCCATCGCACGAATCGCGCTGGCACTGGATCGACGCTGCGTACGTCGCCGGGCACTCGCCCTCGTTCGGCTCGTTCCGCTCCAGCGCGAGGCACCCCGCAACGTTGAGCGTGTAGTAGTAGCGATCGCGGTGCCACTGGATCGGCCCGGTGTTGTCGGCGGGCTCGATGCAGGCTGCACACGCTTTGTTCGCGGCGTCCTCCGTCCAGGTCTTGCACGGGTTGCCTGCGTCCGGGCCTTGGTTGGTCAGGCACGCATCGAAGTACTGCCCGAGCTGCGGCGTCGAGCAGGCAGCGGACTTCGTCGGAGCCTTCCACGCCGGCTTGAACGTAGCGGGCAGCGACGGGGTGCACTCCACCGGCCCCTCCGCGTCCTTCCCGGTCGCGGCGCCGTCGGTGTTGAAGCCAGGCCCCGTATCGGCGAAGCCCGCATCGTTCTCGTTCTCGTTGAAGCTGCTCTCAGACTCGCTCTCGCACGCGACGACCGCCAGAGCGAGCGAACCAACGGTCAACGTGACGGACAAGAACGCGCGACTCTTGTGCAGGTGCATGAACAAGCTCCCTCTCGTCTTCATCTTCCCATCGATCGTCACGGGTCGTCGGCTGATGCATGAGCACGCGCGGCGATGGGCCTTCGGAACGACTGCACGTTCGACGCCACCAACATCGCTGGAGTCCCCACGCCCTCTCCGGGGACGGCGAGCCGTGCGCAAGAGGCGCCGCTCCCGATTGTGAGCCCTGGGCTTCGCTCTGACCACACTTCTCCAAAAGAGCTGTAATCCAGCGTCGGTGGACGCTCCTCCCGCCTGGATCACCCGAGGGGGAAAGAATGATCCAGGCTGAGGACGCGAGAACGCAGCGCCTCCAGCGACCCACATTGCGAATCGCGCCCAATTTCCCGGGTATCACGAGCAGTCGTGGTTGGCAGGGCTCATGCACATGAAAACCACAGCCCGACGGGCAGATCAGCAACGGCGGATTGGGGCGCTGTAGCTGGAAAACCCTGTCGAAGCGGAGGTTCTGACCATGATTGGATCCAGGGTTCTCGGAGCAGCATGCGCCGCTATCCTCATCAGCTCCCTCGCCAGCCTCGCGGGCTGCGGGACCGCCGACGAGAAGCCGGAGGGCGCCACCGCTCAGACCATCCAGGCGGCCAGCGTGTCGCTCGTCCTTCATGACGCGAAGGGAACGCGCGTTGGAGATGGCTCGGGCATCCTGATCGCGCCGCGCGTCGTCCTGACGTCGGGTCACCTCATCGCCGGCAACGCGCGCTGGACGGTCACTTCGGCCGACGGCAAGACGAAGGTGAACGGCGTGCGTGGCATCACGTACGACTGGATGAAATACGAGAGCAACCTCTCGCACCCGCGCAAGCACGACATCGGCGTCATCTACCTCGATCGCCCGATTCAGCTCGCGGCCTACCCCACGCTCTCCGATCAGCGGGTCACGGCGAACAGCAAGGGCACGCGCGTTCGCGGCACCGGCGCAGGCTTCGACCTCCTGCCGTCGAAGTTCGACCGCTTCCAGACCTTCCCCCATGCCTTCATCACGGACATCCCCCTCTCCGAGACCCTCGACACCGGCGGCGCGGTCGTCAACGAGAAGAACGAGATCATCGGCGTCGTCACCGGGCGCGGTCTCGACACCGGCAAGCTCCACATCGCTCGCGTGAACGATCTGGTGGGCTGGCTCTCGCCGAAGGCCGCCTGCGGGCACAAGTCGTCCAAGGCGCTGACGACCCGCACGTACGGCACGCCTCCGCCGAAGCCGGGCTGCGAGGAAGACGGCACCGGCACGTCGTCGAGCGGTGGCTCCTCGAGCGGCTCGTCGGGCTCCTCCGGCAGCTCGGGCTCGTCCGGCAGCTCCGGCTCCTCCGGCAGCTCCGGCTCCGCGGGCGGCGGCGGCGCCGGCGGCTCCGGCGCCTCCCGCGGCCACGCCCGCCCCCCGCGCCACTGCGGCGGCGGCGGCGGCGGCGCCGCCGCCGGCGCCCCCCGCGCCCGCGCCCGCCGCCCGCGCGCCGCCGGCGGCCCGAGCGGCAGCTCCGGCTCCTCGGGCAGCTCGGGCTCCTCCGGTAGCTCCGGCTCCTCGGGTAGCTCCGGCTCCTCGGGTAGCTCCGGCTCGTCGGGTAGCTCCGGCTCGTCAGGCTCCTCCGGTTCGTCGGGCTCCTCCGGTTCGTCGGGCTCCTCCGGTGCGTCGAGCTCGGGCAGCTCGGGTTCGTCGGGCGCCTCGAGCTCCGGGTCCTCCGGTTCGTCCGGCGCCTCGTCCTCGGGCTCGTCGGGCAGCTCCGGTTCCTCGGGTAGCTCCGGCTCCTCGGGCGCGTCGAGCTCCGGCTCGTCGGGCTCCTCGGGTAGCTCGGGCTCCTCGGGTAGCTCGGGCGCCGGGTCCAACGGCGGCGACGGCGACGGTGAGGTGTGCACCGGTCCGTCCGACAACCCGGATCTCTGCCCGCCCGAGCCCGATGGCTGCACCGGCGCGAGCTGTGGCGGCGGCTCGCCCGACAACTCGATCGACTACGGCGGCTGCAGCAGCTGCGGCGGCAGCTCGAACGACGGAACGATCATCCTTCGCTGATCGTCACGAGCCTCACCGAGCGCTCATCCCCGGCGCCGCGTCCCTCCCCAAGGACGCGGCGTCGCCGTTTTGTCCGCTGCACGTCGATCGCCGGCCCCGGTGCCTCTCGCCAGCGACCTGCTTCCAATCCGCCTCGCTTCTGATGGACGGTCCCACCGAAACGAGGTCGCTCACCCTCGGGCAAGCACGTCGGGCCGATCGCCCGCGACACGCGCTAGGCGTTAATCGTGTCGTTGTCGACGATGAGGCTCTGCCACGCACCGACGACCGCCCGAAGAACGCCGAGGCCGTCCACGCCGTCGTCATCGTCATCGATCGCTTCGTCCGTGACGTCGGCGATCTCCTCGATGCCCGGCGTCGGAAGCAGCATGTTCTGCATGAGCGTCTCGTCCGCGAGCTGCGGAGCGAGCTCGCCTCGGCGGAGCCGCGCGAGCGGACCGCGACGCGGGAGCGGCGAGCGCCTGCCGTGGAGGAAGCCCGCGAGCGCGGCGCGGGCCGCCGGTGAGATCCGATCGAAGATGACGCCGGCGGCGAGCCCGTCGTCCCCCGGACGGCGGCCATGAATGATGCGCGCGACGGTGGCCTCGAGGTCGATCCACATCCCGGGAATCGCGAACGAGACGATCAGCGACTCCCCCGTCAGCACGCGGGTGCGCAGCGGGAGCAGGAGCCCGTCGATGGAGATGTCGAGCGTGCGGTCCGCGATCAGCTTGAAGTCGTGCTCGCGTACGGCCTGGCAAGGCAACATCACCTCGCGCCGCGACGATTGCCGCGACTCGCGGATCGACCGCGACGGAGATGACGACACGGACGAGAACGAGGCGAACGAAGGAATGGCGACGGCGGTCATGTCTCGATGCTCCGGATGGTGGCAGCCCAGTCGATCCGCTGCGTGCGACGTGGGACCGGCGGTGGAACCCTGCGCAGGTGGCCGCGAAGGATGAGGCGCTTCACGTGCGGCAACGTCGAGAAGCGGAGGCCAACGCCCCTGCCCTTGTCGCCGGGCCTCCGGCCACGGATCACGCGCGCGACCCGTGCCTCGGTGTCGAACCAGATCCCGAGCGTGGTGGCCCGGAACGAGACGAAGACGTTCTCTCCCGGCTCGAGCTCGACGTCCGTCGCGACGAGCATCCCGTCGGGAGACACGTCGAGCGCCTTCTCCGCGACGAGGCTGAAGTCGCGCTCGCGGACGATCTGACACGTCATCGAAATCGCGTGCCGCACTTCGCGGCGTTCGTTCTTGCGGACGAATAGCGGCATGTGGGTGATCGTAAGTATCAGCCCAGCCCGACGGCCAACTTCGGTGCAGCCCCGCCGGCGAAGCCCGCACCCCTCGAGCCCCAGGGCCTGGCTAACGAGGTATCCACCATGCGGTCCCGCGGGGCGGCTGCCGCGGTCGCCGATCGACAGGAAAACTCGGTAGATGCGGGGTGGTCGAGAGCGTGGTCCAGTGCAGAGCGCGGTGGCTCGTCGCTTGCTCCGTCGATCCCGCGCTGCCATGCGAGGCCCCTACGCGTACCGATCAGCCTCACGGGATGTCGTCGACGACGTCTCCGTGCAGGACTTCGCGTTCGCGGACACGGTCGTCGCCGGAGACCTCGACGAGGCCATTCCCCCGAGCGGGATCATGATCAGCAACCCCGCCGGTCACGCTCAGTGCCTGATGACGCCGCTCGCCTATGGCCCGCCCGCACCACCGCCCGGGATCGCGACGCGGGTGCAGCTTGCATGGGCCCGCCTACGCGATGGCCTGAAGACCTCGCGCGCCGAGATGAATGCTCTGTGGAGCGCGACCGCGTGTCTCGAGCACGTCCATGACGGTCAGGGTGCAATCGTCCACGAGGAAGACCCGCTCGCACGCGCTGCCACGGTGGGCCGTCGCGTCCGCACGTTCTTCTCCTTCTTCGAATGGGATCGCGCGGATCTCCTGCGCGCCGCGTGGATCGGGCTCGTCGTGTTCGTCATCGCCGCGACCGCAGGCGCGTTCGCGCTCGAGTCCAGCAGCACCGAAGCGATGCACCCGACGAATGGGACGACGAGCGGACCAATGAACGGCGTCACGGCACGTTGATGCTCGAATCAGCCTACATACCGCGAGCAAAGCTCGACTCGCACGACGAGGCCAGCCGCTCGGCGGACTTGCAACTGACGCCTCGGACGGGCACGATTCCATCATGATGGCTTCGCGAGGGCGAGCGATCGCCTCAGGCCTTGCCGCAGTGGTGATCGGGCTCGGGATCTTCGCGTGCGGTGACGACCCCGGCGACGAGGGCACCGGCCCGAACGGCACCCCGAACCCCGAGCCGCTCTTCCGCGCGCTCGAGGCCGATCTGGTCAAGACGTGCGGCGGTACCAACGGCACGTGTCATGTCAGCGGCAGCTTTCAGCAAGCGCCCACGTGGCTCGCAGGGCCCGATCGCTACGTGTCGGTGAAGAAGCACCGAGGCGTGCTGCCCGCCACGAAGGAGGTGGGTGACAGCATCCTCCTCACCCAAGTGAAACACGCCGGTCCCGCGCTGACGGACGCGCCGAACGATCTCTATCGCCGCGTCTCGGACTGGCTCACCGCGGAGGTGCCCGGCCCTCCGCTCCCGAACACCGGCGCGTTCAGCGTGCTGAGCGGCTTCAACAGCATCCCGCTCGACACCGTCGGCCCGGGCCTCGCGAACGCGCGACTCACGTTCCTCGCGACGGAGTCGAATGGCACGCTCACGCTCACGGCGCTCAAGCTCGTCGCGCCGACCAACGCGAACGTGAAGATCGATTCGCCGTTCTTCGTCATCCTCCCGCGAAACGGGAAGGTGAAGGCCGAGCCCGAGGTGAACGGCTTCAAGGGCGAGCTCACCGTCGCCGCGGGTCAGAGCGTCGATCTGTTCACCGGCAAGATGATCCTCCTGCGCTGGGATCCGACAGGCCGGCTGAAGATCGTCTTCAACAAGATCGAGTCGACGCCGGGACAAGGGACGACGGGCGCGTGCACCGCGCTCGAGCTGTTCAAGTCGAGCGCGCTCCCTGCGATGAGCAAGCTGGTCGATGTCCTGCCCGACGACGATGATCCGGACAACGGAGAGCCGCTCGGTCAAAGCTCCTGTCTCGGGTGCCACGCCAAAGAGCCGCCGTCCGACGAAGCCCCTGCCCCCTCGGTCCAGGCCATGGACCTCCGCGGCGCGGGCAGCGATCCGGCCGCCGCCTGCGCGCAGGCGAAGATCTGGATCAACATGCAGGACAAGGCGCAGAGCACCATCCTGCTGAACCCGATGGGCAAGGGAAACCCCCAGCACCCGATGAAGGCAGTCTCTGCGGACGATCCGATCATCCAGGGCATCAAGGCCTGGGTCGACGCCGAACAGTAGCGAGACGCCAGCGCACCCAGACCGCGTGGCGGGGCATCACGCTGATGCTCCTCGCCCGCCGGCGGCTCGCTCCGCAGAACGAGCGCACCCCGAACCCCCGAAACGGCAGCCC
>Ga0066256_1002162_pt1 | contig 14634 bp, 17 predicted proteins | sample ThiBio_1000_biof_FD_87107 | JGI IMG/M metagenome (GOLD analysis project Ga0066256, IMG submission 87107) | Wastewater bioreactor microbial communities from Cape Town, South Africa - Thiocy_expt_1000_biof (version 2) | ecosystem: Engineered > Bioreactor > Thiocyanate-remediating >...
CCCGGGATGCCGCGGGACCGGGTTGTGCTCAATCGGTTGTTTTTCTGTGTTTTCAAGGATCTGGACGATGTTTATAACCAGTATCTTTCAGGATTCGGGCTTAACAGTTCCACCTTTCTGGCGCTCGGGATGATCCTCAGCAGCGCAGACAATCGGCTCAATCCCAGCCACTTGAGCGATGCGCTCATCGCTTCCCGCACCAATGTCACGCGTCTGACGGATGACATGGTCCGATCCGGATGGGTCAGCCGGAAACCAAGCACTCAGGACCGACGACGGGTGGAATTGTCGCTCACGCCCGAGGGACGCACATTGATCCTGAAAGCACTGCCTGTCATCTGGCAACGAATCGAGCAGCAATGGGCCGATTTCAGCCCGGCCGAGATCCTCGAACTGGACCGTCTGCTGCGAAAGATGCTGGAAGGCCTGCGACGCTTCAAGGCGGCGAAATGAAGCGATTGATATCTTGCCTTGTGCTCGTGCTGGCTGGCTGCGCTCAACTGCCTCATGATCTGCCGGCTCGTCCTGCCATGCAGACGCCTGACACGACCACTACGCTCGCGGCGTTGGCCAGGGCGCCCGGGCAGCGCATGGACAGCCTGCGCCTTCCGGAACACTGGTGGCTGTCCTTCGAGTCGGCCGAACTGAATGAACTGATCGAAACCGCCCTCAAGGACGCGCCCGATCTCGTTGCCGCACAGGCCCGCCTGCGTGCGGCTGAACAGGCCGTGCGGCTGACCCGTCTGGACGCCCAGGTACATTACGAAACCGATGCTTCCAGCTCCCGTGAACACCTGAGCAAGAACGGTTTGTTTCCGCCGCCGATGGGCGGCAGCACCTTTACCCTGACCGAGATCACCCAGAATCTTTCCTACACGCTTGACTGGTGGGGCAAGAATCGGGCGCTGGTGCACGCCGCCGGCAACGAGTTGCAGGCGGCGCGCGACGAGGCTGAGGCTGTCCACCAGTCGCTGGCGGCGGCCGTTGCCGATACCTATTTCGCCTGGGCCGACGTCGAGGCGCGGCTGACTGCCAGCCGGGCGCTGGAACAGATCCACCGCAAGGAGCGCGATCTGCTCAAGAGCCGTTTTGATCTGGGCCTGGATTCCGCCCTGCCGCTGATCGATGCCCGCAAGAATCTGGATATGGACGCAGACCGGACTCACGGGCTGGCGTATCTGGGACGATCGCTGCGTTATCAGATGAGTGCGTTGATCGGCGCCGATCCCGATCACGCGGCTGATCTGCCCACACCCGATCTCAAGGCCACGCTCGCCCCCCTGCCGTCCAGCCTGCCGCTGGACTGGCTGGCGCGACGGCCCGACGTGGCTGCGCTGCACAGCCGGGTGGACGCGGCCTCCGACCGCAGCGACGCGACCCGGGCGGATTTCTATCCCAACCTCGATCTGCGCCTGATGGTGGGCCTGGAAACGCTCGATCTCGGCAAACTGCTCCAGGCCGGCAGTTTGACCGCGTCAATCGGCCCGGCCCTGCATCTGCCGATTTTCAACGGCCGGACCCTGAGGGCGCAACTGGCCATGCGCGAAGCGGATTACGCCGCAACGGTGGCGGCCTATAACCGGAGCATTCTGGAAGCCGCACGCCAGGCCGCAGATGCCTATGCCCTGGTGACCAGCCTGGAACAGCGCAGCCAGGCGCTGCAACAGGCGCTCCAGGAAACGGAGCAGACGCGCGCGCTGGCCGCCCAGCGCCACCGGCTCGGACTGGCCAGCCCATTCGACGCGCTCGAAGCGGACAGCGCCGTCCTCGACCAGCGCATGAATGACATCGCAATCCGGGCCGCCCGCCTGCGCGCCCGTGTGGCGCTGTTCAAGGCGCTGGGCGGCGACGCCACCCTCAAGGACTCCATCCCATGACCGTTCAGCCTCCCGAATCCAATCCGGCCAAGCGCAAACGTCTGCTGACGATCCTGGCCCTGATTTTTCTCCTTGTCGGAGTGGTTTGGGGGGTGCGCTGGTTTCTGCACAGCCGTGGCCACGAAACCACCGACGATGCTTACGTGGCCGGCAATCTCGTGCGGGTCACGCCGCGCATCGACGGTTCGGTGGTGGCGGTATTGGCCGACGACACCGATTTTGTCAAACAGGGCCAGATCGTGGTGAAGCTGGACGATACCGACGCCAGGTTGGCCCTCGCCAAGGCCGAAGCGGATCTCGGCGAAATCGTGCGCCGCATCAGCCAGACCTTCGAAGCCCATTCCCAGCAGCTTGCCAACCTGGCCGTGAAGCAGCGCACGCTGGAGCAGGCCGAGGCCGATCTGGCGCGACGCGAACGGGCGGTCGCCGTCGATGCCATCTCACGCGAGGAAGCCGAGCATGCCCATTCCGCGCGCGACAAGGCCCGATCCGAGCTCGCTCTGGCGCGTGCCCAGCTGGCCGCTTCCAGAGCCGAGGTGAGTGGGACATCGGTGGCGACGCATCCGGCCGTCAAGCAGGCCGAGGCCCGGCTGCGTGAAGCGTGGCTGGCGCTGAACCGCTGCGAGATCCGGGCGCCGGCCGAGGGCCAGGTGGCCAAGCGCTCGGTGCAGATCGGTCAGCAGGTCGCCCCCGGCGCGGCCCTCATGGCCATCGTACCCATGACGCATCTATGGGTCGAAGCCAATTTCAAGGAAGACCAGTTGAAGGGCATGCGCATCGGCCAGCCGGCACAACTGGTGTCCGATCTCTACGGCAGCGGCAGGACGTTCCATGGCACGGTGGTTGGACTATCGCCGGGCACCGGCAGCGTGTTTTCCCTGCTGCCGCCGCAGAATGCCAGCGGCAACTGGATCAAGATCGTCCAGCGCCTGCCGGTGCGGATCGCGCTCGACCCCGGGGAGCTGGCCGAGCACCCGCTGCGGGTCGGCCTGTCGATGACGGTCGAGGTCGAAACCCGCGCCGCCGGCAAGTCGGAGGCGGCGACCACGACCCGCTACGTGACGCCGGTGGAAGACGCGACCGGCGCGGATGCGCTGATCCGGTCGATCGTGCAGGCCAACCAGGTACGCAAGGACTGAGCCCGCCCCCATGACCAACCACCCGCCGCTGCATGGTCCCACCCTGATCCTGCTGACGCTGGGACTCAGCCTCGGCACCTTCATGCAGGTGCTGGACACGTCGATCGCCAACGTCTCGCTGCCGGCGATTTCGGGCGATCTTGCGGTGAGCCCGAACCAGGGCACCTGGGTCATCACCTCGTTTGCGGTCAGCAACGCCATCGCCCTGCCGCTGACCGGCTGGCTGTCGCGCCGTTTCGGTGATGTCCGCCTGTTCGTGCTGTCCACCCTGCTCTTCACGCTGGCCTCCTGGCTGTGCGGGCTGGCGCCCAGCCTGCCGCTGCTGATCGCGGCGCGTGTGCTGCAGGGTGCGGTGGCCGGGCCGATGATCCCGCTCTCGCAGAGTCTGCTGCTGAACAACTACCCGCCGGAAAAGAAAGGACTTGCACTGGCCCTATGGTCGATGACCGTCATCGTCGCGCCGATCCTGGGGCCGATTCTCGGCGGCTGGATCACCGACAACATCAACTGGCCGTGGATTTTCTATATCAATCTGCCGGTCGGCCTGCTGTCGGCTTTTCTGACCTGGACGCTCATCGGCCAGCGCTCCAGCGTGATCGAGGTCGTGCCCATCGACAAACTGGGCCTGGTGCTGCTGGTGCTGGGCGTGGGCGCGCTGCAGATCCTGCTGGACAAGGGCAATGAACTGGACTGGTTCGCGTCCGGCACGATCGTCACGCTGGCGATCGTTTCGGCGGTGGCGCTGAGCGTGCTGGTGGTCTGGGAACTGACCGACCGCCACCCGGTAGTGGATTTCCACCTGTTCGGCCAGCGCAACTTCCTGGTCGGCACGGTCATCCTGAGCGTCGGCTACCTGGTATTTTTCGGCAATGTGGTGATCCTGCCCCTGTGGCTGCAGACCAACATGGGCTACACCGCCACCTGGGCCGGCATGGCCGCCGCACCCATCGGCATCCTGCCGGTGTTCATGTCCGCGCTGGTCGGCAAGAACATGCACAAACTCGACCTGCGCGTCTGGGCCACCTTCAGTTTCGCGGTGTTCGCCGCGGTATCGTTCTGGAACAGCCATTTCAACACCGACGTCAGCTTCCAGCAGATTGTCATCCCGCGCCTGTTGATGGGGTTTGGCGTCGCGACCTTCTTTGTGCCGCTGACCGCGCTCACGCTGGCGGACATTCCGCCCCACATGATGGCCAGCGCGACCGGCCTGTCGAATTTCTCGCGCATCCTGGCCGGGAGTTTCGGCACTTCGCTCAGCATCACCCTGTGGGAGCGCCGCACCGACTTCCACCACAGCATCCTGACCTCGCACATCTCAGCCTTCGATCCGGCGGTGGCCAACACTTTCGGCAGCCTGGCCGACCCGGTCACCGATCCGGCCCTGCTGGATCAAATCATCAACCAGCAGGCGGTGCTGATGGCGACCAACGACATTTTCTGGCTCTCTGGCTGCTTCTTTGTGGCCTTGATGGGAGTGGTCTGGCTGGCCAGACCACCCAGGCATGGACACGCGCCGGTAGTCAACGGCGCCCATTGAAGCGGAATCCATGTCGCCGCCTTGCCGGATGATGGCAGGGAAATTGAACCAAAATCCGGTTTCAATTTCTACACCTTGCCCATTCCCGCAAAATGAGCACATCAGCGATGCCGTTCAGGCGATATCCGCCTCTGATGGTCGCGCCGCGATCCAACTTCGCGGCGTTTTCCAAAACCTTGATTCTGGAGCAAAAAATGATCCAAAAACGCTCATACAAAATGTTTTCCCTTCTTGGCACTTCTCTCGTTTGTGCGGCATTGCTGGGGGGGTGCGCCACCACCGATGCACTGAACAAAGCCCAGGCCACGGCAGACCAGGCGTCGCAAAAAGCCGATGAGGCCAATGCCAATGCCAATGCCGCCAAGTCAGCCGCTGCTCAGGCCGCGCAGAAGGCAGACCAGGCCAACGCCACGGCCGATGCTGCCCGCTCGACGGCGGACCAGGCCAATGCCACGGCCAATACTGCAAAAGCCGAAGCCGACAAGGCCATGCAGGAAGTCGACAAACTGGCCGAGAAAATCGACCGCATGTTCAAGAAGACCATGCAGAAATAATGCCTGGGATCCGGCGGGAAGAGCATGTCCCGACGCCCTCCTCCCGCCGGCTTCAACCGGCAGCCTTGAGTCGCCGGAACGAAGAAGCGGCCGCGAAGTTTTCAGCGAATGACCACGCGCGTGCCCAGGTGTACCCATTGCCCAAGCCGCCGGATGTCACGGTTGGTCAGCGCGATGCAGCCGTCGGTCCAGTTGATTGCCTGCTGGATGTCGGGATTGCCGCTGCCGAGTCCATGGATTCCCAACTGGCCGCCCAGCAGCGTGTTCTGCGACGGGGTACGATGATGACGCAAGGCATCCATGATGGCATCGAATTCGCTCTGATCGATGTCGCCGCTGGCATACGCGCGGCGGGCCATCCCGGCAGAAGGGTAGTCGAAGCCGTAGAACGTGTTGAAACGGCTGTGACGATCGATCCAGGCGATATGAAACATACCGCGCGGCGTGGATTCATCGCCACGACGATGCAGGTCCGAAACGCCTCCGCTGCCGATCGCTATGTTGCGAAAGCGCGCCAGGACGTGGTGATCGGCGGTCAGCACGGTCAGCGTCAGGGCCTGGGTATCAACCAGCACCCAGTCCCCTCCTCCGTCAGCCCGGGCGGCCACGGACATCACCAGCATGACGGCGGCCAGCCATCCGCCCAGATAAGTTCGAAAACCGAATAACGCCATGATCCGCCTATGATATGAAACGCATGCCCTGTTCATCTGTGCCCGCTGCAGCGCATCCGGTTCCCGGTTTGCGTGCTTGGGTATGGCTGTTTCTGTGCTGGACTGTTCCCGCCTGGGCGGCAACGTTTCCACTGCCTGCGGATGACAGCAATATCGTCGGCCGGCTTCAGGTGGTGACTGCCGATGCGCGTAACACCCTGCTCGACATTGCCCGCCATTATGACCTCGGCTACGAGGACATCACCGCCGCCAATCCCGGCGTGTCGGTCTGGCTGCCCGGCAAGGGAACGCCGATAGTCGTCCCCACCGAATTCATCCTGCCATCCCGGCCGTGGAAAGGGATCGTCGTGAACATCCCGCAGCGCCGGCTTTACTATTTCCCCCGTCACACGGCCAGGGAGCCCGCCACGGTGATCACCTTCCCGATCGGCATCGCCCGGCCAGGCTGGCCCACGCCTTTGGGCAACACCAGAATCATCGCCAAGTACAAGGATCCGTCCTGGATCGTGCCCAAGGATATTCAAGCCGAACACCGTAGCCAGGGCGAGGCCAACTTCCCCGACTATTTCCCGCCCGGACCCAACAATCCCATGGGCATGCTCGCCCTGGAAACCGGATTTTCACAAATTTTCATCCATGGCACCAACCGCCCCTGGGGAGTCGGAATGGAAGTGAGCCATGGCTGTGTTCATCTGTACCCCGAGAACGCGGCCTATCTTTTCCCTCATGTACCCACCGGCACGCCGGTGAGGATCATCAATCAACCCGTGATGGTGGGATACAGGAACCATCAGCTCTATCTCGGCGTGTCCACCCCGGTGGGGGAGTATCCGGGCGATCGGGACAGTCTGCTCATGCGGACGATAGACGAGGTATCGCTCACCCGGAACCGGGAATGGCCAACCATCGACTGGGACCGGGTGCGGCAGGCCGTCAATGCCAGACGGATCATGCCCATTCCCGTCAGCATCGATGCACCCGACGTCGACCAGCTCATCGCGTCCATCAAGCCGGAGACATACGACTTCGAACCCTATGGCATCGAGGCCAACGACGCCGCGCCGCCGGGCAGCCCGCGCTGATCCCGGCCCGTCCAGAAGGTAGCTGCCTTGGTCACACCCCTCAATCAGCCCGGCTATTCACGGCTTTCGTATTCCGACGACGTGGCCGATCCCTATACGTGTCCACTTTGCGGGCAACACGGGTTGATCCGGATCCGTCGCCGCTTCATTGACCGCATCCTGAGTCTGTTCGTCAGGCAGCGGCGGTTTCGCTGCACCCAACCCGGCTGCCAGTGGCAAGGCAATCTGCGCGAGAAAACTGCCGCGGGCAGTCCTGGCGGCAGACGCTGAAACGGTCGTCATGGCCGCTGTCGCAAGCCGGGGGCCGGGCAGGCATCGCGCGCGAACGCAATGCGCGCGGGATTACTGCTCGGGTTGTTCGATCGGGCTGAAGGACGACACGACTCCTGGCTGCTCCTGGGGCAGCGATGGTGCCGCTTCGGGCGCTACGGTTTTCTCCGTCTGCGGTTCACCCATCGTCTGCGGTTCACCCATCGTCTGCGGTTCACCCGCCGGATGCGGGTCACCAGCCGGATCATCGAGGAATTCAAGCTTCACCCGTGGGGGTTTGCCGTCGTACACTTCGAATTGCCGATATTGCAGGTAGGACTCGCGCGTGAAGATATAGGGATCGAGCGCCGCCGTATCGCGGAAGCGCGTGAAGCCCTCATTGCGCGCACGCAGATCGATCACGCTGATGATGCCTAGCGGTATGGCTACTGGCGATGCCATATAGACGATAGGATTGGTCAGCAGGCTGACCACGATTCCTCCGGTATCGCGCACGCCACTTGGACCGATCAGTGGATAAACCAGATATTCGCCAGGGCCCGCTCCCCAGACCCCCAGGGTCTGGCCAAAATCCTCATTGTGCGCCGGCAGTCCCATCTTCGTGGCGACGTCGAACAAACCCAGTATGCCGATCGTGCTGTTGATCCCGAAACGCATGAGATCGGAACTGCCTTGCTCCACCTTGCCCTGAAGAAAGCCGTTCAGCACCGTATCCAGATAGCGCAGGTTATTGAAAAAATTGCTTGCCGCAGTACGCACGACCTGGGGGATGTGGTCGACATAGGCCCTGGAAACCGGCTTCAGCGCCACACGATCCAGTCCCTCGTTGAAATTGTAGACCGAGCGATTGCCCGCCTCAAAGCGGTCGCCAGGATCGCGTTGATCCGGCGGAATCGACGCGCAGCCTCCTACAGCCAATACGAGGCACAGGCCCTGCGCCCAGAGGACAAGCCTGTTACGCAGGGTTGGGATAGGCCCGTGAAATGGGGCTACCAGGCACGACATAAAATTCCTTCCACATGTTTAGGTTTGCGGGTCAACGTATACGTGAAAAACCCGGTACGGAAGGTATCCAGGTGTATCCATGTCAGGTTCAGACCATTACATCGACCAGATTGTGCTGATTCTTGATTGCAGGCAAGCGAAAAAGGCAGCCGGGGCGGCGCGTTTCCATGCCCTTGGACACCGCATGGATATGCGGGTGCACGGTCTCCCGCAAGCGATGACAACTATATTGAAGACGCGCATCATGGACAAGCCTTCATTCATCAAAATCGCCGCAGCCGCTCGACTTTACCGGACAGCGACTGCACAATCACCCGCACTATGGCCTGTTAACACTATTTTCAGGTCTGCGGCGAGGCCGATTCGGGATGCAGCCCGCGAAGCAGGCCGCGCCGCTGTGCGGGCACAGCAAGCGGGCTGCGACAAAGGGATGCGCCCGAATGGGCCCGCCCCTCCGGGTTGCTGCGAGAAAGCGCGTCTGCGGCGTTGCGCCGCTTGGCAAGGGAACGACCCTTGCCGGCGCGACGCGCCTTGCATCCATCGCTTTCTCGCAGCAACGCAGACCTGAAAATAGTGTTAACAGGCCATAGGCAGAACGCGGGATCACATTGAGCACATCGTCGATTTTCTGGGGGCTGCTGTTTGGTTCGATCGGGCTGGGTTATTTTCTCTATGGCAGAAAACAGCAGGCGATCGTCCCTTTGTTCTGCGGACTGGCCCTCATGGTCTTCCCGTATTTCGTTTCCAATGCCATCCTTCTGGTCGCCATCGGACTCGCACTTGCCGTGCTGCCCTGGTTTTTCAGGGTCTGAGGACAGAAGCGCTCAATTGCCCCGGGCTTCCTCCATCAACTCCCGACGTATCGCCTGCAACGTCTTGCGGCGCCCGGCATCTGTTTCCGGATAGCGCATCCCGAGTGAGCGGAGCGTATCGAGCACAATCCGGGCGATGATCAGCCGGGCATTTTCCTTGTCGTCGGCGGGCACGACGTACCAGGGCGCATGCCGAGTGCTCGTGGCACTCAGGCACGCTTCGTAGGCATGCATATACTCGTTCCAGAATCCCCGCTCCACGATGTCCGCCTGACTGAATTTCCAGTTTTTTTCGGGCTCGTCGATACGATCGATAAAGCGTTTTCGTTGTTCTTCCTTCGACAGATGAAGAAAGAACTTGATGATCCGGGTGCCGTTCCGATGGAGGTGGCTCTCCTGGTCGATGATGGAACGATAGCGCTCTTTCCAGATCGTTTTCTCATTCAGCAATCCATCCGGCAGTCCCTGACTGCGGAGAATTTCGGGGTGCACGCGAACGATCAGCACCTCCTCGTAATAGGACCGGTTGAAGATGCCGATGCGTCCGCGTTCTGGCAGGCATTGCGTGGTGCGCCAGAGAAAATCGTGCTCCAGTTCAGTCGCGCTTGGATGCTTGAAACTGAACACCTGGCAACCCTGTGGATTGATACCGGACATCACGTGCCGGATGGCGCCATCCTTGCCGGCGGCATCCATGGCCTGGAAGATCAGCAGCACAGCATGACTGCTGGAAGCGTAGAGCAGTTGCTGCTGTGCGCTCAACTCGGCTACCTGTGTCTCAAGGAGGGTTTGATACTGCGCGCTGGAAGCGTATAGCGGTTTCACGCGCGTCGGCCACTTGTCAAGGTCGACCTTGTCGCCCTCCTGTACCTGAAATTTCCTGGGTTTGATCTTCATCGGAGTCCTTTCGGTTATCGCTGAGGCGGGTTCACTGCCGGAAGCCGGATCATCCCGTTTGGCCCATGACATCCTGGCGTCGATTCATTGTGATCCCGATTATTCAAGCCGGGGTAGCGGGCAGTTCGCATAAGCGAGTAGCATTGACCAGGATTGACTGTATTCAAGACGAATGAAGGATAAATTGCGATGGGAAAGACTGCTTCCGAAGCTTACCTTGAGAAAGCCAAACTTCTGTCCAAGAAAGAAACCGAGCGCCTGCTGTCCCGAGCGCGCGAAAAATTGATACGCAGGCTGGAGGTCAGGAAACTGAGCGAGCTGGAAGTTGTAGCGATACAGCTTGAACTGGAAGATGAAGCGCTGAGCGAATGGCGGCAAAGAATGCTGGAAATCCGGGACAAGACAAAATCCAAATGATCCGGGCACTGTCCGGCAGGTAACCGGTGTCGAGTCACCCGATTTCCATGATGATTTCCGTGATGATTTCCGTGATCGGACGCACTGATCAGATCAAGCCGCTGCCACGCGGAGGATGGCGGAGAGGGTGGGATTCGAACCCACGGTGAACTTGCGCTCACGCCTGATTTCGAGTCAGGTACATTCGACCACTCTGCCACCTCTCCGGCGGCGCGTATTGTAACCGAGGCGGACGGTTTGCTGGACGAAAATTTTGTTCTCGTTCAGACTGTATCGATGCCCGTCATGAAAACACCGGGGTTGGCGGGGAGGCTGACCGCACTGGTGCTGGCTACCGCACTGGTTGCCTGTGGACGCCCCATCGCACCGCCTGAAACCAGCGGTGAACTGCAGGTGGGCGTGCGCAATAGCCCCGCCACCTACTACCTCTCGCGCAACGGCGATGCCGCCGGCTTCGAGCATGATTTGATCCAGGCATTCGCCCAGTCGCAGCACTGGACCTTGAAATGGACGCCGAAGCCCAGCCCCCAGGCCCTGTTCGACCTGCTTGAGAATCGCCGGATTCACCTCGCGGCCGCGACCTTGCCGCAAGCTGTGGTCAAGGATCGCCACCTGATAGCCGGCCCGGTCCTGTTCGAAACGCCCATCCATATCGTGTATCGCATCAGCGACCGGAAGCCGCGTAACATTGCCGACCTGACTGGCAGGAAGCTGGCGCTGATAATCGGCTCCGGTCATGGCCCCGTGCTGATGCACCTGAAACGCAAGTATCCCGGACTGACCTGGTCCGCGCTGGACAACATCTGGCCGGACGAATTGCTGTCACAGCTGCAGACCGGAAAATACGACGCGGTGGTCATCAACGGCATGGATTTCGACCCGGTGCGCACCTACTATCCCGAGTTGGCTGTCGCGTTCGACCTTCCCGCTACGCAGAAAATCGTGTGGGCGCTTCCGAAGCACAGTTCACGGACCTTGCGCAATGCACTGGCGCGCTTCATCGAACAGGCGCGCGGGGACGGTACCATCCAGCGCATCTATGAGCGTTATTTCGGCCACGTCAAGCGTCTGGACAACTCGGACATTCTCGGCATCGTGCAGCGCCGTCCGCAACGCCTGCCGGATCTGCGCCGGTATTTCCAGGAAGCCCAGACGCTCACCGGCATCGACTGGCGGCTGCTGGCTGCGATCGGCTATCAGGAATCACAGTGGGATCCGTCCGCCACGTCGCCGACCGGCGTCCGCGGCCTGATGATGCTGACCGCCGAAACGGCCGACCGCATGAGGATTAGCAACCGGCTCAACGCCCGCCAGAGCATTCTCGGCGGCGCGCGCTACCTGGCGATGCTGAAGGACGCTCTGCCCGCCCGCATTCGCGAGCCCGATCGCACCTGGCTGGCACTGGCTGCCTACAATCAGGGACAAGGCCATATGGAGGATGCGCGACGCATCGCCCAGGCACGCGGCGGCAATCCGGACAACTGGGCGGACGTGAAGGCGGCCCTGCCCTATCTGGGGCGCAGCGAATTTGCGAAAGTGATGAAATACGGCTACGCGCGCGGCGTCGAGGCGCTGTCGTTCGCCGAGAACATCCGCAATTACTACGACATTCTGGTGCGGCTGGAGCCCGAATACAATCCGCTGATCAATCTGGGCATACGCGAGGAAGATCCGGACGTACCGGGTTGAGCCGCCCGCCAATCGGGCGGCGACGCCGTACAGACCGGTCAATTCATACGGCGGTCAACCGCTCCTGCCCGCCCATCCACGGGCGCAGCGCTTCCGGCACGCTCACGCTGCCGTCGGCGTTCTGGTAGTTCTCCAGAATCGCCACCAGCGTGCGCCCCACCGCCAGCCCCGAGCCGTTCAGCGTGTGCAGCAGCTCCGGCTTGCCCTGCCCCGCCCTGAAACGCGCCTGCATGCGGCGCGCCTGGAAGGCCTCGAAATTCGAGCAGGAGGAAATCTCACGGTAGGTATTCTGCGCCGGCAGCCACACTTCGAGGTCGTAGGTCCTGGCCGCCGAGAAGCCCATGTCGCCGCTGCACAGCGCCATCTTGCGGTACGGCAGGCCGAGCCTCTGCAGGATCGTCTCGGCATGGCCGGTCAGGCTTTCCAGCGCGGCGTAGGAGTCCTCCGGGCGCACCATCTGCACCAGTTCCACCTTGTCGAACTGGTGCTGGCGGATCATGCCGCGCGTGTCGCGGCCGTAGGAACCGGCCTCGGAGCGAAAGCACGGCGTGTGGGCGACGAACTTCAGCGGCAGCGCTTCGGCCGGCACGATCTCGTCGCGCAGCAGGTTGGTCACCGGCACTTCGGCGGTGGGGATGAGGTAGAGTTTTTCCGAGTCCGTGCCGGGCTGATTTGAATAGCGCGGGACGTGGAACAGGTCTTCCTCGAACTTCGGCAATTGGCCGGTGCCGCGCATCGAATCGGTGTTCACCAGATAGGGCACATAGACTTCGGTGTAGCCGTGTTCGCCGGTGTGCACGTCGAGCATGAACTGGGCGAGCGCGCGGTGCAGCCGCGCCAGCGGGCCTTTCATCACCGAAAAGCGGCTGCCGGTGATCTTCACCGCGGCGGCGAAATCGAGCTGGCCCAGTCCCTCGCCAATGTCCACATGGTCACGCACCGGGAAATCGAAGGCGCGCGGCGTGCCCCAGCGGCTCACCTCGACGTTGGCGGTTTCGTCCTTGCCGACGGCCACCGACTCGTGCGGCAGGTTCGGCACCCCCATCAGGAAATCATTGATTTCCGTCTGCAGCGCGGCCAGCCGCGTTTCCATCTGTTTCAACTCGTCGCCCAGCCCCGCCACCTCGGCCATCACCGCCGTGGTGTCCTCGCCCTTGCCCTTCAGCATGCCGATCTGCTTGGACAATGCGTTGCGCCTGGCCTGCGCGTCCTGGGTGCGGGTCTGGATCGTCTTGCGTTCGGCTTCCAGCGCGTCGAAGCGCGCCGCGTCGAAAGCAAAACCGCGCGCGGCGAGGCGCTCGGCAACGTGGGCCGCGTCTTTGCGCAGCAGCTGGATATCAAGCATGGGAATTCAAGTCAAAAAAAGCAAAGCAGGATTGTCCACGAAAGCCGCCCTTGCAGGCACTCAGGCTGCGGCGCGATCGGCAGACCAGGGATGGATTTTATTCAGTTCGCCGGCCAGCGCATCTTTCGTCACTTCAATGTCGTAACGCGCCTGGCCGCGCAGCCAGTAAGCTTCGGACAAGGCGAAAAAACGGCACAGCCGCAAATCGGTATCGGCTGTGACCGAGCGGCGACCGGCCACGATTTCACCGATGCGCTGCGGCGGCACGCCGACTTCCTTGGCCAGCCGATACTGGCTGAGGCCCATCGGCTTCAGAAATTCTTCCAGCAGGATTTCGCCGGGGTGAATCGGGGTGCGTTTCTTCATCGCGCAAGCTCCTCAACGCTAATCGGCAAACAAGCCAATCGGTACACCGAAACGCGCCGCTAAAGCCTTTGCCTGACGCAGGTTGATTTCCCGTTTGCCCGAGAGAATTTCGGACACCTTGGCCTGATTGCCGATCTCCGGCAAATCTGACTGGCGCAGGCCGTCACGCGACATCAAGAAACGCAATACCTCCACTCCGCTCATTTCAGGCGGCATGGGGTAATGCGTATGCTCCCAGGCCGACACCAGATCGCCCAGCATCACCGCCAGCCCGGCCAACGGGTGCGTCTCGTCCGCCCCACCTGCATCCAGAACCGCGTCCAGCGATTCAACCAGCGCCTGGTATTCTGCCTCGGTAGTGGCCGGGGTCAGCAGCGGTGCAATGTAGTTCCAGTGCGCCAGTGCGGCATCCAGTCGTGCGTTCATTTCCAGTCTCCTTTGTCGTACTGTTTGTGCGTCAACACCCCGCGCACAAACACCCGCCCCGTATTGAAATGGATGGCGGCAATCAGCCTCAGCTTGTTACCGCCCACGTCGAATACGTATTTGTCGCCAACCTTGTCCGTGGCTGGAAAACACTGCTTCACCTCCGAAAAATTACGCCAGATCGCGCGCTTGGTCAGCCTGTACCACTGATCCAGTGCACTGCTGCAATCCGGGTGCGCCATCTGCGACTGAATAATTTTCGCGTGTGAAACAACGTGCATAGCCGAATATTATCCCATTATGGGATTAATACAAGTTCCCCGCAGCATCCTGCGTTCACACCGCGCTCCAGGTTCCGTCAGCGTGCCCTCGCGCCCGCGCCACCGCCTCCAGCGCGTCCAGCAGGCCCGGCAGGGTTCTGGCGAGGCCGCGCTTGGCGGCGAAGCGCGCGGCGAGCGCGTCCACGCGGATGGGCGCGCCGGCGTCCCTGAGCGCCTGCGCCACCGCGCCGAGCTGGCCGGGCAGGTCGGCGGGCCAGGCCAGT
>Ga0066256_1003638_pt1 | contig 14629 bp, 14 predicted proteins | sample ThiBio_1000_biof_FD_87107 | JGI IMG/M metagenome (GOLD analysis project Ga0066256, IMG submission 87107) | Wastewater bioreactor microbial communities from Cape Town, South Africa - Thiocy_expt_1000_biof (version 2) | ecosystem: Engineered > Bioreactor > Thiocyanate-remediating >...
GAGACCCCCGCATGGTCCGATTACCGGAAGCGCACCCGCCGGTTTGCCGACGCCGCCTGTGCCGAGGCGGCGCACGGTGCGGTGGTCTGGGTGCACGACTACAACCTGTGGCTGGTGCCCGGCTTCGTCCGGCAGATGCGGCCCGATCTGAAAATCGCCTTCTTCCACCACACCCAGTTCCCGGGGCCCGATGCGTTCAACATCATGCCCTGGCGCGACGAGATCATCGACAGCCTGCTCAGCTGCGATCTGGTGGGTTTTCATGTGCCCCGTTTTGCGCAGAACTTCTGCACCGTGGTCGAGAGCCTGCGCCAAGGCGTGCTGCGCCATGAGGCGCCGGTAGCGCTGCCCATCATCCAGCGCCGCTGCGCCTTGTCCGAGCCGCGTGTCACGGTGCAGCTCGATGTGCCCGGGCGCAGCATCGTCATCGACACCTGCCCCATCGGCACGGCGCCGGAGCTGATCGGCCAGGTGGTCAATTCGCCCGAAGGCCAGGCGCGCACCGAACGCATCCGCCGGGACATGGACGCCGAGATCCTCATCGTGTCGGTCAGCCGCGTGGACTACGCCAAGGGCGGCCGCCAGCAGCTCGAAGCGTACGAACGCCTGCTCAAGCGCCGCCCGGACCTGCACGGCCGGGTGAAACTGCTGCTGGTGACGGTGGCCGCTGCCGAAGGCATGGAGGTCTACCGCGCCGAACAGCAGAAGATCGAGCAACTGGTGGGCCGCATCAACGGGCATTTCGGCACCCTGCACTGGCTGCCCATCCATCTCTCGACCACGCCGCTGGTGTTTGAAGAAGTGGTGTGCGCCTACCGCGCCGCCGACATCGCCTGGATCACGCCGCTGCGCGATGGCTTGAACCTGGTCGCCAAGGAATTCGTGGCGGCCAAGCAGGGCGAGGCGGGGGTACTGGTGCTGTCGGAATTCTCCGGTGCGGCCATGGAGCTGGAAGACGCCATCGTGGTCAACCCCTTCAGCCGCAGCTCGCTGGACGACACGCTGGACCAGGCACTGGCCATGGGCGAGGCCGAGCAACGCGAGCGCATGGGTCGCATGCTGGCGCAGGTGCAGCGCTACGACATCGGCCACTGGACGCGCCACGTGCTGGAGCGCTTTGCCGGCCTGTCCGTCCAAGAGCCAGAACCCAAGGTACTGGACCTGAAGCTGGTCGAGGGCGCCGACGCGCCTGAGACGGCTTGGGCCGCGCCCTGACCGTGCAACGTCGCAATCGGGCGTGCGCGAGGCGGTTTGGGATGAAGAGGCGCGGTTAGCATGGTCGTGTGTCTGCCACCGACCGAACGCCCCTTCGTGGTCGCTGCCTTGTCTGGGCGGTGTGGCTGGGCTGCGCCGGCGGACCGGCGGCGGCGTCGCAGACACTGTGCACCTTCGCCGCCGGCACGCCGCCGGCCTACCACGAGCTCGAATTCATAGGTTACGGCGACGCGGCCCCTCTGGTGGTCTACAGCGCCTCGGCCTGGCGCAGCGGCCAGCGCGTGCCGCTTTCACCCCCGCACCTGGTGCTGGAGCGGTTCGACCCGCGCACGGGCGCGGTCGCCCTGGAATTTCGCAATCCTGGCGATGCCAGCCTGCCGCCGTCGCTGGCGCTGCGGGGCATGGCGGGCCGTGCCCGGCTCAGCGTGGGTGCCAGCGTGCTCGAAGGCGGCCTGGTGTGCGATTGAGCACATAAAAAAAGGGACCCTGCGGTCCCTTCTTCGTGTGCCGGTCGTGGCCTCAGACCACACCCTGCGCCAGCATGGCGTCGGCCACCTTGACGAAGCCGGCGACGTTGGCACCGTCGATGTAGCTGACCGTGCCATCGGCACGCGCGCCGTGCTTGAGGCAGGCGGCGTGGATGCCCTGCATGATCATCAGCAGGCGGGCATCGACCTCTTCGGCCGTCCAGTTCAGGCGCATGGCGTTCTGGCTCATCTCCAGGCCGGAGGTGGCCACGCCACCGGCGTTGCTGGCCTTGCCCGGGGCGTACAGCACGCCGGCCGCTTCGAATGCCTTGGCCGCTTCGTTGGTCGACGGCATATTGGCGCCTTCGGCCACGCACAGCACGCCGTTCTTGATGAGGGTGGCGGCGTCGTTCGCGTCCAGTTCGTTCTGCGTGGCGCAGGGCAGGGCGATGTCCACCGGGATATGCCAGGGCGTCTTGCCGGCTTCGAAGCGCACGCCGGTGCGCTGGGCGTAGTCGCTCACGCGGCCGTAATGGTGGTTCTTCACGTCCATCAGGATGGCGAGCTTCTCGGTGGTGAAGCCTTCCTCGTCGATGATGGTGCCGCTGGAATCGGACACCGTCAGCACCTTGGCGCCCAGCGCCATGGCCTTCTCGACCGCGTACTGGGCGACGTTGCCCGAGCCCGACACCGAAACGCGCAGGCCTGCGAACGACTTGCCGCGCGTCTTGAGCATTTCATCGGCGAAGTACACCGTGCCATAGCCCGTGGCTTCGGGGCGGATCAGCGAGCCGCCGAAGGACAGGCCCTTGCCGGTGAACACGCAGTCCGCGCGGTTGCTGAGCTTCTTGTACATGCCGGCAATGAAGCCGACTTCGCGGCCGCCCACGCCGATGTCGCCCGCGGGGACGTCGGTGTCCGCGCCGACATGGCGGAACAGCTCGCTCGCGAAAGCCTGGCAGAAACGCATGATTTCCCCGGGGCTCTTGCCCTTGGGGTCGAAGTCCGAGCCGCCCTTGCCGCCGCCCATGGGCAGGGTGGTGAGCGCGTTCTTGAAGGTCTGCTCGAAGGCCAGGAACTTGAGCACCGACAGGTTCACCGACGGGTGGAAGCGCAGCCCGCCCTTGTAGGGGCCAATGGCCATGCTGTGCTGGATGCGGTAGCCCTTGTTGACCTGCACCGTGCCGTGGTCGTCCGTCCAGGAGACGCGAAACATCACCACGCGTTCGGGTTCCACCAGGCGTTCGAGCAGGCTGTGCTCGGCGTAGCGCGGGTGCTTCTCGATGAACGGCCAGAGGCTTTCCATCACCTCGGTGACGGCCTGCAGGAACTCGGGCTGGTGGGGGTTGCGTGCAGCGACCTCGGCAAGGAAGCTCTCGACGGACGCGTATTTCATGAAGGATCTTTCGGAAAAAAAGCGGGGGATGCGGCGGTGCAGCATGACATTATGCCAAAGTGGTATGGACCTATGCACCAAAAAACCACACGCAGGGCGGATTTGGTGCAGGAAACCGGCAAATTTGGTGCGCGCGCAGCCGTTTGGTGCGCCGCAGGGGGCGCGGATGGGCGCCGCAGGGGGAGCAGGGCCGCTCAGCGGCCGCGCAGGAAGAGGGCGTCGAGCTCGCGCAGGCTCAGCTGGCGCCAGGTCGGCCGGCCGTGGTTGCACTGGTCGGAGCGCTCGGTGGCTTCCATCTGGCGCAGCAGGCCGTTCATCTCGGCCAGCGTCAGCTGGCGGTTGGCGCGCACGGCGCCGTGGCAGGCCATGGTGGCCAGGATGTCGTGCTGTGCGCGCTGCACCACGCCGCTGGCGTCGTGCGTGGCCAGTTCGGCCAGCACGCTGCGCGCGAGTTCCACCGCGTCGCCATGTGCCAGGGTGGCGGGCACGGCGCGCACGGCCAGGGTGCGCGCGGAAAACGGCGTGACTTCCATGCCGAGCGCGGCCAGCGCCGGCGCGCACTGCTCGGCGGTGGCCACTTCCTGGGGCGTGGCGGCGAACGTGGCCGGAATGAGCAGCGGCTGGCTGGCGATGCGCGCCGCCGCGTCCCACTGGCTTTTCAGCCGTTCGTAGACGATGCGCTCATGCGCCGCGTGCATGTCGACGACGACCAGGCCCTGCGCGTTCTCGGCCAGTATGTAGACGCCCTGCAGCTGCGCCAGCGCGCGGCCCAGTGGCCAGACCGCGGGGGCTTCGGCAGGGGTGTCCGGCGCTGCCTCGGGGGCGGGCAGGGGCGCGCCGCCCGCGCCGCGCGAAGCCGCCCACAGGGCGCCCAGGTCGGTCACCTTGTGGCCTGCGGGAGCATCGAAAACCATAGCTGCCTGCGCTTGTGCAGCAAGCGCTGGACCCTGTTTTTGCCATAAATTCACGGGCGAAGCGGCGGGCGTGGCCGGCAGCGGCGGCAGGCCGGGCGCGACCGCCGGGGCTGGCGCGGAGGCGCTGCCCGCGCGCGGCGCGGCGAGCGCGTTCTCGACCGCGTGGCGCACCGCCTGGTGGACCTCGCGGCTGTCCCGAAAGCGCACTTCGATCTTCGTCGGGTGCACGTTCACGTCCACGCGTGCCGGGTCGATGTCCAGGTACAGCGCGTACACCGGCTGGCGCTGGCCGTGCAGCACGTCTTCGTAGGCGCTGCGCACGGCGTGCGCGACGACCTTGTCGCGCACGAAGCGGCCGTTGACGTAGCAGTACTGCTGGTCGGCGCGTGCGCGCGCGGCATCCGGCAGCCCGGCCCGCCCGGTGAGGGTGATGCGGCCCTCGGTGTGCGCGAGCGGCAGCGACTGGGCCAGGAACTCCTCGCCCATGACGTCGGCCAGGCGCTGGTCCAGGGCGTCGTTGCCGGCCCCGGCGCCGTGCACCAGCGCGGCGCGCCACTGCTGCACCAGCTTGCCTTCGTGCCAGATGGCAAAGCCCACGTCCGGCCGCGCCAGCGCGTGCCGGCGCACGGCTTCCACGCAGTGCGCCAGCTCGGTCGCGTCCTGCTTGAGGAACTTGCGCCGCGCCGGCGTGCTGAAGAACAGCTCCTTGACTTCCACCGTGGTGCCGGTGGCGCGCGCCACGGGGCGCAGTTCGCCGCTGCGCGCCTCCAGCAGGCAGGCGGTCGCCTGGCCGGCCGGGCGCGAGAGCAGGGCCATGTCGGACACCGAGGCGATGGCCGCCAGCGCCTCGCCGCGAAACCCCATGGTGGCGACACTTTCCAGGTCTTCCAGGCTGCCGATCTTGCTCGTGGCGTGGCGGCGCAGCGCCAGCGCGAGCTCGGTCTCGGGGATGCCGCAGCCGTCGTCCTCCACGCTGATCAGGCGCACGCCACCGGCGAGCAGGCGCACGGTGACCTGGGTGGCACCGGAATCGAGCGCGTTGTCCACCAGCTCGCGCACCACCGAGGCGGGGCGCTCGACCACTTCGCCGGCGGCGATCTGGCTGACGAGCTCGTCGGGAAGGCTGCGGATGGGGCGGCGGCCGGGGGCGGCAAGGGCTTGGGACACGGGTTGATTCTAGGAGGCGCACCCGCATGGCGCCGGCACGGCCCCGATAATGCCTGCAGCCCCACCCACCGCTGCCCATGGACGCCATCGCCTTTCTCATCGACTTCATCCTGCACGTCGACAAGCACCTCGAAGCCTTCGTGGCGGCCTATGGCGTGTGGGTGTACGGGCTGCTGTTCCTGATCGTTTTCGTCGAGACGGGCGTGGTCGTCATGCCCTTTCTGCCGGGCGATTCGCTGCTCTTCATCGTCGGCGCGCTGTGCGGTGCCGGCCTGATGGAGTTCGCCCCGGCCGTGGCGGTGCTGCTGGTGGCTGCCGTCATGGGGGACCAGTGCAACTACACCATCGGCCGCTACCTCGGGCCCAAGGTGTTCCAGTGGGAGAACTCGCGCTGGTTCAACCGCCGCGCCTTCGACCAGGCGCACGCCTTCTACGAGCGCTACGGCGGCGTCACCATCGTGCTGGCGCGCTTCATGCCCTTCATCCGCACCTTCGCGCCCTTCGTGGCCGGCGTGGCGGCCATGGGGCGGGGCAAGTTCAGCGCCTACAACATGGGCGGCGCGCTGCTGTGGGTGCTGGGTATCTGCACGGCGGGGTATTTCTTTGGCAACTTGGCGTGGGTGAAGGAGCACCTCGACAAGATCATCTGGGCGCTGATCTTCATCCCCGGTGTGATCGCCCTCTTTGGCGCCTGGCGCAGCGCCCGTGCACCCGGGCGCGCAAGCTCATAAAAAAATAGCTGCCAGGGCAGGCGGGGCCTGCGCTGGCAGCCAATTTGACCTAAAAATCAACGGCGGCGCTGGTTGTAGTCGCGGTCTTCGCCGATCTCGTGGCCGACCAGGGCGCCGCCGGCCGCGCCGGCCACGGCACCGGCCGTGCCGAAGAGCGCGTTGCCGGCGACTCCGCCGACCACGGCGCCGACGCCGGTGCCGATCTGGGCGTTGGTCGGGTTGGAAGAACAGGCACCCAGCCCCAGGGCGGCGGCGAGTGCGGTGGCGAGAGCAAGAGTACGGGATGGCATGGCTTGGGCCCTTTCAACAAGGTGGATCAATGGCCGTGCCCGCCAAGGGGCTGGGGCCGATGGGTCCACTATCGCGCCGGGCCGGCGCACAGGATGTAGGACACGCAGCGCAGCGCGCGTCGGCGCGGGGCCCTCAGGCGGTGCGCGCCGCCAGGCTGATGGTCAGCAGCAGCGAGGCATCGCTGCGCCCCGTCAGCGCATGCGGCGTGCCGCCGCGCAAATGCACGAAATCACCGGGGCCGAGCTGCTGCACGGCGCCGGGCGTCTGCAGATCGGCCTCGCCTTCGATGCACAGCAGGGTGATTTCGCCCGGTACCTGGTGCTGCGGCAGGGTTTTGCCCCGCGGCACGACGACGCGGATCACTTCGAGCTCATCGGCCTTGAGGATGGCGCTGGTGACGGCGCCGGGGAGGGCGCTGCCCAGGGGCGTGATGCGGACGACTTCGGATGAGGGGGTGTGCTGCAGGGCCATGGCGTGCTCCCGGTGTTGGGGGAGAACAGTCTCTCAAACCAGGCGCGTCCCCGCAACCCGGCGCGCCGAGCCGGCGCTGGCGCGCTTCACGCACCGGCCCGCGCTGGCTGCGCGTGCGGCGGCGCAGCGAGCGCCTCCTGCACCTGCGCGAGCGTCATCACATCGGCGTACTTGGCCTGCAGGTCGAACAGGCTCGCCTCGTGCGGCGCGGGGTGGCGGTCGCCGCAGGCGTCGGACACGACGATGGGAATGAACCCGTGTTGGAGAGTGTCCAGCCCGGTGGCCCGCACGCAGCCGCTGGTGCTCATGCCGGCGATCAGCACGCAGTCCACGCCCATGGCGCGCAGGGTGCTGGCCAGCGAGGTCCCGAAGAACGCGCTGGCGTACTGCTTCGTCACGATGGGTTCCCCCGGCAAGGGCCGCACTGCAGGCGCGAAATCGCCCAGGGGGCTGCCGGTGCAGAACACCTTCAGGGCTGGCAGCTTGCGGAAGAAGTGGCCGCCATCGATGCCCTGGGCGTCGTACTCGACACGTGTGTGCAGGACCGGCAGCGCGCGGGCGCGGGCCCAGGCGAGCAGGGCGCTGGCGCCCTCCAGGGCCTGCGGCGCATTGGCGTACAGGGGCGATCCGGCGACGAAGTAGGCCTGGGCGAAATCCACCATCAGCACCGCCTGGCGGGTTCCGGTGCCCAGGCGCGCTCCGAAGGCGCCCTGGGCGGCATAGTTGGCAATTAGGTCGTCGTGGTGCATGGCAGGGAGCCGGCGAGGGCCGGCGCTTTCGGGTGGAGGATGGCGTTCTTGGCCGCGTGGATGTGGCAGCGCATGACGGCCACCGCCCAGTCGTGGTCGTGCGCCCGGAACGCGTCGATGAGCTCGCGGTGCTGGGAAAAGCTGCGCTGCATCTGCTGCGGGCTGTAGCTGCGGAAGGTGCGGTGCACCACCGGCACCTCGATGGCCTTGGCCAGCATCGACGCCATGCGGTCTTGCCGACTGGCCAGAGCGATGAGGTCGTGGAATTCCCGGTTCAGCCGGCTCACGCGCGTGGTGTTTGCCTCGCTGTTGTCCGTGCCTTCGAGCTCGATCGCATCTTGCAGCACGCCCAGCCGCTCGATCTGCGCGGCGTCGATATTGAGCGCCGCGTAGCCGCAGATGTCGGCTTCGAGGCGTGCGCGCAAGCGGAAGATCTCCAGCAGCTCCTCGACGCTCCATGAGCGCACCACCGTGCCGCTGTTGGGCCGGAACACCACGTAACCTTCGGACGCGAGCAGGCGGATGGCTTCCCGGACCGGCGTGCGCGAAGCCTCGAACTCGTCGGCGAAGCCCTGCTCGGTGAGCCGCTGGCCGGCACGGTAGGTGCCGTCGATGATCCTCTCCTTGATCACCGCATAGATGCGGTGGGGCGCCGTGGATTTGGCGTTCGGTGGGGCAATGTCGGAGGCGTGCATGCGGGGCTCGCCGGTGTCAGTGTTTGGCGAGCAGGGCGCCGAAACCCGCGACCTTGTCTTCGATGCCCGACGCGCGTAGGGCATCCCAGTAGATGGCGGTGTTGATCGCCACCACCGGCTTGTCCAGCCAAAGCTCGGCCTGCCCCGCCAGGCGGGCCATGGCGAGGTTGGTGCCGACCTGGATGATGCCGTCGATGTCGTCGCCATCGACCTCGCGCAGTGCCTGGGTCAGTGCGTGTTCGCTGACGTGCGCGATCTGCACCGGGCTCTCGCATTTGAGTCCCTTGATGCGCTTGACGCGAAACCCCGCTTCTTCAAAGAAGCGCACCACGTTCTGATCGCCCACGGGCTGGTAGGGCGTGACCACGGCGATGGTTTTGACCCCCAGGCACTTGAATGCCCGGCCGCAGGCCTCCGATCCCATCGAGACTGGCAGCTGGGTGCGCTCTTCGAGCTCGGCCTTGAGGCGGATGCTGGCCTGCAGGCCGTCCCAGAAGGTTTCCGCCGAGATGCCCAGCACCAGCCGCGTCGGCTCGCAGGACATGACGGCGTCCACGGCCTCGTTCTGCGCCGCCGCGATGAGCTCGATCAGGCGGCTGAAGTCCTCGTTGGTGTGCAGGGGAATGTTGGGGATGCGGATGCGGCTGATGTGGTTGGTCACACCCACCGGACGCATGGCGTCGAACTCGGGTTGCACCGAGGTGTTGGTGGATGGAATCAGAACCGCGAATTTTTGGCGCCAGCCCAGTGAATCGGTCATGTGTTCATTCCTTGCGGGGCTGCGGCCCCTTGTCTGTGGTGGTTCGAGTGCGTCGCGTCGGTGCGTGGCGTGCTGGAGGGGGCTGCGCAGGGGGCTGCGAATGTCGCCAGATTCTGACGGATCCAGCGTAGGCTGCGGCCCCCCACGGGGTAGCCGACGAGGGACTCGACCAGGTCGACGGCGCGCACCAGCGCGGCCATGTCGAGCTGCGTGTCCAGGCCCGCCTGCGCGCACAGCAGCGCCAGGTCTTCGGTGGCCAGGTTGCCCGCAGCGCCAGGCGCGAACGGGCAGCCCCCCAGGCCGCCGATGCTGGCGTCGAAGCGGCGCACGCCCATTTGCAGGCCCTGCCAGGCATTGGCCAGGGCCATGCCGCGGGTGTCGTGCAGGTGCAGGCCCAGCCGCTGCACTGGAAGCGCTGGCAGCAGGGCGTCCAGCACGCGCTGCACGTCGGACGGTGCGGCCGCGCCAATGGTGTCCGCGATAACGATTTCGTCGGCGCCGGCTTCGGCCATGGCGAGGCTGAGGTCGCGCACCCGCCCGGTGGGCGTATCGCCCTCGAAAGGACAGGCAAAAGCCACGGCGACGTAGGCGCGCGTCGCCAGGCCCTGGGCCTGGGCGTCGCGCAGCGTGTCGCGCGCGGCGGCAATGGCCTGGTCCAGGCCCATGCGGATGTTGCGCTGGTTCATGGTCTCGGTGGCCGAGAGGACGACGGCGATCTCGCGGCAGCCGGCCTGTACCGCGCGTTCGAGCCCGCGCTGGTTGGGCACCAGGGCCGACAGGCTGCGGCCGGCCGGCACTGCGATGGCGGGCAGCAGCGCGTCCGCGTCGGCCATCTGCGGCACGGCCTTGGGCGAGACGAAGCTCGTCGCCTCGATGGCGGGCAGCCGGGCCGCCCAGAGCGCTTCGATCAGAGCCTGCTTGCCCGCCAGGGGCACCAGGGTTTTCTGGCTCTGCAACCCGTCGCGGGGACCCACGTCGGTGATGCGCACCTGTATCGGGGCTCCGTTCATGCCTGCACCCCCAGGGCGCCGCGGCCCGCCAGGTCGCCGATCTTGGCGTCGCTGTAGCCGAGCAGGTCGCGCAGCACGGCCTGCGAGTCTTCGCCCACGCGCGGCGGCGCGGAGAAGTACTGGGCATTGGTGGCCGAGAATTTCATGGGAACGCCCGTGGTCGGGATTTCCTCGCCCCCGACCAGGCGCAGCGTCTTGACCATGTCGCGCGCAAGCACCTGCGGATCCGACAGCGCCTGGGCAAAGTTGTTCACCGGGCCGCAGGGAATCCGGTGGCTGCGAAGCCGCTCCAGCCAATGGGCCGTGGATGCGTGCTGGAAGGCGGCGCCGATGGCGGCGTCGATCTTCTCCTTGTCGCGCAGGCGGGCAGGCTGCTTTTCGTATTCCGGATTCTGCAGTTCCGGCAGCGGCAGCATTTCCAGGAAGCGGGCGAAGAACGCGTCGCCGATGCAGGCCACCACCACGTAGCCGTCCTGGGTCGGGTAGACGTTGTAGGGCACGTGCACGAAATGGCTGTTGCCTATGCGGTCTGGTACCTCGCCCGACATCAGGTACATGGTGGCCATGTAGTTCAGCAGCGAGATCTGCACGTCGAGCATGGAGACATCCACGTGCTGCCCTTCGCCGGTGCGTTCGCGCGAGATGACGGCGGCGAGCACGCCCAGGGCGCCAAAAATGCCGCCGCCCAGGTCGCCGATCGGAATGCCCGAGCGCGTGGGCAGGCCCGCGCCCGCGCCCGTGATCGACATGCCTCCGCCCATGGCCTGCACGACCTGGTCGAAGGCAGGGCGTCGGGTGTCCGGCCCGGTCTCGCCAAACCCGGTCACCGTGCAGGTGATGATGCGCGGGTTGATCTTGGAGAGCGTTTCGTGGTCGATGCGCAGGCGCCGCGTCACGCCCGCGCTGAAGTTGTCGAACACGATGTCGGCATGGCGGACCAGGTCGTAGAAGACCTGCAGGCCTTCTTCGCTCTTGAGGTCGAGAGCGACGCTTTCCTTGCCCCGGTTGAGGGTCAAGAAATACGCGCCCATGCCATCGCGGGAGTAGGCCGGGGTGTCGGCCAACAACTGGCGCGTGCCTTCGCCCTTGCCGGGAGGCTCCACCTTGATGGTGCGCGCGCCCAGATCCGACAGCGTCATGGTGCCATAGGGACCCGACAGCATGTGCGTCAGATCCAGCACCATGAGGCCGGAGAGCGGGGCATTGGTTTTTTGGATGGTCATCTTTCTCACTACATTCACAAAAGGTGAACCGTTTTGGGCAGGCCGTTCACTGCGGGGAAAACGGCGCCGGGTTGAGCAACTCGTTGTGCATTTCCTGGATCAGCGGCAGCACCTTGGGCACGAACGCCAGCCAATCCGGCGACGCGGCCAGCTGTGCGCGGCGCTGCTGCCGGTCTTCAAAGGTGGCGTAGCGCCACAGGTGGACCACCTTGTTGATGGAGCCGATTTCGCTGCTGTAGAAGCCCAGCAGGTCGCCCAGGATGGGGCGCTCGATGCCGATGCCCTCATCGCCCATCAGGCGCATGAATTCGGGCAGGGCGCCGGGGTGCAGCACGTAGGAACGCATTTCGACGATCACGGCCATGCGCTCCGTTACGCCCACAGCACCAGGCGGTTGTCCGGCATGCGCCCGGCGAACGAGCCGATCGACACGCGGCTGCCGCCCGGTTTTGCGGTGCCGGGAGCAATCTCGTGCGGGTTGCGCGTGTTGAAGATCACCACGTCGCCCGCCGTGGGGCGGTAGACGAAGTTGGGCGCGCCTTCAATCAGTGCGCGGTCCAGGCCATAGCTTTTCGGGATTTCGCCCGGCACGACTTCCGGGTTCCACGGGTTGTTGTGCACGGTGGTGTGTCCGCCGGACGCGAGTTCCTCAGCGAAGAAGTTCCAGCCCAGCTGGGCGTCGATGGCACCAATGGCGTAGTCGGGCGAGTTGACGGGCGCCCAGTCCACGTGCAGGTCTATCTTGTCGCTGGTGGAGCGGATGATGCCGGCGAAGTACTCCCGGCCGTCCTCGCTGGCCAGTTCCACAGGCTGTGACCAGACGGCGCGCAGGCGCTCCATCAGGCGTGACAGCGCGTCGAAGGACTCATCGAACACGGCCTGCACGTCTGCCTGTGCCTTGACGGCGTCGTCCAGGAACTCCTGCTTGGTCTTGGTCCACCGGTACTGGTACTGCGCCAGCCCGATGTAGCCGATCCGGTCGGCCACGTTGTAGTACTGCATGTTTCCCCGCTTCGCAGCAGCGGCGAAGCGCGTGCACTCCTCGGGCGTGGCAAAGCCGCGGATGCGGATGGCCGCGATCTTGTTGTCGAGCAGCAGACGCAGGTTCTCTTCGCTGAGTTCGTATTCCTGGGCGCTGGTCCATGTGGACATGGGGGACTCCTTCGTAAGCATTTCAGTGGGCGTTCATTTGCCGGCAACGGCCTTGAGGTTCACGACCTTGCCGACGCTGTCGTTCCAGTCCTTCACGCAGGCTTCGCCGCAACGCGCGGCCCAGCGTGGCAGCACGCGCTCCTCCAGGGCCTTGCGGCGCAGTTCGAGGTCGGCGGGCTTGACGTCCACCAGCACCATCGAGGCAGCGGCGCCTTCCGGGCAGCTGCCCTTGCCGGTGTTGCAGGCGATGCCGATTTCGTTCTCACGCACGTTCTGGGCATAGATGTCCTTTTCCAGCTTGCGGTACTGGTCCGTGAGCACCTTCTGCGCTTCGGGGCTCAGCTTGTTCCAGGACTTCATGTTCACAGCGGTCACACTTGCGGCGAAGTTGATCGGGAGGCGATAGAGGTAGGTCGCGCCCTCGTACCACTTGGCCTTGTAGCCGCCCAGGATGCCGGTGATGGCGCAGTCGATCACGCCGTTTTGCAGCCCTTGCTGCACGTCGCCGAAGGGCATGTTGATGCCCGATCCACCGAAGTACTCGACGAAGTCCGCCTGCGAGGAGCCCGACACGCGCACCTTGCGCCCCTTCAGGTCGCTCAAGCCGTTGAATTCCTTGCGGCAGTACAGCACCTGGTCGCCATAGCTCGTCACGCCCAGCACCTTGACCTGCTGGTTCTTGGCGTAGTACGCATCGAGATGTGGGCGGAAGGCGGCCATGGCGTCCTGCACCATGTCGATCGAGGTGGACGCGCCGGCCAGGTCGAGCGCGTCGTTGATGGCCGCTTCGCCGGCCAGGAAGCCGAGCACCGTGGTCCCTACGTCGAAGAGCCCCTGGCGCAGCAGCTTGATCACCTCGCCGCCCTTGAGCCCCATTTCGTTCCAGGGCTTGAAGGTGACGGTGATCGCACCCCCCGAGGCGGCTGGAACACCCTGCGTCCACATGGGCGCTTCGAGTTCCTTGGACTGGGTGGTGATGCCCAGGTTGCCGACGACGTTCAACGTGGCTTTGGGCATGGCCTGAGCCAGGGCTGCGCCGCCGAAGGCGAGGCAGCTGGCGGCGAGCAGCGAGCGGATCGGGAAGGTGGTCATGGATGTCTCCTCGGGACGGTTGGGAAGGGGCAAGGTCAAAGGGAAGCCGCAGCGGGCTGCTGCGGCGGTGCGCTCACTTGAGCGCGTTGTAGGTGGTTGGCAGCCAGGTGGCGATTTCGGGGAACGCGAGAAGCAGAAAAATCAGGCCCAGCATCACGGCGGCGAAAGGTAGCGAACCGAGTGCCACATCGCGAAACGCGCCGCCGGTGCGCACCGATTGCACGACGAACAGGTTCATGCCGATGGGCGGGGTGATCAGGGCGAGTTCGATCAGGATCACGAAGACCACGCCGAACCACACCGGGTCGTAGCCCAGCGCGACGACGATGGGAACGATGATCGGTGTCGTCGCCACCATCAGCGTCAGCGTCTCGACGAAGCAGCCGAGCAAAAGGTAGACCGCCACGATCGCCAGCATGACGTAGATGGGGTCCCAGGTCAGAGCGCCGACGGCCTTGACCGCGATGTCCGTGAGCCCGATGGTGGACATCACGAAATTGAGGAAGTAGGCGCTGATCACGATGAGCATGACCATGGCGGTGGTGCGCACCGTGCCTTCCAGCGCGGCCCACAGCCGTTCCCAGCTGAACTTGCCGGTGGTCACGACGTACAGGAAGGTGCCGACCACGCCGAGCGCCGAAGCCTCCGTCGGGGTTGCCCATCCCAGATAGATGGAACCGACCACCAGCAGGAACAGGTAGAGCGGCGGTCCCAGCGCCCACAGGGCGCGCAAGCGCTCGCGCCAAGAGGCGCGCGGCTTGCGCGGCGCCAGTTTGCGGTTGACCAGGCAGGCCACCAGCACCAGCGCGGAGAACAGCGCCGCCATCAGCAGGCCGGGGATGAAACCCGCCAGGTACAGGTCGGACACCGAGGTTTCCGACAGGGCGCCGTACAGCACCATGTTGATGCTGGGCGGAATCAGGATCCCCAGGGTGCCGCCGGCGGCGATGGAGCCCAGGAACAGGGCCGGCTGGTAGCCGTGCTTGTGCATGTTCGGAATCGACACCGTGCCTACCGTGGCGGCCGTGGCCACGCTGGAACCCGAGGTGGCGGCAAAAAGCGTCGAGGCGGCGATGTTGGTGTGCATGAGGCCGCCGGGGATGTGGCCGACCCATTTGTCGAGCGCATCGAACATCTTCTCCGCCAGGCCCGAGCGCAGCAGCATCTCGCCCATCAGAATGAACATGGGTACGGCGACCAGCGTGAAGTCGGACGAGGTGCCCCAAGCCATTTCGCCCACTCCGCGGACGAGCGGGAGCGGCGAATACAGGTTCGAGAGCGCTGCGCCGAGCACCC
>Ga0066256_1003639_pt1 | contig 14627 bp, 15 predicted proteins | sample ThiBio_1000_biof_FD_87107 | JGI IMG/M metagenome (GOLD analysis project Ga0066256, IMG submission 87107) | Wastewater bioreactor microbial communities from Cape Town, South Africa - Thiocy_expt_1000_biof (version 2) | ecosystem: Engineered > Bioreactor > Thiocyanate-remediating >...
GACCTGGCGCAGTACCGCGAACTGGCTGCCTTCGCGCAGTTCGCCTCCGACCTGGACGAAGCCACCCGCAAGCAGCTGGACCGCGGTGCCCGCGTGACCGAACTGCTCAAGCAGGCCCAGTACAGCCCCCTGTCCACCGCTTTGATGGGCGCTTCGCTGTTCGCAGTGAACAAGGGCTACATGGACGACATCCAGGTCAAGCAAGTGCTGGCTTTCGAGTCTGGTCTGCACCAGTTCCTGAAGACCAGCCACGGCGCCCTGATCGACAAGCTGAACGCTTCCAAGGCCATGGACAAGGATTCCGAAGCCGAATTGAACGCCGCCATCGCTGCGTTCAAGAAGTCGTTCGCTTAAACCGGACGAGGAGCCATCATGGCAGCAGGTAAGGAAATTCGCGGCAAGATCAAATCGGTGGAAAACACCAAGAAGATCACCAAAGCCATGGAAATGGTGGCCGCATCCAAGATGCGCAAGGCGCAGGAACGGATGCTGGCTGCACGCCCGTACAGCGAAAAGATCCGCAACATTGCAGTCCATCTTGGCCAAGCCAACCCCGAGTACGTGCACCCGTTCATGCAAGTGAACGGTGATGCAAAGACAGCCGGCGTCATCGTGGTGACGACGGACAAGGGGTTGTGCGGCGGCATGAACACCAACGTGTTGCGTGCTGTCACGGCCAAGCTGCGGGAGCTGCAGGATCAAGGCGTGTCGGCAGAAGCAGTGGCCATTGGCAACAAGGGTCTGGGCTTTCTGAACCGTGTCGGCGCCAAGGTGGTTTCGCACGCGACGGGTCTGGGCGATACGCCCCATCTGGAAAAGCTGATCGGCCCTGTGAAGGTGCTGCTCGATGCATATGCAGCGGGCAAGCTGAGCGCGGTGTACCTGAGCTACACCAAGTTCATCAACACCATGAAGCAGGAATCGGTGGTGGAGCAGCTGCTCCCCCTGTCCTCCGAGCAGATGCAGGCTGAGAAGACGGAACACGGCTGGGACTACATCTATGAGCCCGATGCGCAAAGCGTCATCGACGAGCTGCTGGTCCGTTATGTCGAGTCCCTGATTTACCAGGCGGTTGCGGAAAACATGGCGTCCGAGCAGTCGGCACGCATGGTGGCCATGAAGGCCGCCACCGACAACGCCGGCAGCGTCATTGGCGAGTTGAAGCTGGTCTACAACAAGACGCGCCAGGCAGCGATCACGAAAGAACTTTCGGAAATCGTGGCTGGCGCCGCTGCTGTGTAAGCAGCTCAACAAACTACTTTATTGGAGCGAAAAATGGCTCAAGTGCAAGGCAAGATTGTTCAATGTATCGGCGCCGTGGTGGACGTTGAGTTCCCACGCGACCAGATGCCCAAGGTTTACGACGCCCTGAAGCTGGAAGGCTCTGCCCTGACGCTGGAAGTGCAGCAGCAGCTGGGTGACGGCGTGGTGCGTACCATCGCCCTGGGTTCCTCCGACGGCCTGCGCCGCGGCATCATGGTGACCAACACCGGCAACCCCATCACCGTGCCCGTGGGCAAGGCGACGCTGGGCCGCATCATGGACGTGCTGGGCAACCCCATCGACGAACGTGGTCCCGTGGGCCAGGAGCTGACGGCTTCGATCCACCGCAAGGCACCTGCGTACGACGAACTGTCGCCCTCGCAAGAACTGCTGGAAACCGGCATCAAGGTGATTGACCTGGTGTGCCCGTTCGCCAAGGGCGGTAAGGTGGGTCTGTTCGGTGGCGCCGGTGTGGGCAAGACCGTGAACATGATGGAACTCATCAACAACATCGCCAAGGCCCACTCGGGTCTGTCGGTGTTCGCTGGTGTGGGCGAGCGTACCCGCGAAGGGAACGACTTCTATCACGAAATGGCCGATTCCGGCGTGGTGAATCTGGAGAACCTGGGCGAGTCCAAAGTGGCCATGGTGTACGGCCAGATGAACGAGCCTCCAGGCAACCGTCTGCGCGTGGCCCTGACCGGTCTGACCATTGCGGAATCTTTCCGTGACGAAGGCCGTGACGTGCTGTTCTTCGTGGACAACATCTACCGCTACACGCTGGCCGGTACTGAAGTGTCCGCTCTGTTGGGCCGTATGCCTTCCGCCGTGGGCTACCAGCCTACCCTGGCCGAAGAAATGGGCCGCCTGCAAGAGCGTATTACGTCCACCAAGGTCGGTTCGATCACCTCCATCCAGGCCGTGTACGTGCCAGCCGATGACTTGACCGATCCCTCGCCTGCTACGACGTTTGCCCACTTGGATTCCACCGTGGTGTTGTCGCGTGACATCGCCTCGCTGGGTATCTACCCCGCCGTGGATCCGCTGGACTCCACCAGCCGCCAGCTGGATCCGAACGTGGTGGGCGAAGACCACTACACCACGGCCCGCGCCGTGCAGGGTACGCTGCAGCGCTACAAGGAACTGCGCGACATCATCGCCATTCTGGGCATGGACGAACTGGCTCCTGAAGACAAGCTGGCTGTGGCTCGCGCTCGCAAAATCCAGCGTTTCCTGTCGCAGCCTTTCCACGTGGCCGAAGTGTTCACGGGCTCCCCAGGCAAGTACGTTCCCCTGGCCGAAACCATCCGTGGTTTCAAGATGATCGTGAACGGCGAATGCGATCACCTGCCAGAGCAAGCGTTCTACATGGTGGGCACCATTGACGAAGCCTTCGAAAAGGCCAAGAAGGTGGCCTGATGAGCCGTCGGCCGGGCAGCCCGTGGCGATCCGGCCTTCTGCAATCAAGCAACCCACCTTTTCCTAGGAGCAATGATGAACACCATCCACGTTGATGTGGTCAGTGCCGAAGAGTCCATCTTCTCCGGTGAAGCGCGCTTTGTCGCTCTGCCTGGCGAAGCTGGCGAGTTGGGCATCTACCCCCGCCACACCCCGCTGATCACCCGCATCAAGCCGGGCTCGGTGCGCATCGAAATGGCTGACGGTGGCGAAGAGTTCGTTTTCGTGGCCGGTGGCATTCTGGAAGTGCAACCCAACTGCGTGACCGTGTTGTCGGACACCGCCATCCGTGGCAAGGACCTGGACGACGAGAAGGCCAACGCAGCCAAGGCTGCCGCCGAAGAAGCGCTCAAGAACGCCAAGAGCGACATCGATCTGGCCAAGGCCCAGTCCGAGCTGGCTGTCATGGCTGCCCAGATTGCGGCACTGCGCAAGTTCCGCCAGAAGAAGTAAGCTTTCGCGAGCATTCTGGTGCGGCACAAAAAACCCGGCATTGCCGGGTTTTTTTTATGCTCGCCATGGAGGAGGACCTGATCACGGGGCTGATGCCTGTGGAAATGATGCCTCTCGTAAATGAATGGGCAGGTCCTTGCATGCAATGGTGAGTAGATCCCCCGTGTCGGTCTGCAGCAATTGGTGGTCGGCCAAAAAGGCGCGCGCCACTCGCAGCGAGCGTACGCCGAGCGTTAGTGACTCCACCCGCAAGTGCTCTCCGAGTACCAGATCCAAAGAGATATCTTGGACAAGGGCGATTGATTGGGACGGCTGTGAGCCGCTCAGCGCGCACCAAAGACGTTGATGCAGGTGCATATCGAGGGTGGCCATGCGTATGGCTCTTAACCCGGTGATTCCCAAGGGGCCGCCATTGCGGTTCTCCAAGTCCTGTCGATGATACGCACGGCGTTGTGCTGGCGTCGCGGCTTCGGGCCAAGGGTAGATGGTGGAACGCGGGCTCCATTCGCAAAAGAAAATGCAGCAGCTTGGAGCAGACACTTCAAGCAGGACAGAATTGGTGAAATTCACGATGGTTTCACCCAGGGCGTTCTTCGTCTGGAAAGCGCGCGGAGGCTTGCAGGCGATGCCCGCCTCCTCAACACGCGCCAGACTCTCGGCCAGGCTTGGCGCAGGCTCCAGTGCGAATCCGTGGATGAGGGGTGGCAGTGCGTGCGCGGGCAGATCGCTATTGCTATGGGAAGCCCAAAGCTCGAGGTCCGTGTTGCCCATATGGACCCAGCCATAGGTGGCGAAGTCGGTCCGCTGCAAGGGCCAAGCCACTGGCAAACCGAAGGTCTCGGTAAAAAGGGCGTACAGCGGTTCGGCAGCCCACAGGCGCACCACGACATGGTCTACGGAACGATAGGCGCGCAGCATGTTGACATGATGGCAGCAAAAAAGGCCGGGACCCCTCACGGGGCCCCGGCCTTTTGCATTTGCACGGTTCTTTCACAAAGCCCCCATGCCGTGCGCATGGGGCCTGTGGCAATTACATCGCGTTGCCGATTTCGCCCGAAGAGATCTGGCCGGTGCGCAGGGCTTCAGCAGCCTGGGCACGCACAGCAGCGCGGTCAGCGGTGGACTTGTAGGTCACCACACGCGAACCAGCAGGCTCTTGGCTGCGGGTTTGTGCCACGGTAGCGGCTTCAGCAGCCACTTCAGCACGGGTGCGGTTGGTTTCGAACTTGGTGGCGAACTGCGAAGCATCGGCTTCGTCAGCGTGGGCACCAAAAGCGGCGAAAGCGGCAACAGCAGCAACGGACAGGAAACGGACAGACTTGTTCATGGTGAAACTCCGGAAAATTTGAAAAAGAGGGACTTGGGTACTGAGAGATACGGCGCAACCAGAGCGGCAGATTCAGCCGCCCCTGGTCAATCAGCCGCGCTCACCCGAAGAAATCTGGCCGGTACGCACAGCTTCAGCAGCCTGGGCACGCACGGCAGCGCGGTCAGCCGTGGACTTGTAAGTGACCACACGCGAACCAGCGGGTTCGATCGAGCGGGTCTGAGCCACGGTAGCGGCTTCGGCTTGCACTTCAGCGCGGGTGCGGTTGGTTTCAAACTTGGTGGCGAATTGCGAAGCATCGGCTTCGTCAGCCTGGGCACCAAAAGAAGCGAAAGCAGCGACAGCGGCGATGGAGAGGAAACGTGCGGTGTTGTTCATGATGGAAATCCTTGAAGTTAAAGAAGCGGCTCAAAAAACCGGAACAAAGCGCCAAAAACAAAGAAAGCTGCCTGGGACCGGGTTCGGTGAGTCGCCTTGCGGGTTCGGCTCATCGATGGGATGAACTGTACGCCGGTGAGGTGCAGAGAAAAACCACCGAGTCGCGAACTAACTGTTCCAGTATTGGAAACAATGGAGGGAATGTATGAGAGCGCCCGAGGACTTACGGCCCCACAAGGTGTCGGAACCGCTAGGCTTTCATGGAAAACCCGGGTGCAAATTCAGGACGACCAGCGCATGGATAAGTTCAGCGTTCCGACCATACGGAGGCAGTGCAAGACCATAGAGTCGGTGCCCGCAGGGCATCCGACAAGAGGGCTACAGAGGTACGTGGGGCTGGGGTTAGGAAGGCTGCGACCACCAATGGCCTCGTCTGCAAAGCGCCCCGTCATCGTGGTCTTTGGTGTGCCGACATGCGCCACTCGTACTCTGTTGGGTCCGACGCCCGCCGACCCACGTCAGCGCACGATCGGTACGTCATGCAACTCGTTGGGGGAGGAGGAATCCGCCGCGCGTGGAAAGTGCTGAATCAGCACGGCGCCCACCGCCCTCACCGCCTGCGCCAGGCCTTCCTCGTAATGCCCTTGCCGAAACTGGGCCGACATCTGCGCCGCCATCTGCTGCCACACATCAGGAGGGACATGGCGCGCCAAGCCCCGGTCTGCAACGATCTCAAACGCGTGCTCGGGCATCAGCAGGTAGATCAGCACGCCGTTGTTGTGTTCGGTGTCCCACACGCGGTGCTTGCTGAACAGCATCAGTGCGCGTTCCCGCGTTCGGGCGTGGCGGCGCAGGTAGCTCCAGGGCAGGCCCGCCTCGGCCACGATGCGGATCTGCCCGGTGTGTTGCAACTCGCTGGACGCCACCTGCGCGCCTAAGCGCTGCAGCGCGGATGCCGGGATGGCGGAGCGGCCAAAAGCGTCGTGCCAGCGGTGGTGCACCAGCCGCCACAGGGCCCGCCACAGCGTGTGCGCAGGTCGTTCGCTGTTCTCAACACCCATCACCAATCCCCCGATGCGCCGCCGCCGCCAAAATCGCCTCCGCTGCCCGAACTGAAGCCGCCGCTGTCACTGCTGCTGCTGAATCCGCCCGAACTGCCACTGCTCCAGCCCCCGGAGCCTCCGCCACCATGCCCCAGGCTGGTGGGGCCGCTGCTGCCGCCAAACAGCCAGGTGTAGAGCAGCGCGATCACACCCGCACCCACCGACAGCAGCAGGCTGGAGGTGAACACAAACGCCAGGGCCCCCACGCCGCCGCCCACCGCCAGGCCGCCCAGCGCAGCCCCCAGCAGGCTGCGTGCCAACGGGCCGGCCACCATGACGCCAAAGAACAGGAAGATGGCGAAGTCCGTCCAGTCGAACAGGCCGTGACTGCTGCCTCCAGCGGTGGGGGAGGGTGTCTCGGCCGGGGCGGGAAGGGCTTCGCCAGCGATGCGCGCGCCGATCTGCGTGATCGCTGCACCGAGGCCTCCCGCAAAGTCGCCTTGCTGAAAGCGAGGCTTCATCGCGCCGTCGATGATGCGTGCTGCTGCGATGTCGGGGATGGCGCCTTCCAGCGATTTGGCGACCTCAATGCGCATCTTGCGGTCGTTCTTGGCGACCACCACCAGCACGCCGTCACCCACGTCGCGGCGCCCGATCTTCCACTGGTTGCCGACGCGGTTCGCATAGGCGGCGATGTCTTCCGGTGCCGTGGTGGGCACCATCAGCACCACGACTTGCGAGCCGCGCGATTTTTCGAGCGCAACCAGCTGGCCCTCCAGCGCCTGAATGTCATTGGCGCTGAGCGTGCCTGTCTGATCCATGACGTGGCCGGTCAGGGGCGGCACGGCCAGCGGCTGCGATTGGGCCCAGCCAAAGACGGGCCATGAAGCTATCAAAAATATAGCTATCAGGGCATGTCGAATGGGCGCTAGCAGCATTTTTGGCTCACATCAGGCCATGCAAGGGGTGTTCAGGGTTTGGCCTTGGATGCGGAGAAGTCCACCGTGGGCGGCACGGCAATCTGGGCCTCGTTGGCCACGGTAAAACTGGGCTTGGGGGCGTAACTGAAGGCCATGGCTGTGAGGTTGGTGGGGAAGCTGCGGGCCAGCACGTTGTACTCCTGCACCGTCTGGATGTAACGGTTGCGGGCCACGGTGATGCGGTTTTCGGTGCCTTCCAGCGTCACCCGCAGGTCGCGAAAGCCCTGGTTGGCCTGCAGGGTGGGGTAGCGCTCGGACACGACCATCAGGCGCGACAAAGCGCTGGACAACTCGCCCTGGGCCTGCTGGAACTTGCTGAAAGCCTCGGGGTTGTTCAGGGTTTCGGGCGTGACCTGGACGGCCGTCGCTTTGGCACGGGCCTCGACCACCTTGGTCAGTGTTTCTTGCTCAAAGTTGGCCTCGCCCTTGACGGTGGCGACGATGTTGGGCACCAGGTCGGCACGGCGCTGGTACTGGTTGAGCACTTCGCTCCACGCGGCCTTGGACTGCTCGTCCAGGCGCTGGAAGTCGTTGTAACCGCAGCCGCTCAGTGTGAGTGTGGCAGCGAGCAGGGTGAGGAGGGCAAGTAGACGTTGGATCATCATGATGGTGGAGTCCGCCGATGGAGAAATGAGATGACTGTGCCAGAAACCGCGATGCGCAAGACAGCAAAATTTGTGGAGGATCTGTCGCAGTGGGGGCACCTCCAGAGCGCGTACACAATCGGTACGCAGCAAGGCATTGCACCGCCGCCGCACAATAGCAGCCTCGCGTTGCACCTGTCACGCCATTCCAACCCACTTACCCTCTGAACCCACATGCCCCGCGCCCGATCAAAAGCAGCCACCCTGGGTGGCTCTTCGGATGAAACCGAATCCGCGTTCTATGAGGCGCTGCAGCGCGGTGACATCGAGCTGCTGATGTCGTGCTGGGCGGACGACGACGAGATCGTCTGCGTGCATCCGGGGGGGCCGCGCCTGCTGGGGCCTGCGGCCATCCGTGCCGCGTTCGAGGCGATGTTCTCCCATGGCACTGTGCGCGCCCGGCCGGCCCAGGTGCACCGCGTGGTGGCGCTGTCGAGTGCCGTGCACAGCGTGGTCGAGCAGGTCGAGGTGATGCTGCCCGACGGCCTGCACCAGGCGGTGGTCATGGCCACCAACGTGTACCACAAGACTCCCGAAGGCTGGCGTTTGGTGGCCCACCACGCCAGCCCGGGCGTAGCGCCCGATGCCCAGGTGGATGTGCTGGCGCAGCGCCCCGTTCTGCATTGAGAGGCCCCTGTGTGAGGATTTTGGGTCCAATTGGCCGTATGCGCCGACAACATATGCCCTGGCAGCTATGAAATACATAGCGCCTCGCTGGCTCCCGGGTGGCCAGTTGCAAACGATCTGGCCTGCGCTGTACGCACGCCGGGTGTTCGGCCCGCGTCCTGAGTACCGCCGTGAGCGCTGGGACACCCCCGACGGCGATTTCGTCGATGTGGACTATCTGCAGGTTGGAGTGGCGAATGACGCTCCCCGGCCGCTGCTGGAGGAGTTCCACGGCCTGGAAGGCTCGGAACGCAGCCATTACTGCGAGGCCATTGCCGACCTGGGCCGCGAGCGCGGCTGGGCCTGCGCGCTGCCGCACTTCCGTGGGTGCAGTGGCGAGATCAACCGCGCCCCGCGCGCCTACCACTCGGGCGACCATGCCGAGATCGGCTGGATGCTGCAGCAACTGCGCGCGCGCCACCAGGGGCCGCTGATGGCGGTGGGGGTGTCACTGGGCGGTAATGCCTTGCTGCGCTGGGCTGCCGAAGTGGGCACTGACGCTGCGCGCAGCGCAGATGCAGTGGCGGCCGTGTGCTCGCCCATCGACCTGGCAGCGGGCGGCCATGCCATTGGGCGTGGCTTCAACCGGCTGGTGTACACCCGCATGTTCATGCGCACCCTGGTGCCCAAGGCACTGCAGAAGCTGGCCCAGCACCCGGGGCTGTTTGACCGGCAGGCGCTGCTGGCCGCGCGGGATCTGTACGCGTTCGACAACGTGTTCACAGCGCCGGTCCATGGGTTTCGCAATACCGAGGACTACTGGCTGCGCGCGTCGGCCAAGCCGCTGCTGCACCGCATCCGCATTCCGGCCCTGGTGGTGAACGCGCGCAACGACCCCTTTGTGCCCGCTGGCAGCCTGCCGGGCGTGCGCGAGGTAGGGCGCCATGTGACGCTCTGGCAGCCGGCGCACGGCGGGCATGTGGGGTTCCCGCGTGGGTTGCCACCTGGGCATGTGCGCGCCATGCCCGACGCCGTGGGAGGGTGGCTGGCCGAGCACAGTGGGGCGCTGGCGCAGCACGGCGCACAATCCGCCCATGGATGACATCGTCAAACAGGCACTGGCCAAATGGCCCAACGTGCCTGACTGCTATGGCTGGCTGGGCCTGGATGCGCGCGGCCACTGGTATCTGCGCGACGACGCCGTGCAGGCGGCGGGCGCATTTCCGCACAGCAAAGGCATGCTGCTGCAGCACGACAAGTTGCTGGCTTTCATCGCGCGCAATTACGAGCATGACGACCAGGGGCAGTGGTTCTTTCAGAACGGCCCGCAGCGCGTGTACGTGGAGCTGGAGGCAACGCCCTGGGTCTGGCGCCTGCAGCCGCAGGACCTGAGCGTCGTCAGCCACACCGGTCGGGAGGCGTTGGTGCGCCGCTGCCTGCTGGACGAACTGGGCCGTGTGTACCTGGAGACAGACCTGGGCCTCGGGCTGGTCCACACGCTGGACGTGGCACTGGCAGCAGAGGCGGTGACCGATGGGCGCTGGACGCCCGAGGACGTGCAGGCGCAGGACCTGCCGGCGCGCTACGAGTATGTCTGCAGCCCGCGTGCCAGGTCGCAAGCCGGGGCGTCGCGGCCAAACTGACGCTCTGCTACACGGCCCTCCGCCCTGAGTTGCAGGAAATGACTGCTGCTCATCGCTGAGCGGGACGGGTGCCAAAACGACAAAGCCGGACGCAAGGACCGGCTTTGGGTTTCTACCCCGCCTGGGCGGGGTGAAGGGGCTGCCTTACTTGGCGGCGGCTGCCATGAACTCCACCGCTGCGCGCAGATCAGCGTCAGAGGCCTGTGTACCACCACGGGGAGGCATGGCGCCCTTGCCCTTGGCGACACTGGTGGACAGCGCATCGATGCCTGCGGGCAGGCGAGCGGCCCAAGCGGCCTCGTCACCAAACTTGGGAGCACCGGCCCCGCCAGCAGCGTGGCACACCTGGCAAGCCTGCTTGTACAGGGCCTCGCCAGCGCCTGCTGCGGCGGCTGCAGGTGCGGCAGCTACCGCTACAGCGGGCGCAGCCGCTGCAGGGGCTGCGGCGGGTGCTGGTGCAGGAGCGGCCGCTGGGGCTGCGTCTGCCTGGGCGGCAGGGGCCGCGGCGGCGGGAGCAGCAGGTTCGGCAAACTTGGCGCCACCGGCGTTGGCCATGTAGGCCACGGCGCGTGCGATTTCGGTGTCGTTGAAGTCGCCGCCACCTTGGGGGGCCATGGCGCCCTTGCCCTTCAGGGCGGACTGCACCAGGGCTTCAAACCCGGTGCCAATGCGCGCAGCCCAGGCAGCTGCGTCGCCAAACTTTGGGGCACCCGCAGCGCCGGAGGCATGGCAGGCGGAGCACTGGGCTTTGAACACTTCTTCGCCACTCTTGAGAGGGCGGTTGGCGTCGCGCACTTCGACCATGCCGATCTTCTGAATGCGTTCGGCGATGGCCTTTTCGGGGTTGACGGCACCGGCAGCGGGCTTGTCCGCCGACGTCACATAAAGGACCAAGCCAATGATGGCAAAGATCGGAACTACAAACGAGAAAAGTACCGCGACCAGCAACTGCTTGGGGTTCTTGATCGGGCCGGTATGGGCTTCTTCGTGGTGGTTGTCGCTCATGTCGTCCTCAGGTGTATCGGGGGCTTCGGTGTAATCAACCTTAAATTATATCTGCGGGGATGGTTATTCCGATCCCCGCTTGATGCAGACAACCACGGGTTTGCCCCAGCGCGCGCAGCACCCCAGGGGGCTGCGCGCGCTTCAGCGCAGAGCGTCAGGACGGGGCCTGGGCGCTGGTGTCGGGTGCTCCGCCCCCCAGTGCCTTGTACAGCGACACTTGGTTTTGCAGTTGCGCCAGCCGCACCTGCACCACGGCCTGCTGGGCCGTGAACAGCGAGCGTTGTGCGTCCAGCAAGTCCAGATAACTGGCCACGCCGTTGCGGTATCGCAGGTCCGCCAGTTGCAGGCGCGCGGCTTCTGCCTGAGCCTGCTGTTGCTGGGCCTGGGCCTGTTCGCCCAGGGTGGCTTGCCCGGCCAGCGCGTCCGAGACTTCGCGGAACGCGGTCTGGATGGCTTTTTCGTACTGCGCCACGGCAATCTCCCGGCCGACCCGGGCACTGTCCAGATTGGCCTGGTTGCGGCCCGCGTCAAAAATGGGCAACAGCAGGGACGGCGCGATGGTGAAGCCCCAGGAGCCGTTCTTGAACAGGCCGGACAGCTCGCCGCTGGCGGTGCCTGCCTGCGCTGTCAGGGAGATGCGCGGGAAAAACGCCGCCCGCGCCGCGCCAATGTTGGCGTTGGCTCCGATGAGCTGCTGCTCCGCCTGGCGGATGTCCGGCCGGCGGGTGAGCAGCTCTGACGGCACGCCAGCAGGCAGCGGTGCCATCGCAGGTGCGTCGGCCAGCTTGCCACCGGCCAGGGTGGCGCGCACGTCCTGAGGCAGTGCTTGGCCCAGCAGCAGAACCAGCGCGTTTTCGTCGAGCGCGCGCTGGCGCTGTTGCTGTGCCAGCGTGGCGCGCGCCGCCTGGGTGAGCGACTCTGCCTGGCGGAAGTCAAGCTCGGAGGCCACACCCGCGTCCAGGCGCATCTTGGTCAGGCGCACCGACTCCTCGCGCGAGGCAAGGGTCTGGCGCGACAGGTCCAGCAGTTCCTCGTCGGCCAGCAGCGTCAGCCAGCCATTGGCCACCGCCGCCACCAGGCTTACCTGGGCGGCGTTGCGGCCTTCTTCGGTGGCGAGGTATTGGGCGAGCGCTTGTTCCTTGAGGCTGGCAATGCGGCCAAAGAAGTCGATCTCCCACGCAGATACGGCCAGACCCACGCTGAACGAGTTGGTCAGGTTGCCGGTGCCCGCAGCGGGCGCCCGGCTGGCATTGGCCGCCAGGCCCACGCCCGGGTACAGGTCGGCGCGGCGCACCTGGTAGGTGGCCCGGGCCTGCTCGATGTTGAGCATGGCCACCCGCAGGTCGCGGTTGTTGGCCAGCGCAATGCCGATGAGCTGCTGCAGGCGTGGCTCGGCAAAGTAGTTCTGCCAGGGCACGGTGGCGCCCGGCTGAACCGCCGCACCGTCCGTCGTTGCTGCCGCGCCGGCATAAGTGGCAGGGACGGGAGGCTGGGGGCGTTCGTAGGTAGGAATGAACGAGCAGCCCGCCAGCAGCGCCGCCGCTGCGGCCGCTGCCAGTGCCAGGGGGGGACGGCGGTGTTTAGTCATGGGTTCCAACTCCTGCTTCTTCTGCATGGCGGCGGTTCATTTCCTGCTGGCGTGCGCTGCCCTTGAACAGACTGCGCACCACTACAAAGAACACGGGCACAAAGAACACGGCCAGGGCGGTGCCGGTGACCATGCCACCCAGCACGCCAGTGCCGATGGCCCGCTGGCTGGCAGAGCCGGCGCCCGACGCAACCACCAGTGGCAGCACACCCAGGCCGAACGCCATCGAGGTCATCACGATGGGGCGGAACCGCAGGTGCGCAGCGGCCAGCGCCGACTCGATCACGCCCTTGCCTTGGGCCTGCAGGTCCTTGGCGAACTCGATGATCAGGATGGCGTTTTTCGCCGACAGGCCAATGATGGTGATCAGGCCCACCTGGAAGTACACGTCATTGGCATAGCCGCGCAGCAAGGTGGCCAGCAGCACGCCCAGCACGCCCAGGGGCACCACCAGGATCACGGCCAGCGGGATCGACCAGCTTTCATACAGCGCGGCGAGGCACAGGAACACCGCCAGGATGGCAAAGCTGTACAAGATGAGCGACTGCGAGCCTGCCAGCTTTTCTTCGCGCGACTGGCCAGTCCATTCAAAGCCAAAGCCTTGGGGCAGTTGGCCTGCCAGCTTCTCCATCTCGGCCATCGCCGCCCCCGTGCTGTAGCCCGGGGCGGGCGAGCCGGAGATGCGCATCGCCGGGTAACCGTTGTAGCGCACGGTTTGCTGCGCGCCGGTCACCCAGCGCGTCGTCGCGAACGCCGACAGCGGTACCGGTTTGCCCTGGCTGTTGGTGGCATTGATCTGCAGCAGATCGTCAGGCTGCATGCGTGCAGGCGCATCGGCTTGCACCACCACCCGCTGCAGGCGGCCCTGGTTGGGGAAGTCGTTCACATAGCTGGAACCCAGCGCTGTGGAGAGCGCAGAGTTGATGGCGTCGAAGGGCACGCCCAGCGCGTTGGCCTTGTCACGGTCAATGTCGATTTGCAGCTGGGGCGCATCTTCCAGACCATCAGGGCGCAACTGCGTCAGCACCTTGCTCTGCGAGGCCATGCCCAGCAACTGGTTGCGTGCTTTCACCAAAGCTTCGTGCCCCGCGCCGCCCCGGTCTTGCAGGCGGAACGTGAAGCCGCTGGCGTTGCCCAGCTCAGGGATGGGTGGCGGGCTCAACGGGAAGATGAAAGCATCGCGAATACCCATCAGCGCACCAAAGGCGCGGTTAGCCACGTCCTGTGCCGACTGGCCAGGGCCATGGCGTTCACTCCAGTCCTTGAGCGTCACAAACGCGAGGGCCGCGTTCTGCCCCTGGCCGGAGAAGCTGAAGCCCAGCACACCCACCATGCTCTGCACTTCAGGCTGCTTCAGGATGAAGCCTTCGACCTGCTCCATCACGGCCAGCGTGCGCTCCTGCGTGGCGCCGGGTGGCAGCTGCACGTTGACGATGATGTTGCCCTGGTCCTCGCTGGGCAGGAACGATGTGGGCAGGCGCATGTAGACCACCGCCACGGCGCCGATGATGGCGGCGTAGATCACGAGGTAACGCGCAGCGCGACGGAGGATGCGCGCCACAAAACCCTCATAGCCCTTGGCGGTGCGCGAAAAGCCGCGATTGAACCAGCCAAAGAAGCCGGTCTTCTCGTGGTGATGCCCGGCCTCCACGGGCTTGAGCAGCGTGGCGCACAGCGCTGGCGTGAGCGACAGTGCCATGAAGGCCGAGAAGCCAATGGAAGCCACCATCACCGCCGAGAACTGGCGGTAGATGTTGCCGGTGGAGCCTGCAAAAAAGGCCAGCGGCACGAACACCGAGATCAGCACCACCGTCACGCCGATGATGGCGCCCGAGATCTGGCGCATGGCCTTGCGCGTGGCTTCCAGTGGAGACAGGCCTTCTTCGCTCATGATGCGCTCGACGTTCTCCACCACCACGATGGCATCGTCCACCACGATACCGATCACCAGCACCATGCCGAACATGGTCAGCACGTTGATCGAGAAGCCCAGCGCGAGCAGCGTGGCAAACGTGCCCAGCAGCGCAATCGGCACCACGATGGTCGGGATGATGGTGTAGCGCCAGTTTTGCAGGAACAGGAACATCACCAGGAACACCAGCACCACGGCCTCGACCAGGGTTTCAGCCACCTGCTTGATGGAGATGTCCACGAAGCGCGAGCTGTCGTAAGGAATGCTCCAGCTCATGCCTTCGGGGAAGTAGCGCGACAGCTCATCCATCTTGGCGCGCACGTCCTT
>Ga0066256_1003643_pt1 | contig 14617 bp, 3 predicted proteins | sample ThiBio_1000_biof_FD_87107 | JGI IMG/M metagenome (GOLD analysis project Ga0066256, IMG submission 87107) | Wastewater bioreactor microbial communities from Cape Town, South Africa - Thiocy_expt_1000_biof (version 2) | ecosystem: Engineered > Bioreactor > Thiocyanate-remediating >...
CGCGCACCCGCCGCCCCCCCCCCCCCCCCCCCATCCCACCCACCCGCCACCCATGGACGCCCGCATGAAGCGCGTGTCGTTGGGCGGCGAGGCGGACGGCGGCAGCGTGGGTGATACCGGGCCGCCCACACGCGGCGGGTCGCCCGAGGTGGGCGCAACCGCCCGCCCCACCCTCCTGCCGCCCTCCGCCCCGCTGCCGCCTGCGCTGCGGTCATCCTCCTCGACGGCGGCGTCATCCGCACCACCCTCGGTAGCTGTGACAGCAGCGCCGCTGCTTGTGCAGCGCGTCGCCATGCCGTCCTGGACGCCGTCCTCCCCCAACACCACGCCGCGAGGCGCAGGGCGCGCGGGCGGCGGTGGTGGCACGCCACGTGGTCGTGACGCACCAGCAACACCCAACGGTGGCGGCGACGCGGCGGCGGCGGCGCTGGCGGCACTGGATGCCGAGATTGCGGCGGTGGCGGCCCAGGCGGGTGAGCTGTGGGGCAGCATGCCTGACACGGCGCGTGCCCCCCCGCGGGGGGTTGCACCCCCCCCCCCCGCGCCCCGCCTTCCCATCCCGCCTCCCCCCGTGCTAGTGCCGCCCCCCGTATCCGCTGGGGCCCGTGTGCCCTCGTCCCCGCCCCCCCTGTCAGGACCCGCTGCTCCTGCTGCTACACCCCCTCCCCCCGTACCACCCCCCCCGCCGTCCGCCTCGCTGCCGCTGCGCCCCGTGCTACCGGCGGCGTCGGCAGCGTCGACGGCGTCGAGTGAGGTAGCAGCAGGCATGCCGACAGCAACACCAGCAGCGGCATCAGCAGTAGTAGAGCCGGCGGGAGCGGGCCGAAGTAGTACACATAGTAGTGCAGCGCCACGCCCCACTGCCACAACGGCTGCGCACCGCCCAGCCACGTCGTTCCTGGAGAGCATCGCCCAGGGCGCGCCGTTGCCGCCGCAGCCAGCGGCGCTGCCACCGGCTGCTGCCACAGCGGCACGCCAGCACTCCCCCGACGCTGCTGCTGCTGTCGCTGCCGTCCCTGCGCGCAGCCCGCAAGCAGCGGCGCGCAGCCCCGACGCCAGCTACGAGGCGCTGGGCGTCAGCGTGTCGTCTCTTGCGTTGCACCTTGCCACACTGGCGGAGTCTCTGTCGGCAGAGCGGCAGACCGTCACCGCTGGGTTCACACACGCGCAGGCTGCAGCGTTGCAGGCCATTGATGCAGCGGCCGGTGCGGAGGGCGCGCGCCGCTCTGAGCTAGACGCTGTTGTTGCTGACCTGCTGCGTGCCGCGGGTGCGTCAGCGGGCGCGCGCGCCCTGCACGCCCGCCAGACAGCACTGGCAGCGCGCGTGGCGGACGCCAACCCCGCCCTCGCCGCCATCCTGACTGGCAGCCGCGATGCGCCTGCACCGCCGTCGCTGGCACCAGAGGCAGAGGAGGAAGTTGGTGCGCTGGCGACGCGCCAGCTGTCGAATTACGCATCCGCCGCGCCGGCACCCGCCACCGATGTACTGGTGCCAGCGACGCAGTCGCTGCATGCGCTGCTTGAGTCTGCCGCGACGGAGCTGCGCGTTGTCACGGCTGCTGCCGCCGCCTCCGCCGCTGCCATGGGCCTCCCAGTGTACCTGCCCACGCAGCTGGCGCCCCTGGAGGTCACTGCCGCCACAGCAACTGCTGCCACACCGGCGAGCAGCGGCGGCGTCCTCGGTGGAAGCGGCGGCAGCAGCAGTGGTGGCCCCAGTAGCGTGGGACCAGCATCCCGTGCACGCGCCCTAGTGGGCCAGCCCCCTGTAGCACCGACTCCAGCGGTGGCGGCGCCGCCTCCCATGCTGGCACTGCCGTGGCTGCCGCCACCGCCGCCGCCGCCGCCGCCAGCAATACTGGCTGCCACCGCCGCCGCCGCCTCGCCGTGGATTGCGTATGTCGCATCGCCGCCCCCACTTTCCGCTGCCGCCGCAGCGCTGCAACACTACTTCTCACCAGCGTCGCCGCTTGCACCGCCACCTGCTGCGCCTGCGCCGCCACCGCCACTGCCGCTGCCACTACCACTGCCGCAAGCAGCATCGCAGATCGACGACAGCGGCGGCTTGTCGCTGGCAGACTTGGAGAGCAACCGCAGCGACCCGCCGCTTGGAGTAGTGGCGGCTGCCAGCAGCTTTGACGCAGCCACATTTGCATCGCCGCCGTCGGGTACCAGCCGTTCCACGCCCAAGGATGCAGCAGCCGCCGCTGCCACGCCGCGCGCCGATGCACCTGTGTATGGCAGTAGCAGCAGTAGTATCAGCAGCGGTGCTGCTGCTGCTGCGGCGGCTGCGGCCCCACCCCCGCCCCCACCGCCACCTCCGCCGCCACCAGCTGCGCAGCCGTACGACGCGGCGGCGGCGATGGCTGCGGCGGCGGTGGCGCAGTACTACAGCAACCCGTACATGGCGTGGTGGGCTGCGGCGGCATCCATGGCGTCCAGCGGCAGTACGCTGCCGCCAGAGTCACCTGGCCTGGTTCGCGCAGCGTGGGCGCCGCCAGCTGGTGCCCTGTCATACGCATACCCGCCGCCGTGGGCGCCACCACCGGCCCCACCCGTTGCTGCTGCCGCTGCTGCCGTTCCTGAGCAACCCGCGGCGCCGCCGTCTGTCTCCCACGCGGCGGGTGCCGGCGGCAAGGCGGCGACGTACAATGGAACGCCTGTGATTTCCATCTCGCTGGACTCACCCGGCGGTGAGTCCAAGCGCGCCTTTACCAGCAGCAGTGCTGCAAGCAGCAACGGCAAGCGGGGCGGCGTGCCTGCTGCAACGCGACTGCCGCCACCGCCGGCTGCGGCACCGCGTCGGGTGACGGTGAGTGTGGGGACGACGCCAACAACGGGGGCTGCTGCGCCACCGTTGTCGGCATCATCGCGGGGCCCTGTGCCTGTTGTTCGCCCCTTGGCACGGAAGTAGGGTGGGATGGTGTTGTGTACGACGTCCACAGATTGAAGTACCACCAATTGACATAATAATTATACGACTAAGGGGCCGGCAGGCGCCACAGGCGCACGGTGCCGTCCCACGAGGCGCTGGCAAGGCGGCCGCCAGGCAGCAGCTCCAGCGCATGAGTCGAACTTGTGTGCCCTTCCAGCAGCAGCGCAGGCGTGGCAGCCGCAGCGTCACCGCCACCAGCAGCAGCAGCAGTTGCGGCGACAGGAGCGCCAGCGCCCGCATCCGCAGCGATCGTGTGCGCGTCCCACACACGAATAACAGTTTCCTCAGACGCGGTGAGCAGCCTGCCGTCTGGCAGCGCAGCCAGGGTATATATGGGGTTCACACCCAACGTGCCCACGCAGGAGCGGGTGGCCTGGCCACATCCCACAGCCACAATTCACTGACTTCCGACCCGCTGGCTAGCCGGCCGTCAGCCAGCACAGCCAGCACATTGCCTCCACCCGGTTGTCCTGCCAGCGTAGCGATGCACGTCCGCGTGTCCACATCCCACAGCCGCACTGTACTGTCCCACGATCCGCTGGCAAGCTTGCCGTCGGGCAGCACCGCCATCCCGCGCACGACTTTTGTGTGCCCCTCGAGCGTCGCTGTCACGGTGCCTGTGCCCACGCCCACATCCACGAGCCGTACCCCGCCATCGAAGCAGCCCGCAGCCAGGCGGCCGTCGCGCAGCACTGCCAATACCCACACATCACTGCCGCACTCAATGGTGGTGCAGTGAGTCGGCAGCACGACGCTCGTGTCCCACACCATGATGGCACCCACCGTTTTACTCTCATCCCAAACGCCGGCGGCCAGGCAGCGGCCGTCAGGCAGCATTGCGAGCGTGTGAACTGTCCCACCAAGCCCCTCCAGTACCTCGGTTGCCTCGCCGCCGTGGGCGATGTCCCAAAAACGCACCTCGCCGCCTCGATCACCACTGGCAAGCCGGCCGCCTGGTAACAGTGTTAACGATGCCACAGCTGCGCCGTGTCCGCGTAGCACCAGCGTGTCATCCCACTCGTACACCACCGGCGCTGCTGCCACTGCCGCCGCCTCTAGCGCGCGGTGCACCGCCGCCATGGCAGGCCGGTCGCGCTGCGCCGGCGCCCAACATGATTCTATCAGTGCCACCACCGCCGGCGGCACGCCACGCTCTGCCAGCGCTGCCACCGGTGGCCGCTTGCCGTGCGGCCCGCACACTTGCGCCGTCAGCTCCTTCACCGCCTCCATAACGTTTTTCGGCGCTACTGCCGCCAGCTCCGCCTCGTACGGCGTGCCGCCGGTCAGCACCTGCCACGCCATCACACCGAAGCTGTACACGTCGCTCGCCGTCGTGATGCTGGCGTTACCGTCCAGCAGGCACGGATCCATGTACACCAGCGTGCCGCGCTCACCCACCAGCGTGCTGCAAGTCTTGGCACCCGCGCGCCGTTGTACGCTGCTGCCGAAGTCTGCCAGTTTGGCGGCGGGGAATGGCGACCACCGCGTTACTGCCGTTAGCAGCACGTTGTCGGGCTTCACGTCTGCGTGGATGACGGAGCAGGAATGCAGGTACACCAGCCCGCCCGCCACGTCCGCCAGCAGTTGTAGGCGCAGCGCCATGCCAGCGCCGTGGTGCGCGCCGCCCGGCGCCAGTAGCCGCGCCGTCAGCGTGCCCGCCAGTCGCTCCATGACAAGGTGGTGCGTCACCTTGGCGCCATCGCGGTCCACAATGATGCCGTGCACCGCCACAATGTACGGGCAGGTGGTGCAGTAATGCAGCCGCGCAGTCTTCAACCACGCCGCCTCCTCCCCCTCCTCCAGCACCTCCGCCTTGACGACCACTTTTTGCCCATGCAGCACGCCCGCGTACACGGTGCCAAACGCGCCGCGGCCAATGCTAACCAGGTGGCCACGCTTGTCGTGCTCCCACGCCACGTCGTCGTATGCCAGCACCATGCTGACGTCCGTGCCACCGCCGCCGCCTGCGGCTGCCATCTTCTTCTTGGTGCCGTACGCTGGCGGTGCCGGCAAGTTGGCAACGCCTCAATAAGGCTCAATTGAACACAATGCCGGCAGCGCGAGAGTACACAGGCGTGACGGCTCTGACCGTCTGACGTCGCGACGACGAATAATTGGGTGCGTATTGCAGTTGTGTGTGCATGCGCCACGCCATTTTCGCTGCCATATCGCGTGTGCATAATTTCGGACGCCGAGTGGCCATGAAATATGCAATGCCGCGGCCAGCCTTGGTCCGAGTCTCGCAAGCGCGGGCAGTCGACCCAACGCGCAGCAGCACTCCCCACACAATCGTCGCTGCCGCCGCTGCACATACGCACGCGCTCAATTTGGTGTGCGCACCACGCAGCACACCGGCGGCGGGAGTTGTGCATGCATGTGTGGCAGCGTTCCCCGGTTCTTATGTGTTTTCGTTCAATTTGTGTTGTACCAGCAAGGTCACGACAATGGCGGCAGCGCGCAAGCGCCGCGGCAGCGCACTCGCACCCGGACGCACGCCAAGCGCACCACCAATGGCACCGCCGCCACTGGTGTGCGTGCTGGGCGCAAACCCTGTCACGACAGCCGCGGTGCTGGCGTGCCTCAACACCGCGGATGCGTCTGCGCTACGCCGCCTGCACCCGACCATGGCGGCTGCCGTGGCGGAGGTGCCGTGGGCTGACATGGAGACCGTGGTGAAGGATGCGGTGCGGTGGCGCGCGGCGTTGCCAGCCGCGGTGGGCTTGGTACTGAAGAAACTGCCGGTGAAGAAAGCTGTGCTGGCGCGCGTAACATCGCTGAGCGTAGGCGGGACCATGGACGTGGCCGGCCTTGCTGCCCTGCCCCCCTCCCTACAATCCCTCCGCTTGTGGTGGGGGGCCCCCATACTGTGGGCATGGGGTGGTCGGACCTCCGAGGTACCAGAGTTGGGGGTGAAGAAGCTGCCGCCCGCGTTGCGCGAACTGCGCATCAACTACCTCAAGCTGGCGCCAGACGCCGACTTCAGCCACCTGCGGTCGCTGCGCCTGTTGCACAACGCGGGCACCATGTGCGTACTAAGTGCCGCCACGATCGCCAGCCTGCCGCCGTCACTGGAGGAGCTGTACGTCAGTTACGATGGGGATTGTCGGGTTCAAAACAATGGTGAATGGCCGGCCGGTGCCTCTCTCGCACATTTGCCGCGGCTGCGCGCACTGTATGCCGCGCGCCGCGCCATTGATGACGCCACCATTGCCGCCTTGCCGCCATCCCTGGCCGTGCTGGATGTGTCGAAGGTCAGCGTGTTCACAGCCGCCGTGTCATTTGCGCACCTGCCGTGCCTGCACACGCTAATGACACGTGACACACCCATTGGCGATGCCGCGCTTGCCACCCTGCCGTCGTCGCTGGTGTCGCTGGATGTGTCGCGGTGCTACGATCTGACAGCCGGCGCTGTGTTCCCTACCCTGCCAGCCCTGCGCGTGTTGGACGCCAGCGATACCCATCTCAGCGACGCCGCCATTGCCAGTTTGCCGACCAGCCTGCTGGAACTGCGCAAGACGGACTGCCTGGACGTCACACCGGCCGCCGACCTGTCGCACCTGACGGCGCTGCGGGTGCTGCACAGCAGCGGGACGGACGTGTCACATGCCGCGCGCGGGTGCGCCGCGCCCGCAGACAGCGTGCTGCGCGGCTTGAGTAATGACGTGACGTCAATGGCGCTGCTGCCGGGTGGCGGGCTGGTAGCCACGTGCAATGATGAATTTGTTGCCATGTGGCAGGTGAATCGCGGTGGCGAACCCTTGACAAAGTTGATTGTGTGCGACTCCAGAGCCAATGCTATTGTGGCGCTGCCAGACAATCGCCACGTGGCGGTGGGTGTCCGGTGGCGAGACACCGGCATTGGCAGCGTTGTGGTGTGGGACACGCACACGTCCGCGATGGTCGGCCGCTCCCCCACCGTCACTGACACTGGTGTCTATCCGTCCCCGCTTGCAGTACTGCATGATGGTACCCTGGTGGCGGCGTGTTTTGACGAAGTGAAGGTGCTGGACATCCACACCCGTTCTGTGACAGCGACGTTGGAGGGGCATGATGACATGTTCTCCTATGTATCTGACTTGGCAGTGCTCTCCAATGGCATCCTGGCCAGCGCATCGTCTGACGGAACTATCCGGCTGTGGGACGTAGGCGCGCGGAAGTGCGTCGCAACGCTGCCAGAGCACGCAGGTACCGTGTATGCGCTGGCCGCGCTGCCTGGCGGCCTGCTGGCCAGTGTGGGACTCGGCGCAAAAGTGCGGCTGTGGGACACGGCGCGCCGCACCTGCATTGGCATCTTGACTGGGAGCACGGCCCCCGTAACCGCACTGGCCACGCTACCCGATGGCAGCGTGCGCGTGTGGGACACGCGCGGAGCAGCCGCCGCTGGATTTGCGGCAAGTGACGTGTCTGGAGTGACAATGGTGACGGGGCGGGCACTTGCTCCGTCCACAATGCGGGCCCGGCCGGACGGCCGCCTGGCGCCCGGCTCACGCGGCTGCGTGCGCCTGGGGCAGCCCCCCGCCATCACCATGCCGCCAGCGAGCACATAGCCTGGTGCGCCGTCCCTGCAATTGATGAGTCACCCCACACCAAGCGCCCTTCAACGCCACTTCAGACTCGAAAAGTCACGTTCTTGGGAATCTCTTGATGTCACTGTCAACGCCCGCCATCAATGCCCGCCAAAAAATAGTACGCCGTCGCCAATGCAAATATTCAAGTGTGGCCATCGCGGGATACGCCACAGTTGAGAGCTTGCCGTCCCTTTTTGCTATATTTTGTGGAGCCCACTTCGAAAAATCCTCCCACCCCTCCCTCTCCCCTCCTCTTCCTCCGGCTCCTCCCATGGCGGCCACCATTCCACCCCGCCGCGGCGCGGCGCGGGGCGCTGGCAGCCGGCTGCGCCGCGAACCTGCTCTCTTTGTACCTCTCATGTACCTTCAGGCCGCTACCCTCCCGCCCGCCGACTTGTCGGACGTGTACACAATTGCCGCCAACTTCAGTTTGGTAGACGGAAGCTGGAACAAGTGGCGCGCGCGTATTGACCGCGCTCGCCGCGGACGCATCTACTCCAGTGACGACGAGCCCACGAGCGAGTTTGCACATGCCAGGTATCCCGTTGCAACCCTGCTCACGATCAGCAATCCGCTGCCGACTGACGCGGTCATTTTCCACATGATGCGCAAGCGGCCGGTCACCAACAGCGAGAAGAATGAGGACGACGTGGTGAGGGTGCTGGCGGGCGATAGGAAAGTCAAGTGGTACGACGCATGGGCGGCGTGGTTCAATACGCCCATTGCGCGCCACGCCCCCGACGCGCCAAAGATGGTACTGCGTGACATGAAGCCGTATCAAGTTATACTTGTCTTCGAAGAAAAGTAGTAGAAGTACACGCGCAGGGCGCAGTCGGGTGCAAAGTTGCTGGTTGCCTGACCGTGAGCGTTTTTGCTGACTTGAACCGTCGCGTGTACAACAGTACAACACAGGTTGCTACAACAAGAAAATGCATGGAAGACAAGCGCGTCGCCAGCAGCTTCACCGCCTCCAAAACGTTTGTCGGCGCTGCTGCCGCCAGCTCCACCACGTACGGCGTGTGGCCGCTGAGCACCTGCCACGCCAACAAGCCAAAGCTGTACATGCAGCAGGCAGGGATCTCATGTACAGTAGTTGCAGGCGCCGTGATATTGTTGGCGCAACGAGGTGCACGCCGCCGGGCGTCATTAGCGCGCCTTTAGCTTTCCATCACTTGGTGGAACGTCACCTTGGGGACAATGATTCCGTGCATCTGCAGCTGGTACCGCTACGTCAAAAGGCTGCCCGTTGTGCTACGATGGCGGCGGCGGCAGCGGCGGCACACGGACGCCATAACCGCGCTGGCTGCGACGACCGATGGCCGGCTTCCCGGTGTGTCAGACGTCGGCAGCCTGCGCATGCAGGACACGCGCGGCGCAGCCGCCGGAGATTCTCGAGCAAGTAAAGCGTCATTCAAGATAAGGGTGACAGGTCTGACAAGTGTTCCTGACACAATCCTAGCGCTGCTAGACGGTCGCCTTGCTCCCGGCGCGTACGAATGCGTGCGGTTGTGGCAACTGCCAACACAATAAAGAAATTGCTGCTATTACCTCGAAATTTGCAAACTTGTTTTTCTTATCCACAAAAAAATATATCTATTAAAAACAAATATTAAACAGACACTGCGGCAATGTGCAAAAAGAGCATTGGAAAAAATATTCTCAGACTACTGCCGGACAAGAACAACAATCGTAGATATCTGAAAACAACATATATGCATTTTCCAGCAATGGAGGTACGCGATAATTTCCGAAACTGGAATCTGCAGTATTAGATGCAACCAAATAGATTTTTTCAGTGAAGAATAATGTCAATTGAAATCAAACAATTTTAAGACAAATTGTGTTTCCAACCGTACAAAATTCTAATATACACGCACTCTGCATTTTTTGCAAGATTTTGAATATGGACTCCGGAAATCGGTTGGAATCTCTTGTATATTTTTGGTGAATTGTATGTCATAGTGGTTAATTGCACCTGCATGTTGTTTGTTCGCGTGGTGGAAGAACATCCGTTCTACTTGACATAGTGGTTTTGATTTCGTGAAAACAAATGCATCGGCTTACATCATGTGTCCAATTTAAAACTCAGCTGAACCAGAAACAAAATCAAAATGTAATTAGTATGCACTCTTGGATCTACGCACGAAGACGCGTGAAATAAAAATCAAACTCACTGCAATGAGTTTTTGGGGTACTTTTATATGTTGTAAATGTTACTTGGTAACAAGCATTCAGGGATGATACGACAAGTCGTGTCGGTTGATGGTACACGTTTGCAACCTTTTATTGTAGATCCTTGTAGGCGGTAACTGTTGTAAATTGTGTTATACTTTAATCAGCTCGAATTTAGTCATGGTTGATATAAGGGCACACGCACCGAGTTGAATACGTTTATTGTCTACTACACGACGCAACAAAAGCCACATCCTTGTTAACGTGTGCTAACCCGTTTTGCCCCCACGCCACCTCCTGCACCACCACCGCCAGCAGCAGCTGCAGGCGGCGCCGTCAAAGCTGGCGTCATTGCTAGGAGGCGCGCAACGATGTCAGGGAAGGTGGGTCGGTCGTCTGGCGCCGTGGCCCAGCAGTCTGACATCAGCGTGGCGTACGCAGGTGGGCAGTCGTGCGGGATTGGCGGCCGCATGCTGCCCTGCACCACCGCGTACGCGATCTGCACAGCAGTCATGCCGGCGTACGGCGTGCTGCGCGTCCACAGTTCCCACAGGTCGATGCCGAAGCTGTACACGTCCACCTTCTCGGTGTACGAGAAGCTGGAGATGAGCTCGGGCGCCATCCAGTGGAAGGTGCCGCACTGCGCGGTCATGAGCGCGCCCGCCGACGACGCCTTGAAGCGCGACAGGCCAAAGTCGCCGATCTTGGCGCTCCAGTCGTCCATGATGAAAATGTTCTGGCTCTTGAGGTCGCGGTGGATGATGGGCGGGCGCGCGCTGTGCAGGTACGCCATGCCGCGCGCCGCGTCTGCCGCGATGGCCAGCCGGCGGGCGACGTCCAGCGGCACGGGCGAGCGCAGGATGTCGTACAGGTTGCCGCGCGCGCAGTACTCCGTCACCAGCGCCAGCGGCCGCTCGCACGCGCCCACCAGCGCCACCACGTTGCGGTGCCGCAGCTTGGCCATCAGCGCCACCTCCGCCAGGAAGTCTGCCGTCGTCTTGGCCGCCGCCGTGTCGGTTGCTGCGTCGCCCGTGCGCCGCGGCTGCGCAAGCAGCTCCTTCACCGCCACGTCGCGGCCGCGGTACGTGCCGCGGTACACCACCGCAAACGCGCCCGACCCGATGCGCTCCTCCACCACAATGTCGGAGTACTTGATGCGCACGTCCGGCGCAATGTCCGACGGCGCTGCCGTGTCACCCTGCACCGGCCCACCCATGGACACCGGCCGGGTTGCTGACGGCTTGGGTGGTGAAGGTACCGGCGGCGCAGCAACGGCAGCAGTAGCGGCGGCAGCGGGGGCTGGGAAGGCATGAGCATGTGGGTGGCGGCCGCCGTCGGCAGGTGTTGCGGTGGGCACAGCGGGCGCCGTGGAGGGGGAAAACACTATAACCTCGCTGAATCCGCCCAGCGAGTCGGCGGGCGTTGGTGGTGTTGACGACTCCCACCAATTATCCGCCGCGGCGGGTGCGGCGAGTGCAGGCGCTACGTCGCGCACGGGGTCGGGCCCAAGGAACAGCGCTGAGCCACCGGAAGTCGACGACATGGCAGACGGCGCCACCTGCGGCGCGACACCGGCAGACGCGGCAGCAGGCGCGGCAGCAGGCGCGGCGGCCACAGGCGAATGGGTGGAGTCGAGGAGCGCCGCGGAGGGCGACGCCATGGCAGGCGCTGCAACTACCGTCCAAAACGCGTCCAGGTTGGGAGCGGCGCCGGCGGCCGTGGCAGGTGCGCGCACCGGTGACGGCGCAGCAGCGGCAGCAACTACCGTGTGCGGCGGCGACGGCGGGAACAGCGACGCGACGGCAGTGTCACCCCAGCCGTCACTGGCAATACGGGTGGACCACCGGGACGACGTGGCGCGCCGGCGCAGCGACACGATGCGCCCCGCCGCCAGCTCCTCTTCATGCTCGCTGTCCACGCTGCCCGCCACGCTGTCACCATCGTCGCCGTCGCCCACCGGCGTCGGTGCGCGTGGCGCTGGCAGCGCTGGCGCCGACGGCGCGGTGGTGGTGAACACGGCGTCAGCCATCGGCACAAACAAGTCGTCGCTAGCAGCGTCGCGCGCGGCGCCGCCGCCGCCACCAAAATCATCAAACTCGCCAATGCCAATGCCGCCGCTGGCGTCCACCGCTGGCGACGCGGAGGGGCGAGCGTCTGGGCCCGGGGTGGTGTCTGGGAACTCAAAGTCGGCAGGGCCCAGCGTTGGGAACGACGCTGGCGCAGCACTGGTGGCACCGGTTGCTGCCGTCCCGCCAAACGACTGGAAATCAAAGTCGCCGGTGCGCACGTGGATCGGCAGCGCCTCCAGCTGCGTCGACGCGGCAGCCGCGTGCGCCTCTGCCGCGCTGCGTCCCGCCGCCACTACCGGTGCAGTAGCAGCAGCGGGTGCGGCGGCAGCGGGGAAGGGGTTAAATGGCGGCGGCGGCGGCACGGGAGTGGCAGTAGTGGCGGCGCCGGCGGCGATGGCAGCGCGCAGGCGGGCAGCCTCCGCGCCGCCCTCAATAAATACCTCCAGCAGGGTGTGAGGCGACGGCCCCGGCGCCGCCCACCGCCGGTGGTCGTACTTGTCGCGCATCCAGGCGTAGACGGCGGGCAGCGGGGTGCCGGCGCGTGGGCGCGCGGCAGCGGCGGCGGGCGTCAGTTGCGCCTCCCAGTACCGGTTGGACCGCGTGTTGCCAATGGCGGCCAGCGCGCGCAGCCACGGCAGGCGCGGCTTGTCCAGCGTGCAGCTGCGCACCTGGCTGATGTGCACGCCCAGCGTGCGGTGGCCACCGGAGCACTGCAGGCACAGCGTGATGCCCAGGTTCACGCTGGCCCAGCTGGCGTCCGGCGAGCTGCACTCGGCGCAGGTGGCGTTGCCGCCGCTCGCCAGCACGCGGCGCAGGGTGGCGGCGTCCGTACCATCCACACGCAACGTGGCGGGGTCAGCAATGAGGCTGGCAAGCGGCGGCCCGCCACCGGCGGCAGTGGTGGCCGGTGCAGGCGGTGGCGACGCCGCAGCCGGTGGTGGCAGCGGCGGCCGACCGCCCGTCCCCGCAACCAATGCTGCCGCCGCCGGCGCCGCCGGCGCCAGCGCCGGTGCGGTGGCGGTGACGGGTGCGCCGACGGCGCCAGGGAGCGTAGACAGGTGTGCAGCGGCAAGGAACTTGGCGGCGGTGTCGTCGGACGCAAAGGGGGAGGACGGAGGGAAGACGGGGAACGACTCCACGGCGTCAATGTACTGCGCCAGCCGCGCGTGCGTGTACACGATGGCCACCAGGCCGGCGGCAGCGCGTAGGGGCGGGAGCGCAGCGTCAATGGCAGAGATGAGGCGCGCCAGTTGTGCAGAGTCATGCGTGGGCGACGCGGTGGCAGCAAGGCGGGCGCGCAGCATGAGGGCAACGCAAGTAGCCACCTGGAACACCTCCCACGCCTCCACCAGCAGCGGCGGCAGGGAGCCGACGACGGTGGCGTGCGCCATGGCAGCGGCGGACATGCGCTCCTTGCGGCCGCCGGTCGCTGGCGCGCCGCTGCCCCGGCGCAGGCGGTCGCCGCTGTTGACGGCGTCACGCAAGCCCTCCACCTCCCACGCCGCTGTCAATGCTGCCGTCGCGGCGCCCAGCACCTCCACCAGGCCACCCAGGAATGCCAACACGACGGGCGGTGCGGCGGCGGCGGCGGTGCGCGCGCCATTGATGCTGCGCAGCGACTTGGACACGGCATCCAGGAAGAGGCGCCCGCGCTCTGCGGCAGCCGCGGGTGCGGCAGCAGGGGTAAGCGAGGATGCAGGGCTGCGCGTCGCTGCTGCCGCTGCGGCAGCAGCCACCGCCTCCGCCACCGCGTCCATGCCGTAGTGCGCATCCAGCGGCGCGGCAATGAGGCCCGGCGCGGCGGCATGCAGACGCAGCTTGGCAGCCAGCGCGTCTGCCATGGCGGCAATGTAGGCAGCAAAGGTGGCGGTGGTGGCATCACCACCCCCGCCGCCGCCGCCAGCCGTCATTCGGCGCGCCGCCGCCGCCCACGCGGCGGAAATGCCGCCCACTACCGGCAGGAGGGAGTGGACAGCGGAGAGGGCGCGCGGCGGGCCCTGCTGCACCAGCTTCAGGAGGAGGGCGCAGGCTTTGAGGCCAACGACGGCGTTGTCGCCGACGGGGCGGCGCGGGAGGTAGGTGACGGTGGCGCCGCCGTTGTCGTGCTCCCACGCATCCAGTACCAGCCGGCGCACGTACTTGCCCTTGGGTTGGCCGGGCAGCACGGATGTGGCCTTGATCACCCACCGCTGCTTGTCCACCTCGCTGCCGCGCGACCCCATCAACTGCATGACGCGGGTGGACACGGACTCAGAGACGGCGCTGAATATCCCCGTCATGCCGGTGCCGCCGCTACTGCCGCCCGCCACCAAGGCGACGGCGCCGCCACCGACTTCCGCACCCGCCGCGGTGGTGGAGGGCAACGACTTGGGCTTCGCAACTGGCGGCATGAGCGGCGGCGAGGCGGCGGCGGCAGCGGACGCACCGGTGGCGGGCCCCAAGGCGGCAAGCGCGGCGTCCACGGCCGCAAGGAGGGCAGGCGCGGTGGGGCGCGCCGTCTGCGACACGGTGAGACAAGCGGCGATGATGCGGGTAAAAGCAGGCGAATAGCGGTTGGTGGGCGGGATGGTGTAGCGGCCGTTAGCAATGGCCATGCGCTGCGTCACGCCGTGGGCGTCATCAAAGGGCGGCGCACGGTATGCCAGGCGGTACAGCAGGCAGCCCAGTGCCCACCCATCGGCGGGCGGGCCAACCCGGCGCGCGCCGCGCGGCGCCGTCATCAAGATGGCGCGCACGTCCTGCAGCTCCGGCGCGCGGTACGACGGCGTCGTCGTCTTATCAAACGCCGCCTCCGCCTCGCCCAGCTGCGCGTCCGTCTCGAGGCTAATCCAGCCGGTGTGCGCCGACCCAAAGTCGGCCAGCTTGCCCACCACGCC
>Ga0066256_1003645_pt1 | contig 14611 bp, 11 predicted proteins | sample ThiBio_1000_biof_FD_87107 | JGI IMG/M metagenome (GOLD analysis project Ga0066256, IMG submission 87107) | Wastewater bioreactor microbial communities from Cape Town, South Africa - Thiocy_expt_1000_biof (version 2) | ecosystem: Engineered > Bioreactor > Thiocyanate-remediating >...
CGGAAGTAGGACGCAGCTGGAAGGCCGCTGTGTCCTGCCACTACAGCTGCCACTGCAGCTGCCGCTGCTCGTGCAGTGAGAGTGGAGGAGGAGGAGGCAGGTGCAGTGGCCAATCGCCGCGCACAGCCCACCGTCGCAACAACCATGCCCGCCGCCATGTTGCTTCCTCATGCACGGTGTACCGCACTGCCACAATTACCGCTGTGCGACGCCGCCACGGCGCCACTTATTTTTGGTGTGTAAGCAGCCTTTCTATGGGTAGGAGAGAAGAGGAGCTGAGAGAGAGTAGAGGAGAGAAGAAGAGAAAGAAGCAGCAGAGCAAATTTCGGTGTCAAAACAATCGGCGGCGGTGGCACCAGGGGTGGCATTGCGATGGCAGTGGTGTGATCAGATGTGATCTCGTTGAAGAAGGGCCATGTGGGGTGGCTGCAAGTCAAGAGGCGTGTTTATTGGAAGTTAACTCGGTCCAACTCGGAATGCGTTCCGACGGAAGTTCCGAGTCGGCGGGCTCCAGCGCGGCAGCGCAAGCGGAGGCAACGCCACGGTCGCCACCCGCGCAGCAACGAGGACGTTTGCGGCGGCGGCGCAGTTATCTTCCAATGCCGCCGCAAGGGAGCCCGTTTCTCCGTGCGCCTCCTGAGTGTGTTGACGGCGGGTATTGCGTTTTGCGGAAGGTATTGACCAATTTGACCACCTGCCACCATGGATTCTTGCATGGATTCTTGCGCCCCAAACACAGCGGCGGTGGCCCCACCGGCTGAGGCGGCGGCGACGAGCGCGCCGGTAGAGGCGGCTGTGAGCGCACCAGCTGAGGCGGCGGCGGGCGGAGTGAAAGCCCCAATCGAAGCGACGCCGACCGAGGTGGCAGCAGCCGCGCCGGCCGAGGCGGCGGCGGCAGCCGCGCCGATCGCAGCGGCGGCAGCCGCGCCGACTAACGAGGTGGCGGCGGCGGACGGTGCGGGCGAGCAGCGGGTGTCAGGCGTCAAGCGGAAGGCGTCCGAACCAGCGGCGGCTGACGGCGACAACGCCAACAACGGTGGCGGGCGGCAGGTGCGGCGGGTTGATCATGCACCGGCGGCGGCGGCGGCGGCGGGCGGCGCAGGTGTGCCGGCCGAGGCGCCAGCACGCGCACCGGCAGCAGCGCCAGCCGCGGCCCCAGCACGCGCGCCGGCAGCAGCGGCGGCCGCGGCGGCGGCAGGTGCCCCCGCTCGCGGGACGCTGGCAGCGGTTCCCGCTGGCAGAGTCCGCACTGCCACCGGCGATGACCCCATCGCGGAAGCATTTATGGACTGGGCGGCGAGCGTGCAGCGAGAGGACCCGGGGTTTGCTTTCACCCTGCAAGCGCTCGCGGCGGGTGCTAGACGCACGTCGTCGTCACGCTTGTACATTATCTCTCAGCAGTAGCAGAGCATGGCCAGGCTGCCGCGCGCAACAACACGGTTAGAGGCGGCCACCTTGCACTCATGCGTGGCAGCTCCCCACGCAACCCGAGGGGCATGCACCCGTTTGCGCAATTGAGGAGTTGAATGACCAAACTGCGTCACTACGCTGCGTCATTTGCATAAAAGATGCAAAGCAAACAACAACAACCACCTTAGGTGCTGCCAGCAACACTACGGCTGGTTGACGACGCCACCAGCTCGGAAATGCGCGACGATGCAAAAGGCTGCAGCAGTTGCGCGATGGGGATGCGGCGAGCGTCAGTGTCGGCAGTAGTGGACTGCGGTGGCGGCGGCAGCGGCCGTGCGCTTGCCGTCGTTAGCAGTGGCGGGGGCACACACAGCGGCACAGGTAGTGGCGGCGGCAGTGGCATAGGCGGCGGCACAGGCGGCGGCACAGGCGGTGGCACATGCGGCGGCACAGGCGACAAAAGCTGCATTGGCAGCTCCAACGGTGGCCGCCGTGGAGGAGGTGGTAACATTGTGGGCCGCTTTGGGCCCACAGACAAGCCGCGGCGTGGCCGCAACACAAACAGCTCGCGAAGGCGCAGCACAAACACGACAAGTGTGCACAAGAGAGTGACAGCCAGCGCCAGCGTGGTGGCACCGTTCATGGCTACAAGCGAGGCGGTCAGGCCCGTCTCCCACGCTGCTGGCTGGCGGACCACATTGCGCGGCGCGGCGGTGGCGGGCAACATCATGGTGGACACCGCAGCGGTGATGTACAGATCCAGCAGTGACACCAGCTCCAAGTGGTTGAACAGCGGGCGGGCGTACGGGTTGAAGTGTTGCTGCGCAGCTACGGCACCGCCAAACAACAGCACGGCGCCCACCACCTGGTAGAACTGGTTGGTGACAATGGTGGCCAGCATGATGACGGCCGCCTTGCGCACCATCACCACCGCCTCCCACCACACCAGTGACCGTGATAGCTGGCGGCCAAAGCTGGCAAGACGCGAGACGCTGGAGGTCGGGGCGTGGCGCAGCATCTCGTCGGCAGTGGTAAACCGCGGTGGGGTCGCCTCGCCCTCGCTGCCAACAACACCAGCATCAGCAATGGCGGCCCGCGCCTTCACCTCTGCCGCCCACACTTAGCCCTCGTACAGGAAGGCATACGCGTTGGAAAACGCTGGGTCGCGCAGCATTGATGGCGTGGCACGCCCAAGCACCCATAACACCAGTGCCGGCGTGCCAAGCCCAAACACTACCAGCACCACCACCGCCAGCACGGATGCGACCGCGTGCTGTCCCACATGGCACTGCACCGCGAGGTCGGAGGCCAACCAATGCACGCCATTCACGGGAGTGGCACTGCACATGAACGTCGTAAGCGACGCCGACACGATGGGCATGTAGCACAGGAACGCCATGAACACGAGTGTCGCGGTGTGGCGGCGTGCGGCAATCCACGCCCGCCACCGTGCACGTGCACGGGACCATGTCCATGCAACAGGCAGCACTCGATATCGCCAGCGTATTGCCTGCACTGCCGCCAGCGCCGCCACCACGGCCGCTGCGACAGCAAGCCCCAACGGCGGCAGCACCACCACTGCAATGTAACGCGTCAGGTAGCCCCATTGCAGGCGGCATCGCAGGCCGCCGAGCGACAGCGGGTTGGTGGAGGTGTATGCTGTCCACCCGAATGCTGATCGGAACAGCGCCACACCGCCCGCCGTGAACAACGACTGCGCTGCCACCGCCTGCACAAACCCAATTAGCAGCTTGAGCGCGACAGCCGAGTCGTCATGCGCTTGCATCCAGGGGTTCAGCGCAACCAGTGCCATGACCCCCACAAAGGCGGTGATGACCACCGCCAGCGCAGCGTCGGCGACATCGGGGTGCCAGCACTGCCGACACACGCCATCAAACGAGCCGTACCCGCGCGCGCCATTGCACACGCCGCACAGCGCGCCGGTGTACCCGGGTGCACAGGTGAATGCCTCGGCCGTGACATTGACGACGCACGCCTCCTCATTGTAGCACGGCAGCAGCTGCGAGGTCGGGCCAACGGGCGTGCCAGCCTCGTCCAGTGCACGGTAGAAGTTGGGTTGGAGGACCAGCAGACCTTGAGCACAATCGACGCCCTGCGCGGGACATGGCAGACATACCTGCTCATTGTCACCGCGAGTGAATGTGCCGGCAGGGCAGGGCGTACAAAACATGCCACTCGGCGCGGCCCCCGCGGGGCACGACAGCACTTGCACTGGATAGACATGTGGCGTGGGGATGGCAACGGCGCCCAAGGTGCACGCCACGCTGACGTTGTAGCGCACGCCGCGGCTGCCAATCAGTTGCATCGCATCAAATACCAAGCTGCCGCCGGCGTCAGTGCCGTGTACCGTGCCGCCAATCACAAATAGCTGGAATGCGCCGTCCGCAGTAACGCCGCCAGCATCGTATGTTGCCACCAGCGGCGTGACGGCGCATGCAACATTTTGGCGCGCAACGGGCGGCAAGACGGCTGTCTGCGGTGACACACCACACGGCGACACACCGTCCACAGCAATACCAATGTGCCACGGTGGCACGCCGTTGAACGCATCCGTGACGGGTGCCAGTGGCTCACAGACGTCCAGCGTCAAGCGCGTAAGTGTGGCGGTCCATGCCACCGGCTCTGGTGCGTCCGGCGTTACACGGCTGCATGCCACGGCCAGCGCGGCAGATGGCACACTAAATGACGACACCACCACCGTAGAAGTGAAGTTCAGCCAGCCGCCAGCCGCCGACACCGCTTGTGCCGCGCCACTGCTCCCAATATTACGCGCTTCGGCACCGTTGCTCGCCGCCGCCAGGCTGCATGTCACACCGTCAACGCCGGCGCCGTCGTCATCAAGCAAGCGCAGTGACGGCGGAGGATTCAGCAGCAGTGCAGTGGCGCCATCGGAGGGCAGATAAGTGGTGGGGAGGCGGATGGGCAGCAGGTGCAGCTGTTGGATGACGACGGACCGCTCTGATGATTCCACCGCCACGCCCCACACGCGACAGGCCAGTACCACCGCCACCGTCATGCGTGGCAGCCCCGTAACCTCCACGCTTACGGTAGGAGTCACGCTGCCGCTACCATCAGCACCGTACTCCGCGGCTGCCGCGAGTGCCGTCAGGCGTGCATCACCACTGCGCACTGCGAGGTGGCAGGATGGCGCCGCAGCCGCCCAATGCGCCTGCAGTGCGTTGTGCACAATCGCCGCTGCGGTGGCGGTCGGCGTGTCCATAAACAGGGATGACGTCGCTGGCAGCGACCATGCCACTGCGGCTGTCACAACCACACCGTACAACGCCGGCAGCTGGACGCGTTCCCCCGTTGGCACCCACTCGCACTCCGCGGCCAGGGTCACGTTAGACCCCAGTGGTGCTGCAGCCAGCGACAGAGTGCCAAATGCGGCGCGCCAACACAGCGCCGGCGGTGCATCAGGCGGCAGCGCGGCCGGATCACACCCTGGCTCCACCACCGCACCCACGACACTAGACCAGAACGACGCATCCGTGGCGGCAGAGGATGCCAGGAACGCCGCCAACTCAAGCGCTGGGTCTGGGGCGCCAGCGCGTGAAGGGAACACTGCAGCGGTGCATGACATGTGGCGTGAGGTGTCAGAGTACGGTGGCGTGGATGCGTTGCCGCCAACACCCACCCACGCGACGCTTGCCACTGCGCTGGCATCCATGACGACAGGTGGCAGGGGTGCGGCAAGCATCGCGGCAGACGACGCATCCCATGCAGCAGCCAGGGACGGCAGCGCCACATGCCAGGGAGTGGCAGTGGTGGTGGTACGCGCCTCGGCGTCGACACAACTGCCTGTCAGCGCCGCGGCCGTGCCACTGCCGCCAGTCACCCCGGCAGCAACAAACGCCACAGCGGCACTGGGCGCGCCGCCATCCAGCGCCACGCGCGCGGTGGTGGTGCCCACCAGCCCAGCCACCAACGCAGCAGTTGTGTCGTGGTCGGACACCACCCAGCCGGTGGCGTTTGCCCATTCTGGCGAAATTGACGCCGGCGCCACTACAACCGCCTCCACCCAGCAGCTGCCTGACCCCACGCCCGACACGCGTAGGGTTGGCACGACAGGCCAGGGCTGCAGCGTACCAGCGGCGCGACCCGACGGCAGGACCACGGTGGCGTTATCAGCAGGTGGCGGCGTGCCCACCCACTCTAGCGTGAACGGCGACGTGTAGGAGATGTTGACGGCGGTGGCGGCGCCCAGTCCGCTAGTACCCACCACAGTCACTGCCACACGGGGGTAGCCGGGCGTCAGGGGCGACAACGCCGGCGCGGTGCACGTGATGGTGCCGAGGGCAATGGACGCAGCGTCGGTGCACGCCACGCCACCCACCGTCACGTTGGCTGCATCCACCTCGGTGCCGCTTCCGCTCCTGCTGCCAATGGATACTGTGAGTTGGGTGCCAGCTTCAGCCAGCGGCGGCACCACGGCGGCCAGGCGTGGGCGTATGGCCACAGTGACGGCAGCTGGTAGCACGGTGTGAGTCACAGCGCCAGCTGCGACATATGACAGCGGCAGCGGAATGGCATCGGCGTCTGGTTCTGCCGTTGCAATGGCGGTATCCAGCACTGCACCCGGCCAGGCACACGTTGCCACCGTTTGCGGCGTCGACGGCAACGGGGTGCAGCTGCACGGCGCGCCGGCCAGCGTCACGTTGGCAATGCGGGCGGTGCCGTTTGCGTACCCCAGCGCTGTGCCCGTAATGTTGAAGGTGGCCGGTGGCGCGCATGTCGTTCCAACTAGGCCAACACTGTCACACCCCACGGCGGCCACCATGGCCGGGCTCACCAACTGTACCGTCGCAGCAGCGAACGGGATTGCGGGCGCAACCAGACTCATGCGTGCGGCACCGGGGGCACCCACCGGCAGTGCCACACGCAGCTGTGCGCTGCTGCCGTTGATGTGTGACTCAGGCGGTGCCGCGCCACCTACCTCCGCCGGCAGCGCATATGCCCAATTGCTGTTGTAGTTGCGTACACCAGCGCGCTGCCATGCTCTACCTCCGGCCGGGCAAGTGGCTGGTGGCTGCAGCCCTGCCGTCGTCCATACGCCACTGTCACACGGCAGCCGCGAAGTCGCTGGTGCTAGCCCTGCATGCACCGCTGCCTTGCCAATCGCAGGCACGGCAGCAGGACCATTGCGGTACAGCGTCAGCGTCGGGCGCGCAATGGTGACGGTCAGTGACGGCGGCAATGCAATTGGAGACGCGCCGACGCTAAGTAGCAACGACAGGGTAAGTGGCACGCCCAGTGCGGCGTCGGGCGTTAGCCACGGTGTGCACTCGGTGGTATTGTCGTTGACGGCACGCACAAAGCTGCAGGTAAACGGTGCTGCTGGTGCGGGTGGCTGCAACATGATGCGGGTGACCATAGCTGCACCCAGCAGCGGCGCGGACAGCCGGAGCGGGGTGCCGTAGGGAATTGCGACTGGTGCCACGGGGACCATCGTAGCCAAGCTGCGTGACGGTCAGCAGGGCGGTGGAGCAGTACCACACCGTTGCATTGCAAGTGAGCCGCGGGTGCGTGGTGTTGACGTAGTCCATGCTGGTGATGATGGCGGACGGCGACGTGGACAGTGTTGGCCCCGCGCCGCCGCTGCGGAAAGCTTGGCCCACCAACCAGAGGGTGCCGGTTGCGCTGGCAACATTGGTAGGTGGCGTGTCAGGCAGCACGTGGGAGAGGGCCATGGGCGGCGTCGTGGGTGAGGGCGTCAGCGATGGCGTGGGCGATGCGGAAGCAGACATGGATGGGGTCGCAGTAAAGGTTGTGGACGTAGAAGGCGAAGTCGTGCTTGTTGTCGAAACTGAAGACGAGCAGGACTGCGACCCAGTGCGCGAGGCTGTGAGGCTAGCGGATGAGGTGGGTGAGCTAGTAGGCGAGCGTGACGGAGTGATGCTGGGAGTCACGCTGGGGGACGGTGTAGGGCAGGGCACTGAGGTTGTCTCCGACATCATGGTGTTCATGCGCCGCAGCACTCGATTGGTTTGTTCGCTAGTAAACAGCTCCCCGGCATCCGTGAGGGCCGCGCCATAGGGGCTCGACCACCTTGACGTAGACCCGCCAGTGTTGGTAACATAATCAGATGCTGCACTACCTGCGACGACAGTCACGCTAGCGTCCGGCAGCGTTACACGCCGGATGACGTTGTTGCCTTTGTCGGCTACAAAAAACAATCCACCGCCCACATGCGCAGCCATCTGGTACGGGTAATCAAATGATGCAGCGGTGCCAACGCCATTGGCAAAGGTAGCAGTTCCTGAACCTGCAAACGTTGTCACTGCCGCGTCAGCCAGTCCAATGCGCCGGATGATGTCGTTACCACCCTCCGACACAAAGAGCGCAGCGTGCACCGCCACGTAGGTCACCACGTTGGGGTTCTTGAACCTGGCAAACGTGCCGACACTGTCAAACTTGCCCACGGTCCCGCCTGCAAAAGTACTAACAATACCATTGTCTATCATTCGAATGGCACTGTTGTCTGCATCTACCAAATAAATCACGCCGCTCGGTAGGACTGCTAATCCCTTTGGGTTGTTGAACAAGGCCGAGGTAGCTGCTCCGTTAACAAACCCAGCAACTCCAGTCCCAGCAAACGTAGTCGGGGCACCTATTGCTGGTGCCACTGGCATTACCAGCAGCCTCGGCGACCCAGCGCACGAGTAATACAATAAGGATTCGTTTGAGTTTAGTGCAACTCCCCGCGGGGAGTTGCATGTTGCAATTGTTGTTGTGTACCCCGTGGCGCTCACGCGCCGCACAGCGTTACCGCCTTCGTCGGTCATGTACACGGTGCGATTGCCGTCCACTGCCACTTGTAGCGGAGTGTGAAACCTGGCGGCCGTTGCCGGCCCGTCTACGACTGAGGCGCTCCCAGGAGTGCCAGCAAGCGTCGCCACGTACCACGAGGTGCCCAGCATGCCGCTGCTGTATGTGGCCGCTGTGACCGGCACCGCAAGTGGCCAGCACAGGGTGTAGCCCGTGACTGCCAGGCCGCAGCATTGCAGCGCTGCACACGAGATCTCCAGCGCTGCCATACTGGCGTCAGGAATTAATGCAAACTGGGGCGGTACGGCACGCGCCAGTGCATTTCCCCAGCACGTCACACCGCCGCTGAGTGTGATGCCGCACGTGACGTTGACGCCCGCCGCCAGCACCTTAAATAAGGTTGTGGTCGGCGGGGTGGCTTGCCCCCAGATGTTGGCTCCCCAGCAAACAACGCTCCCAGCATTCAACAGCGCGCAGGCATGGCCGCCGCCGGCTGCCACACGGGCTGCATTTGTAATGGATGGTGTGGCTGCCGGTACTCCGCTACGCGCACCGCCCCAACACACAACCATACCGGCCGTCGTCACGCCACAGGCAAAGTCACTGCCGCTGGAAATGTGTACAAGCTGCAGCCCGGCCGGCGGCGCACAAACGCCACTGCTGCAGTCCCCCACGCACACTGCGCTGTTGTTCCACGCAATGCCACACCAATGTCGGCCACCAGCGGCGCCATCCTGGTACTTGCCAGGAATGGCATAGCTGCCGCTGGTGGTGAGTGTTGGCAGGGCGCCCCAACAGGTCGCGGAGCCGGCAAACGACAGCCCACACGTGAAGGTGTCGCCCGCGGTGATCGACTGCCAGCTGGCGGTGGGTGGCGTCAGCTTGCCAGTGCCGCTTGCATCATCACCGGTGCAGACGGCCGTAAAGTTGCCGCCAACTATCACACAGCTGTGTTGCGCCGCCGTCGCAACGCGTCGCTCGCAGTAGCCGCAGATCGCTGCCGCAGCGGACGCAGCGGCATGCAGCAGGAGCAACAGGAAGAGCAGCGTGGCGGCCGGAAAGCGCACCTGCCGCTGCCGCCGGTGGGCGCCTAGGCGCATCCTACGCCGCCGTCGGTGGTGGTGGTGGCTGTAAGATGAGGAACCGACGGCAGCGCCCTACAACAGCAACAAAGCAAATCGATACACAAGACTGTCAAAAACAATCTGCGCGCAGATACGCCAAGTGAGAGGACAGCCTATCAGCAAGTGGAATTGCGAGCGGGAGCTTTATTAGTAACACTTTGTTACGGTGGCCTGCGCTGCCAGCCTGCCACCCGTGACGCCCTAACGGGTGCACGAGTGCGCGCGTGCGCGAGTCGGGCCTCAGTGGGCTGTGCTGTGCTGCCTGTGCACCACACACAAATACCCAACACACAAAACTCCGCAAAAAAAGAGCTCGTTTGCACCTTGGCACACCAGCGGCACTGCCTGTGGCCTGTGGGTGTGCCACGGGTGTGGCAAAAAGTAAGAAGCCACACGAAAAAACGGCAAAAAGGAAGCTTCGCCCGCCGGGAATCGAACCCGGGTCACAGCGACACAGCGTTTTCATTGCCAGTTGACTTGGCAACGCCGCGTACTACCACTATACTACAGGCGAGTAGTTGTTGGGAGATGATCCTCGAATTTTGTATATAACCCGCGCGTCCACTATTGTTGCCCATGGCGTGCCGTTTGATACACATGCTGAAATACGTGTGCCTGTGGCTGCCACATGTAGTTATATCTCTCTCGCAGATGTCCATGCACTGTAAATGTGCATAGAGCACATTCTACGGCTGGGCATTGCGTTATGACAACTGTATTGATGTGGAGCTGCCGCATCGCCTCTCCCCTCCTCTCTCGTCTCTCTCTCCGATCCACCTCATGGTTGCTGCACGCACAATCAGTGAAGCAGATTCAAGTGTGATTCTGATGAGACCTACAGGCCATGGTGCACACGCACGGCGCCGCTGTGTGATCATGTAGCGTGTGCCGACCCATCGAATGGGCGGCAGAAGGAGGGGGCAATCTGGTACTAGTGAGCCGTATGTGATCCAACACAATCTACCGGTACAATCTACACACTGGTGCCAATAACCACCGCCGGCGGCTCATCTGCCACCTTCACGTCGGCGGCTCCTACTTCCACCGCGGCGGCGGCGTCAGGCACAGGGTCATCATGGGGCTCGCGGGACGACGACGGCGGGCTGACGTGGCCGCTGCGGCGGCAGGCAAACCAGGCGACGGCGGCAGCAGACACAATGCACAGCGCCAGCAGCGCCATGCCGGCGCCCAGCAGGCGGGATGAGGATGGCGACCCGCCGCCAGACGTTGCCGCCACGGCAGACGCGGTGTCGCTGGAGAACAGCAGGTCGATGGAGCGCCCTGCCGTCGTGTTAGTAGTCACGTTGGCAACAGCGTCCCACGCCGTGTACAGCGGCCCGATTGCCGCGATGTACGCTTGCGTGTTATGAAACACGGCGGTCACGCGCACCAAGGCGGTCTCCACAGTGGCGTTGCCGCCGATGCTGCTGGTGTCCACCACCAGCAGCACCTGCATGCGGTCGGCGGTGGGCGTGCACAGCACGGCTCCAGTTCCATCGTTGTCGGCCAGCCGCCGCCGGCGTGTGGAAGTAGTGTTCAGCGGCAGCCGCGGCTCCAACAACACCTGCGTGCAGTCTGGCAGGCGGAGCACCAAGCGGGAAACGGCGGTGGGCGGCACGCCCACAATGTCGGTCAGCGTTGTAATGATGGCGGTGCGGAAAGAGTCCACGTCGGCCACCAAGGTGGAGGCATTGGCGGCCGCGCGCGCCGTTAGCGACAGGCCCACCAACAACGACTCTGCCACGCGCAGCGGCGCCGGCGTTGACAGCGGCGTGCCGGTTGGCGTGCCGCTTGGCGTGTTCGTGACCGACACGGTGGCACTGGGCGTCAGCGTGCTTGTGCCCGTCGCCGTGATGGACGGCGTGGATGTTGGCGTGGGCGTTGCGGAGCGCGTGACAGTTGTGGTCGCCGTCCCCGTGGTCGTTGGCGTGTAGGTGCCTGTGATGGACGGCGTGGACGTTGGCGTGGGTGTCGCGGACGACGTAATTGTGGCGGTTCCCGTGCCCGTGCCCGTCGACGTGTAGGTTGCCGTGATAGATGCCGTGCCCGTGCCTGTCGGCGTTGCGGAGCGCGTGACCGTGGCGGTTCCCGTGCCCGTACCCGTTGCCGTGTTCGTAGCAGTAACTGTACCCGTCCCGGTACCCGTCAGCGTTTCGGAGCGCGTGACGGTGGCGGTTGGCGTCCCCGTGCCCGTTGCCGTGTAGGTTGCCGTAATAGACGCCGTCCCGGTACCCGTCGGCGTTGTGGAGCGTGTGACGGTGGCGGTTGCCGTCCCCGTGCCCGTCGCCGTGATAGACGCCGTGATGGATGCCGTCACCGTCCGGGTGGGCGTCTCGGACGACGTAAGCGTGGCGGTTGCTGTGCCTGTACTCGTTGCCGTATTTGTGGCGGTGCCCGTGCCCGTCGCTGTGTTGGTGGCGGTGCCCGTCCCCGTCGGCGTTTCCGAGCTCGTGAGCGTGGCAGTCGGTGTGAATGTGCCCGTCGCCGTGTTTGTGGCGGTGCCTGTACCCGTACCAGTGCCCGTCGGTGTATTTGTGGCGGTGCCCGTCCCCGTCGGCGTCTCGGACGACGTGAGCGTGGCGGTCGGCGTCCCCGTGCCGGTCTGCGTGCCCGTGCCCGTGCCGGTGCTGGACGCCGTGATGGAGGCCGTGGGTGATGCAGACGGCGCCATGGAGGCGGATGACGACACGGAGGCGGTGGCGGTGGCCGACGCGGAGGTCGCACTATTCTGGCTGGGAGACGGCGACGGAGAAGGTGGAACGTACGCCAGCTTCATGGTGAGGGCGCCGGTGGAGGAGTCGGCGTCGGAATTGGTCATTTGCACGAAGCTGCCTTGGTTTGGCACCGCGCCGCCGTTGCCGCAATTCACGCCCGACGCGCTGCGCGTCAGGTATGACTGCACGCGGTTGAACCCCGTCACGCGCCCCAACTGGTACGCAAACCTTGACACAGTGTCCTCTGCCTGCCGCGGCGTTTCGAATGACAAGAAGTACACGACGTCGGGCGGGAACACCCACCCCGCGCTCGTGATGTCAATCGTCAACGTCTCAAAGGTGGATGATATCGTGCCGCCAAACGGCAGCGTCACGTTGGCGCCAATCTGCGCGTTCGTGTTAATGCCACACAGCGGCGCCTGGCCACGGTGAATGTAGCACGGCCAGTTGGAGGTGTTAAACAGGCGCACGAACGGCTTCACCGCCGTCTGGTTTGCAAACGACGTGCTCCACCGCCCCTTGATGACCAGCGTGTTGGCGGTCACCGTGCTGTTGTACCCCGTGATGCTGGAGTTCTGCACCACCGCCACCGCATACGTCGTGAACGAGCAGATGGTACCGCTCATGGCCGTCACACCCACCGCCAACGTGCCCGCCGGCGAGTACTGCGTGAAGTCCACCATGTTCACCGTCACGTCCTGCGCGCCCGCCCTGCCCGCCAATATAGGTAGAAGTGCCAGCACTGCCGCCACCACTGCCATCACCGCCTTTGCGCGGCAGCCGCGCCGTCCAGCCATGGTGTACCGTTGTGTTGTTGTTGTGGGAAGGAGCAGTCTGCAGAGGTTGGTTGGGGAGGGGTGCGGCCCGGTGGGGTGACTGCGGTCACTGTGGCGCCAGTGTGACGGTGTGACACTTGTGGTTGCGCGTGTTGTTGCCGTTACCGCGTGATGGTGTGCGGGAGCCACCGTGACCACCTGGCCTCAAGCCGTGTTTGGTGCACCGGGGTGGGGCTGTACGTGGGCCCGACACACGCTGCCTACAGCTGCAATGCGGACACTGGCTGTGACTGGCACGCGGAGGTGCAGCGCAGCAGCGCGGTGGGCTGCCTGGCTGCTCGTTGTGTCACACAGCAACCTCACTTTGTTATTATTGTGCGTCTGATATCACGGCCGCCGTCTGGTACCCACCTCACATGGCAGACCGGCGCCGCCATGGCACTACACTACACCAGGCGCCGCCCCGCCATGCGGCATACAGCTGCTGGGCAAGCCGATGTGGGCCTGTGGCTGCCGCGGCGGCGCGGTGGCAGCGTTGGCGTTGGGAACCCTGCCACAGTCGTTGCCAACGGTTGCCACGTTGCTACGGTCCACGAATCGCACCCCACGGCAGCTTCACATTGCTGCGGCCAGCGCGCCAGCGCCAGCACTAGCAGTAGCACCAGCGCCAGCGCCAGCCGCCACCCGGGCGCTGTGTTAGTGGCGGCACAGACACCGTGGAGGCTGCGGCAGTTGTCAGAATGCCACGCAACTCAGGCTGTTCCCTTGCGTGGCGGTGTGTCACGGCCGCGTGCACGCACGGTGCACATGCCACACGCCATGATGATGACATCGGTACCCCGTGAGACGCCCAACACAACACCGCGCCGCATCGCCGCCCGCCCGGCAACTTGCCGTGTGACGACGTGATGAGGTCCGAAGGGAAGTCTGAGTCACACCTTGTTCCCCTCAACGTCACGTGCCCGCCGTTGCGGCAGGCGGCACACACTGTACGCCGCGCACACACACACTGTGTGCAAAGCATCGTGCTGAATAGTGTGGCGGCGTGAGACACAGCCGGCCAGTTGACTTGGCAGCACCGCGTACTGCCACGATATCCGGGTTACCTACCGCCGGCTACCGGTGCACGCTGTCGGCCATCCGGCCGCCGGATGTGCTGCTGCTGCACCGTGAAACCTGGTCAACAACCTACTGCTTGTTGGTAGTTGGTAAACAACGACGGGCGCGCACGATCACGCAATTATTGGATGCTATCCGCACTACATGTGACATATGTGACATTATTGGCCATATTTGTGTGATTCATGCGGTAACTTATTTTGTTTTGTTGTTCTACCTATAGGGCCCTACGCCGTACTTCCCTCCTCCTCCCCTCCCCCACCGCTGCGACAAGGAGTGCGGCCATGCCTGCGATCGCTGCCGCTGCCACTGCTGCTGCCGCTGCTGCCACTGCCGCTGCGTCTCTACTACCGGCCCTCCTGCGGCGCGCCACCCTGCGCTGCGCTGTCACCTCAGCAATAGCAGCCATACCCTTCGGCACCCCACGACGACCAGCCAGCTCGCTGACGGCGGCCACAATGGACGGTGGGGCGGTAGTAACGGTGGCGCACACCGCAGTGGCGGCAGGTGGTGCAGCACCACGCCCGCCAGAGGACGTAGCTGGTGCTGCAGCTGGCGTCGTCGCTGCTGCAGCTGCTGGCGCGGGAGCAGGCGGCCGCAATGAGGACACGCTGGTGCAGTATGTGCTCCTGCGCAAAGACCTCAAGTGGCCACTGGGTGCCCTGACGGGACAAGCCTG
>Ga0066256_1003646_pt1 | contig 14604 bp, 5 predicted proteins | sample ThiBio_1000_biof_FD_87107 | JGI IMG/M metagenome (GOLD analysis project Ga0066256, IMG submission 87107) | Wastewater bioreactor microbial communities from Cape Town, South Africa - Thiocy_expt_1000_biof (version 2) | ecosystem: Engineered > Bioreactor > Thiocyanate-remediating >...
GCTCGCCGCGTCTGCCGGGTCGCGGTGCGCGGCCCGGGTGCTCGCTCCGCCCCCCCCCCCCCCAACCCAACCAAAACTGCAGGGGCGGCATGATTGCGTGGGCGTATGCGCAGGCGCATGAGGACAGCCTGCGCAGCCTCATCATCCTGAATGCGCCGCACCCGGCGGCGTTCCGAGACACGATGTCGTTTGCGCAGCTGCTGCGCTCCAACTACGTGTTTGTGTTCCAGCTGCCGTGGGCGCCCGAGGTGTGGCTGCGCGCCTTTGACTTTGAGTTCCTGCGCGGCGCCTTCTTTGGCGCGGCGATGGGCATCCGGAACCGGGCGCCACCCGCGTTGCAGCGCGCGGAGCTGGTGGTGTACGAGTGGGCCATGTCGCGCGCCGGCGCCCTCACCGCCGCCGCCAACTACTACCGCAACCTGTTCCGCGACAACCTGCCGTACGGTCGCGAGATTGCCGGCCGGCGCGGCCGCCGCCTCATCGTGCCCACTCTGCTGGTGTGGGGCGAGCAGGACGGCGCGCTGGGCAAGGACTCGCCCGCCGCCACCGGCGCGTACGTCGCCAACCTGACGATTGCACGCTTGCCGGGCGCGTCGCACTGGGTGCAGCAAGATGACGTGGTGGGCGTGGAGCGCGCCGTGACGGCGTTCCTGGCACCTGGTGGGCCTGGCGCCGTCGGCGATGACAGCAGCGGCGGCGGCGGCGACAGCAGCGGCGGCGGTGGCGACAGCAGCGATGTCGGCAGCAGGCGCGGGCGCGGCGACGACGACGGCGACGGCGGTGCAGACAAGAAAGGCGGGCGCGGGAAGCAGGTCAATGCCAGTGGGCACAGCAGCGACGTGGAGCCACGGCTGCCTACCGCCAGCAGCACAGATGACACTAGCTCGCTGGCAGACGTGACGGCGCCCACCAGCGGCACGCCCCGTCGCCGCCGGCCGGTGTAACCAACTGATTTCTAACATTGATACGATTCAAGCAGTGACAACAACAGGTTATTAAGTTAGTCGCACACGCAGGTGCGGCGGCAGCTGCAGCCGCCGGTGGCGCAGGCGCACGACAGCGAATCAAAGGCGGTAGTGCCTTCTTTCACGGCAAAGCCGCAATCGCACCGGAACGTAAAGTCCAGGGTCCCCGCGGTGGCAGGCTCACGCACGGGCGCCGGCAGCACGGTGGAGTTGGTTGCCAGCGGCACGCCACCGTCCCCAAGTAGTGCACACGCGCATGCCTGGTCGCACCGGCATTCAAAAGCGTCACACCGGCACGCCATGCGGCGTGGCACCCCAGCCTCTGCTGCTAACCCTGCATCTGCTAGCCGGTGGCGTGGGAGTGACGGGGCTGCAGCAGGCAGCGACAATGGCGGCATTTGTGCCGCCGCTGGTGCTGCTGGCGGCGCTGCTGGCGGCGCTGCCGCCGCGGCCACCGCTGGAGCGGCCTCGCTTTGCAGCCCGCGCAACCCCGCGGGTGCTAGCACGCCTTGGCTCTCCCTGCTCCGCCGCTGCCGCACATCGTCATCAGCATCGCCCCGCCTTCCGCTGCCACCATCTGCTGCCGCGGGCGGGGCGTCGCTCATTTCTAAAAGCATAGCAGGCTGCTGCGCCTCAGCCACCGCCGCTGCTCGTTGTGCCAGCACGGCGTATGCCCACGTGCGCGCCTCTGGCGGCATGGCTGCAATGCGTTCAACCAGCGTCGGCGTGCCACCGCACGTCGCCATCACCGCCAGCCCCAACGCAGCCACCAGCGCCACGCGCGCCATTTGACCGTTGCCAGCTGTGGCTGTGCTGCAACTTGCAAGTGAGGTCACAAAGTTGGCGACAGCGGCCCAGTGCCCGGCGGCAGCAAGCAGGAGGAATACTTACACACTGCTCTGCAACCTCTACACAGGCGACTGCATCCCCGTTGCAAAATTGGCTGCTGCGGCCGTGTATTTGCATCCATGCTGCGGTGCCATTTTCGGTCGCACCACAGCGATTGGTCTGGCTGTTTGTCAGGCTGCTGCTGTGACTGTCAAGAAGAGGGTAAACACACGCACAAGCAATTTTATAACGGCGCGATATTATCAAATTGTATTTGCCGCATTCCACACTAGGTGTGGAAATACTCTGATTTTGTGTCTGTCGATGTTGCGCTATACTGTAATAAATAATATCCGCTCATGCAATCTTGGGGCTCACCCCACACGCAGACCGGAGAATGGGCCGCATCATCGTGTTCACCACGCCCGGCTGCCGGCACTGCGTGGCGGTGAGGGCGCTGCTGGCGGAGGTGGGCGCGCCGTTTGAGGAGGTGGGCCTGAGCGGCGCGGGGCGGGAGCGGGTGGAGGAGCTGCGTGCCCTGGCGGGCGTGGCATCCGTGCCGCAGGTGTTCCTAAATGACGACCTGGTGCGGGGTGGCCTCACCACCTTGCGCCAGTGGCGCGCGGCGGGTGAGTTAGCGGGCCGTGTGGCGGCTGCACTGGCGGCGGCAGCGCCAGAGGAACCGCGTGTGCTGACGGCTGCCGAATGGTGGGCGGCGCGAGAAGCAGGTGCGGAGGCAGGCGGGCTGCCCGTGGCACGCGCTTCAGACTCACCACCGCCACCGCCGCCGCCGCTGTCTCCTGACGAGTACTGGCGTGGCGTGCGCCTGCTGGAGGCCTTCACATGGGAGGCGGCAGGCGCTGTAGCAGCGAGTGGCAGGGGCGTGGCGGCAGACGGCGGCAGCGGCAGTGGAGAACCATCGTGGAAGCTGCAAAGTGTGACAGCTACTGCTGGTGCGGAGGGGGGCATGGCGCACGAGTGCGATGCGCCACAGATTGTAACATTCCGGGGCGCAGACCTTGTGTCATTTGTAGCACGCCGCTTGGCTCTGCCGCGGCCCGCCGCCATGGGCGTGTGTGCCGGGCTGCATGCCACCGGCGCCGTCACGGCGCTGGACTACGCTGCCCGCCGGTTTGATGACAGCTCCGCCCTGTATTGTGCTACAGTTTGCAGCTCGCCACCCGCAGCGCCACCATCCGCACTCGCGCCCGCTACCGACCCACTGTCACCGGCAGTATCGAGCAGCCGGGGCGGTGGCGGCGGTGGTGGCGGAGGCGGCGGCGTGGCTGCATTTGAGATTGAGGCGGCAGCACCGCCGCCACTGCGGTTTGCGTCGACGGTGACGCGCATGTCTGACACGGCAGCCATGTTAGCAGCCTTCTTGGCGCCCGCTAGTGACGGCGCGCGGTGGGAGCGCTTCAGCTCTGACGGCGACGGCACGAGTGGCAGCAGCGGGAGCAGCGGGAGCAGAGCGTCTGGCAGCGAAGCTGGCGGTGGCGGCGGAGGACAGGCAACGGCACCGCCGCCAACTTCGCCGCCAGCAGCGCCGACGGCGCCTGTCACCGTGAGTGCGGCGGGTGTACTGCTGCTAAACATGACGCAGCTGTTTCAGGTGCCGCCTGGCGCCGCGCCCCGCAGCGCCGCGGCGGTCGGCAGCGATCTGCGCCGCTCCCTGTTGGCGCTCACCGGCCGCTTCTTGTCTGCCGACGGCACGTTTGTGGACTACGACGCCATGCGCGGCTCGCAGGAGATGGACGCGTATGTGGCAGCCACCGCGGAGCTGCAGGTGGTGGATGCCTTCACACTGAGCGTGCCGGAGCGGAAGGCGTTCTTCATCAACCTGTACAACGCGCTTGTCATCCATGCCACCGTGGCAGTGGGCGCACCCGGCACGGCGTGGGCGCGCAGCCGGTTCTTTACCACCATCGGCTACCGCATTGGGCCGTATGCCTTCACGTTGGACGACATGGAGCATGGCATTCTGCGCGCCAACCGCCGGCACCCGTACCAGCTGGCGGCGCGGCTGGGGCGCAATGACCCACGCCGCGCGCTGGCACTGCCTTACCTGGACCCCCGCATTCACTTTGCGCTGGTGTGCGGCGCGCGCTCTTGCCCCGCCATCCAGCTGTACAGCGCCACCAATGTGGAGCGCGCGCTGCGCCTGGCGACGGAGGCATTCTTTGCCGACGCCACCAACTTCACGGTGCTGCTGGACGGCGCGCCCCTCACGCCCACCACGCCACTGGCGGCGGCACAACGCGCCAAGGTGGCCACCGTCACCGCCTCCAAGATCCTGCACTGGTACGGTTCCGACTTTGGCGCCAGCAGCCACACCGTCATGCTGTGGTGCGTACCATACCTGCCGACGCCGACGGGCGACGCCGTCGCGGCCATGCTGGGTGCGCCACGCAGCACGGGGTCCAGCGCCGGCGCTGACAGCACAATGCTCACGCCGCCGCCGTCGTCAGTAGCAGCGGCAGCAGCAGCTGCCGCGGATGCCGCTACGGACGCCGCACCAGGTGCCAGCTTGCCGCCCACACCAACTGACAGCCCCACCCTGTCAACCGCCGCCAAGGGCAAACTCATCTCTGAGCTGTCTGCCTTGTTCCCGTCCGCTACCACCCTGCGCGGCGCCACCGCCGGCGTCCCTGACACCAGCTTCCGCGGCATCGGCGGCCGGCTGCCGCGCGTGGTGCTCAATTACGCAGAGTACGACTGGACGCCCAACGGCCGCGTCACGGCCGCTGCCCCTGCCGCTGTCAGCCGCCCTGCCACGTGAAACAGCGGCGGCAGTCATTTCAAACGGTTGACGCGCGCGCGCGCACAGTTGCACACAAATACAATCGACAGCAGCGCGACAGGCTGACACACGCGCAACCAACTACTGCAAGCACGTACCACCGTGCTCATGGCGCCGGGTGCCTCCGTGACGACGGCGTGGACAGGCCACGCGCCAGCGGCGGCGAGCGCGGGACGGCCCCCCCCTCGCCGCCGCCTGCCGCTGTGGCCACATGTGGGCGGGCAGTGAACATGGTGGGGGAGAACAGGACGGCGCTGTCGTCGTACTCTGCGCCGGCGCGAGTCAGCGACGGCTCCGAGGCCACTCGCGACATGGCAATGGCGGACGCGGCGGGCGCGTCAATACTGGCGGTGCCGGTAGACAAGCTGGACGCAATGGTGGGCAGGTGCGGTGGCAGCATGGAGGTGCCGTACGCCGTCTGCACGTACTCCCGCCCGCCACCGCCGCCACCGCCACCTGTGCTGCCGCCGCCTTCGCTGTCGGCGGCGCTGCCGCCACTGAGCACCCGCGCCGCCTCAATGGTCGCATCAGCATCGCCGCCGCTGCCACCGACGCCGCTGCCTCCGCCACCCCCACCCCCACCACCTCCGCCGCTGCCGCCACCACCGGCGGCAGTGCCGCCCTTGTGCGGCGCAATGCTGCAGTACGCGCGGTACGCGGTGTCCGTTGTGGCGGCGGCATTCACGCGCTCAATGGTGCCTGCACCTACCGTGCCCAGCGACACGGGGATGTCCGTGCCCAAGATGTCGGCAAAAGTGGTTGCCAGGCGCGCCTGGTAGTTGGCGGTGTCCGGCGCTGCCTGCAGCGCCGCCGGCAGTGACGCGCGCACCGTCGTCTCCACGCCGCGCAGCACGGTGGGCACACGAGACACCACGCCGCGCAGCGCACCGGCTGCCTTGCCCGCCACCTCGCCAGCATCAAACGTCACCCACGTGTGTGACCCCTCCGACTTGCCGCCCTCGCCGCCGTGCGCGCCGCCGTCGCTGCCCGACACGCTGGGTGGGCGCGTCATCGTGCCGGAGGAGTGAGTAGAGGCAGGCCGGACGGTGGGCAGCGACTCGGAGCTGTGTGCGCGGGCGGCGTGCACCACGCCGCCGCCGCCGCCAATCACACCGCCGTCGCCGCCCTCGCCCACCGCCACGCGGCGCTCATGCGGCCCGATGGGCAGCGCCTCACGCTTGAAGCGCAGCATGACCGCCAGCTCGTGGCGGCGGAACACGTACGGCAGCGCCACGTCGTACACGTAGTCCACCGGCATGGCCATCCAGTACTGCCACCGCCGCGCCAGCTCCATGCACGTGTCGTCCCGGAACTTGGCTTCCAACGCGCGCACCTCCGCCCACACCCGCTTGCGGTACTCGGACACCAGCTCCATGATGGCCGCCTCCACATCGGCGTCGCGCGACAGCTCCAGGTAGGAGAACGACTCGGCGCGCAGCACCACATCGCCCGCCTCCCCCGCAGCCGCCGCCGCCGCCTCTGCACCCAACAGCGCTGCTGCCGCCGCCGCGCGCCGCGCCTTCAACGCCCGCCGCGCCACCTCCACCACGCCCTTCACCTCCGCCTCGTACGCCAGTACGGCAGCGTGCGTGGGGTCGTTGTCCGGCGGCGGCGTGGGCGCTGCCGGCGGCGTCACGCCCCGCCACGACGGCCCAGGTAAGTCAGATCCCGGCGCTGGCGGCAACCCGCCACGGCGGCCGGCACCCGACGCAATGCTACTCCGTGCATCACCAGCCGTCGCGGTTGCGGCGGCACCGGCGGCACCGGTAGCAGCGGCGGCACCGGTGGCAGCGGTGGCAACAGCACCTGCAGCACCGCCGCCGCCGCCACCACTACCACTATCTCTGTCACTGCGCTTGCCCCCAGCCGCTGCACCCGCACCCGTGCTCGCACCGGGTGGCGCAAAGGTGTCAGGGGTCAGGGCACGCGACGACAGCGGAGGGGAATCAGCGCGCAGCTTTGTCACCAGCCGCGAGTAGATTGCCGCCTGGTGTGCCGCCGTGTGTCCCACCGTGTCGCCCTCATCACTAAAGGCGCCGGCACCGGCCGCGCCACCGTCGACGCCGCCGCCGCCGCCTCCGCCGCCGCCACCGCCACCGCCACCGCTGCCACCCCTGTCACTTGGTGTACTGCCGTCGCCGCCGCTATCTGACGTGCCACCCCGGCTGGTGTTGGCCGCCGCCGCCACCATCGCATTCACGGCGTCGTACGCCACGTCATCCGGCTCGCTCCAGCTGCGGGTGCGCGGCGCCGCAATATCCTCCACCGCAGCCTGCGTGGATGCCCACACCTCGGCAAACGATGGCTCGCTGCCCCCGCCACCGGCAGCCGCATCAGCGGCGGCAGCAGCGGCGGCGCCGCCGCCCGACGTGCCCCTGCTGCTGCCAGGCGGCTTCACGCCGGTGGTAGAGGCCAGCGGGGAGGCGAGGGACAGCGCCGCGTCGCGGCGCGCCTGCCGCTTGGCGGTGAGCGCCGCCTTGGCGGCGGCGGCGGTGGCGCGCGCTGCCTCTGCGGCGGCTGCGATGCGGCGTGCGGCGGCGGCGGTGGAGGCTGAAGCCAGCACCTCGCGCACCCACCGCGACAGCTCAATGTTGCGCGGCGCAGCGATGGAGCGGTACTGGCGGATGTCGCCGTGCGCGGGGAAGCGCGGGAAGTCGGGCTGCTGCAGCTGCGCGCAGCGCGCGGCGATGAGGCGCTGCGTCAGGTCGGTGCCCGCCAGCTCATCCTGCAGCGCGCGCTTCTGCTCAAAGTCGGTGTACTGCTTGCCAAACTCGTCGGTGTAGATGGCAATGGGGAAGGAGATGAGCAGGCAGCCCGCCAGCGCGCACACCGTGCCCACCAGCTTGCCCCACGGCGTCACGGGGTACACGTCGCCGTAGCCGGTGGTGGTGAGCGTCACGATGCACCAGTACAGCGCGGTGCCCACGTCCTGGATGGGCGCCGGGTCGCCAAACTTATTGATCCACAGGTGGACGGCGGGGTCCCACTCGCCGCGCTCCGCGTAGAAGGTGGACAGCGCCAGCAGCAGGATGCCAATGAACATGACGGACATGGCCATGACGATGGGCGCGATGGAGGCGACGGCGGCGCGCGACATGAGGCTGACGTACGGGATGTACTTGGTGATGCGGAACACGCGGAACACGCGCAGCACGCGCAGCACACGCATGGCGGCGCCAAAGCCGCCCTTGGGGTGGAACACCTCGTTCACCTGGTCCAGGAAGTACGGCAGGATGGTGAGCAGGTCCACGGTGTTCAGCGCGGAGGTGAAGAAGGCGCGGCGGGAGGGGCAGGTGAGCGCGCGGGTGATGTAGTCCACCAGGAACACGGTCACGCACGCGCTCTCCAGCACCACAAACAGCCACGTGAAGGCGTCAAAGTAGGGGTCCGACTCCAGCACAAAGGACACGATGGCGGTGACGATGGCGGCGATGATGATCACCGCCACCAGCCGCGACAGGCCAGAGAAGGCGGGCTCGTCAAAGGTGCGGAAGATGACCTGCCGCATGGTCAGCGACGCGCCCTCCGTGCCAAACACAAAGGAGCCAGACGCGCTCGGCGCGGTGTGCAAGAACGCCACCTCCGACTGGAACTCCGCCAGCCGGTCCATGACGGTTATGAACTCGGCCAAGTCCAGCGCGCCGTTCCCGTCCGCGTCCGCGTCGTACGCCAGCTGGCCCACCTCCGTGCGCGCCTCCAGCAGGCCCGCCAGCCCAAACGCGTCCTCCACGTCGTCGATGGGCACGTACCCGCGCCCGCGCGTGTCCAGCAGCTCAAACAGCTCGCGGTAGTGCGCCTCCGTCCGCTTCCGCGCCGCCGCCCCCGACAGGAAGGTGTCCCGCCCGCCCAGCCGGTCCCGCAGCGTTGCCTCCACCTCGCCCAACCGCTCGCGGGCCGCTGCCAGCGGCGCCGCCAGTGCGGTGGACAGCGCCGCTGCCGCCGCCGCGCCCGCCTGCTGCGCACCACCAACCAGCGCCGCACCCGCCTGCTGTGCACCACCAACCAGTGCCGCGCCTGCATGCTGCGCACCGCCCACGAACACGGCGCCCGCATGCTGCGCGCCGCCCACCAGCGCCGCCGCGCCGTCTGCCAGCGACGCTGCCGCCATGCTGCTGCTGCTGGTGGGTGGTAGCGGTGCTGGTGCTGGGGGTGGTGGCTCACAGTCAGCCGGACACCACGGTCATTGCAGCACCGCCGAGTGGTGGTGGACCTGGTGGTGCCCTCACTTGCGCACGCAGCAGCTGCGACACTTGACCCGTGTCGCAGCGGCAGCGGCAGCAACAGCAACCGTCAGGGTGTCTCCCCCGTCATCCTCCTCCTCCTACCTCCTCCTCGTTCTCGCACCGCCTCTCGCCTCTGGCTGTGGCCGCAGTTGGTACTGGTACCAACGTCCAACCGTTTTGGTTCGCGCAATCGAATGGCAGTCGCACCGCGCGCAAGGCGTCGGCAGCGCATAAATAACATGCAAGCGTGTGCACCCACGTTAAAATGCGGCTCACCGGCCCGCTGTGCGTTCACCAACTGACAGCAGCGGAGAGGAGAGGAGAGGACTCACGCAGCGCTGATGAGAGAGGAGAAGGGAAAGAACGAGAATGAAACGAACGTGAAAATGGTTTGAGCTCTCGTAAATGCAACAATGCCACAAACGCAAGCACACATTGAGAGCAGCGGAAGCCGCCCAGTAGATTGAGAGAAGCGTGTGTATTTCAGTGAATCGGTCACTGTTTGTATCCACTTGGAAAATCTTCAAATTCGCACGCAACGTGTCAAGTGGCACGCGACGCCGCTCGTGCCGTGCGCTGCGACTCTCCAGTCTCCACTGGCGCGCCGCCGCGCCGCGGTGCGGGCGACAAACGCGCCGGCGGCACGAGCGCGCGCAATTTAATGTGCAGAAAAGTGTCTGTGTGGAGTGGAGGGTGCAGGTGGCCGCGTGCGTGCGCGCGTCCACTGCGCTCGTGATTTGCAATATTTGTTTCTGTGCACCTACCGCGGCGGTGTGGCCTGGGCCGCTTTGACGTGACGCGACGTGACGTCACGCGCTGCGCCCTACTTGCGCCCTGCCTGCCAGTGCGCCCGACTGCTGCTGGAAGCGCGGCTGGCGCTGCCACGGGAGAGAGTATTTGGAAAGTAGTAGTACAGGGAGGTAGAGGGTGTGTGAAGTACAGTTGAGGGCAACCTGAGGCCGGCGGCTGCGAGCAAAGGGTGCGCACACAGTTGAACAGCAGCAGCAACAACAACAACGTCGGAGATGGCGGCGGGGAAGGGGGAAGAGGAGGCGCGGCAGGCGGCGGCGGTGAGCCGGTTTGCGGCTGCCACCGCGGCGGCTGGCGCGGCGACACGGCCGTATTTGATGGTGCCTAACATGGGCACCCTGCCGGGTATGCCGCAGCAGGCCCGCCCCATGTCGCTGTCGCCGCCATCCGCGGCATCCGCGGCGGCGGCCCACCCTGCCACGCTGCCGCCCTCCGCGCCGCACCCCTCGCATGTACTGGGCAGCCCCACGCTGCTGCCGCGACAGGGTGGCGGCGGCGGTGGCGGCGGCGGTGACGCCTGGTCGCGGGGCCAGTTGCCGGCGCCGACGCCCCGTGGCACCACCCTTGGCTACGCCACGCCGATGCGGCTGGGCCACGGCATGATGGTGCCGCCGCGTGCCGACGCTGCGTACCTGGCCGCAAATCTTGCGGCGCTGGAGGCAGAGGCGGCACTGAAGCCGTCACCGCTCACGGGTGGCCGTGGTGGCAGCGCTGGCGGTACGCCCGCCGACACGATACCACCTGACACCACCTACGGCGCGACGGCGGCGCCCGGCATTCATGCAGAGCACGCGTCCGAGCTGGCGGCGCTACGGTCTGAGGTGGCAGCGCTGGTGGCGACGGTGGCGGAGCGTGAACGCGCGGAGGCGGCGCGGTGGAGCGTGTTGAGCCAGTCGCTGGCGCAAGTCACGCGGGATGCGGTGGCCACGGCAGCAGATACCGCGCACAGCGCCGCCGCTTCCGCTGTGGCGCCCCTGGCCGACCGTCTGGCTGAGTGCCACGCGGCAGTTTTGGCGGCAGTGCCGCCGCCGCAACCCCCGCCGGCGGACGCCAACGCAGTGGCAGCGGCGGTGGTGGTGCACATGCAGCCGGTGATGGAGGCAGCGTCCAGCGGCATCTCTGCAGCGGCGTCCATGCGCACTGACATGGCGCGGGTGGAGCTGCAGGTGTCTGCGCTGACACGCGAGGTGGCAGGGCTGGCATCTACCGTGGCGACACTACGTGCTGCCCCGCCGCCGCCGACTGCAGCCGCCGTCGCAGCGGCGCTGGCGCCGCACTACGCAGCGATCAACATACTGGCAGACCGCGTGACAGCGGCTGACGCGGCGGCAGCAGCTGCTGCGGAGGCGCTGCCGCGCACCATTGCGGCTGCAGTGCAAGCCGCTCTGGCGTCGAAAGAGGGGCGCGGTGCCCTGGCTGCGACGCTGGCGGACACGCAACGCCAGCTGCTGGCTGACGCCACCGCCGCGTTGGCTGCGCCAGTGACGGCTGCCGCCGGCGCGGCCGCAGCGTCGGCGGTTGACGCCGCCGCCGCGGACACACGCGCCGCGGTGGCAGCGGGGGTGGCAAGCCTGAAGGGTGAGGTGACGGCGGCGCTGGCTGCGAGCGTGGCACCAATGGCAAGCGCCGTACAGGAGCAGGCCGGTGCGGTGGACAATCTGACGCGACAGACGGCAGCGCTGGAGTCGTCAGTGGCTGGCGCCGTGGCAACAGCTCTGGCGCCGGTCACCGCGGCGGCCAGCACCCAGGCTGTGACGCTCGGCGCGCTGGCGGGGCAGGGGGAAGTTCTGTCGCAGCGCGTGGCAACCGCCACTGTCGCTGCAAAGGATGGCACAGCTGCCAATGCCGAGACTGCTGCGGCAGTTTCTGGGTTGCGTGCGTCGCTCCCAGCCGCGCTGGCGCCACTAGCATCCGACGTGGCGGCGCTGGCACGCAAGGTGGATACGTTGTCAACGGCCACTGCGGCAGCTGATGCTGCTGCAGCAGCCGCACTTCCGGCTTCGCTGGCGACGGCTCTGGCGCCGCTGGCGTCCGACGTGGCGGCGCTGTCACGCAAGGTGGACGCCGCGGCAGCAGCTGGCGCAGCAGCGGATGCAGCTGTACCAGCAACGTTGGCAGCAGCGCTGGTGCCGCTGACGACCGACGTGGCGGCGCTGGCGCGTAAGGTGGATGCAGCGGCTGCAGCATCCGACAAAGCAAACACGGCCACCGTCACACGCTTGGAAGCAGCATCGTCGGCGACCGCCGCGGCGCTACCTGCATCGCTGGCGACCGCGTTGGCACCGTTGACGGCTGACGTGGCGGCGCTGGCCCGCAAGGTGGATGCCGCTGCAGCGGCCACCGCACCTTCATCGCTGGTGGGCGACGTGGCGGCGCTGACACGCAAGGTGGACGCCGCAGCGGCAGCAACGGCAGCAGCGGATGCAGCCGCAGCAGCTGCGCTGCCGGCGTCGCTTACAACCGCACTGGCACCGCTGGCAGCCGACGTGGCGGCGCTGGCACGCAAGGTGGATGCCGAGGCGGCAGCCACCGCACCCGCGTCACTGTCGGCCGACGTTGCAGCGCTGGCGCGTAAGGTGGATGCCGCGGCGGCGGCGGCGGCTGCAGCGGATGCAGCTGCAGCGGCGGCGCTGGCGCCGCTAGCTTCAAACGTGGCGACTGCGGTTGCGTCTGCGGGGTGCCGCAGTTGTACGGCGTCTGGTGTGGCACTGGCACGCGATCTGGCAGCGCTGCGCGCCGACTTGGATGCACGGTTCAGTGGTGTTGTGGCAGGGCTGCAGGCGGACTTGGCTGGCCTACGCGTCGCAGTTGCCAGTGATGCCGCAGCGTCGAAGGAGGCGACGGTGGCATCGGTAGACAGCGTGCTGGCTCGGCTGCGGGCCACCGTGGACGAAGCGGTAGCACCGATGGTGTCGTTGCTGGACAAGTCAGCCACCGCATCATCCACGGGTGCAACGGTGGAGGGCGCGTTGGCGCCGCTGGTGGCGGCGATGGCAGCACTGCGCGACGATGTGGCAGGCATGCGGCCAGCGGCTGGCGGCGCGGGCGGCGGTGCAGCTGCACACAGGGAGGATGCTGGCGACGATGCTGCGTCGCTAGCGGTGACGCGTGGCTTGGTGTCGCTGGTGGATGGCCTAGGGGAGACACAGGCGCAGCTGGCGGCAGTGATGGAGGACCTGCTGGCGCCGGCGGCTGCTGGTGACAACAGCACGCGCGCGAAGCTGGTGAGCGATCTCCGCGAGCTGGCGCAGGGCGCGGCTGCCAAAGCCAGCGGCGCGCACGGCGAGCTGGTAGCCACCGTGAAGGCGGCGGCGGCGACGGCGGCAGGTGGCAGGGGTATGATGGCAGTGGTGCAGGCATCGCTGCCGCTCCTCATTGTGGCCACGCTGCAGCAGTCGCTGTCGGTGTTGACCGCCGCCAGCTTGACGCAGGTGCAAGAGGTGGTGTCCATCCTGGGCACCGGCTTTGGCGCCGTGTTTGAGGCGCACAGCCGCACGGGTAGTGGGCTGGGTGGGGCACTGCCCCCCAGCGCCGTGCTGTCGCGGGCAGGTGGCTCTGGCGAGCAAGACTGCGAACCCGGCGCACCAGAGGGCATTATCACGCCCGCCTCCACGCCACCGGCATCCCTTGGCGCCGAGGTACGTGACCCGCCGCCGTCAATTGTCGTACCCGTGCGTACCGTGCCAGCGTGGGCTGGCCCCCCTTCCATCCCCATCCGCACCGTCGAGGAGGTCGTAGTTGCCGCCCCCGCACCCACTTACGGCATGGCTCGCCGCCCAGTGCTGCCTGCTCCCATTGGAGTGGGCTCCACGGCGTCCACCCCCGGCTGCCTGCCATACAGCTGCCGCCCGCGCGCGCCAAGCCACAAGTGAGGTGGCGGGCCGTGCACACAATCCATTTTAATTCATTATCGCTCAAACACTGCCAGCGCCGACTATATCATAACTAATTATCATATCCACTGATAATATAACATTGCCATCGTGATATTATCATGTGAACCGACATGACACTTGTGTGTGTGCCAGGTGCGCGCGGTGCATTACGTGGAGGCCGCCGCCGGAGGCGCGGGCGGCGGCACAAAGGGAGAGCGACCGCTCGCGTCGGGCAAGACAGAGGGTCGAGTGATGGCGGCGGGGCGCGCGAGGGGCGACACGCCCACCGCGGCGCCGCTTGACGGTGTGCCACCGCAGGGGGCGGAGGATGGCGTGGCACCGGCGGCGGCAAGCTGCGCCTCCATGGACGGCAAGCTGCAGCAGTCTCGTGGCATCCAGGGCGGCAGGTACTCGGGCGGCGGGGCAAGGTCGCGCAGCGTGCGCGGGTCGAATCGCTCAATGTACAGCTTGTCCACGTCGCGCTGCTTGTGCTGGCAGTAGCGCACGTACTCGGCGCACGCCGCCTCCAGTGACGCGTGCTGCAGCATGCGCAGGCAGCCCACCAGCGCGCCGGTGCGGTGCTTGCCGGAGCGGCAGTGGATGAGGACGGGGTGGTTCCGCGCATCCAAGATGAGCGCCAGCGCGGTCGCCACCTTGCCGCGGTCCATGTCCTCGCACGTCTCCTTGTTGCCCTTCACCGCCAGGTGCGCGTACCGAACGCCCGTCTCCCGCATGAAGGCGTCGTACTCCTCCGGCCGCCTGTCCAGCAGGTTAATGATGGTGCGCACGCCTAGGCGGCGCAGGAAGGGGTAGGAGGGCGGCGCGGGAAAAGCGCAGCGGTACACGTACCGCTCCACCACGCCAAAGTGCGCTGGCATGGTGTACTGCACGCCCCCCACCCACACAGCAATGGGCGCCAGGGAGTAGTGTGGCGCGGCGGTGGGCGGCACAACGGCGCCCGCGACACCCAGGGGCGCCAGGTGCGGCAGCGCACGCGCACCCGCCGACAACAGCCCCGGGCCCGCCGGGGCGGCCGCCCCCGGGGGGGCCCGCCCCCCCGCCCTGGCCCCCCCCCCCCCCCGCCCCCCCCACCCCCCCCGCCC
>Ga0066256_1002612_pt1 | contig 14602 bp, 11 predicted proteins | sample ThiBio_1000_biof_FD_87107 | JGI IMG/M metagenome (GOLD analysis project Ga0066256, IMG submission 87107) | Wastewater bioreactor microbial communities from Cape Town, South Africa - Thiocy_expt_1000_biof (version 2) | ecosystem: Engineered > Bioreactor > Thiocyanate-remediating >...
GATTTCAAACCCATCTTTCTGGAAAGGGTAGTAAATATACGCGAAGTTTCAGGCCTGTAGCGATTGCGCAGAGCTGGAAGGTTACCGGTGATAAGGCCGCAGCAATGCGTCTTGAGCGCTATATTAAAAGCCTTACCCGCGCTCAAAAAGAAGTTTTAATTCAAAACCCGGAACAGTTATCTTACAATGATTCACACAAGCCTGATTTTTAAAGATCCCTGTTGAAGATCTATGATTTAAAAAGAGGGTGACCAATCTGAAAAACTCAAGGAATCTGCAGATGATTCGTCTGAATAGGATGCATAAAATGAAATCGAATTTTTCTTAGACTTATTTCTCCGCACAAGCTTCTTATTTTCAGTTAATATAGGCTCAGTTTTGATGAGTAATATATCGTCTTGCTTTTCAGAATTTAGGATAGCACGTAAATAATTTATCCCCTCTCTTTTAACCTTATCCATTATGTTATCAGGAGTAGAAAATAATTCGATTAGTTTTTCAAAATGAGTGACTAAAAGCTCGGGCGCTTTATATGCCTTACCGCATAAAAGCATAACAACATCTTGCTTTGAAAAGCCTAGATTTATTAAATGTGTACTGTATTTTTCGAGCATTTCGTATCGCGCTGGAGTACCGGTATGACTACCTATTTTTACAATTTCTTCCTGAGTATACCCTATGCTCAATAAATTTTTATTTTTAGTCAGATAAGACTCAAGAGCAGTGCTTCCTCCTTTAGTCAATGAGGTTATAGACTCATGATCCAAGGTTTCATGCAGTTGGCTGTGCAATGCTAGTAATGTCTGCACCGTCCCTTCCTTACCCTGCAAAATAACTTCTATTTGCTCTTCATCGTACTGAAGCTCTTCCAATCGCTGCTCGAAGTTCTTTAGCGTATCTTTTGAAATACTAACTTTGCGTCTTTTTCGTATACTCGACTCAGTTTCGGCAGTTCTTTTTCTTTTTTTACTACCATCTGTGGCCAAAAGCTTTTCTTCCCATTTCGGCGATAAATAATCCTTAATTACAATCCATAACTCATATCCTAGAGGTGTCGGGCAGTGTTTTGAAACTAATTGTTTCTCGATCATGATTAAAAGCGTGGTACAAAATTTATTTAACAAAGACTTATCCAGAGTGCTTTGTTCTAAATTGGTTTGTAAAAAAGCGGCAATTCTTTCAGCAGGATAAGTAAGTTTCCATCTATCATCTAATTTTTTTAGAACTAATTCCTCATGTTTAATTTTTTCAAAAAAATCGAGGAACAATTGGGCACTACTCCACGCAAGTCGGAATTTTTCAGCTAAATTAGACATGATTCTCGTCATTAAAAAATTTACCCATTATATACAATTAAATTTTTTAAAGCTCAAGTGAGAAAAAAACTTGCAATTGCCATTACCTTTAATTTCTAGCTATGATTATTTTAGGATAAAAAATTAAGGTGATCCCTTATGAATAACCTGAAAACCTTTATTTTACTCGCCGCTTTAACTGCATTAATGATTATTATCGGGAAGTTAATTGCGGGCCAAGCGGGCATGCTGGTGGCTTTTTTATTAGCCTTATTTATGAATTTTAATGCCTACTGGTTTTCGGATAAAATGGTATTGCGCATGTATGACGCACAACCCTTACCCGAAAACCATGCGGTATACCGCATCATTGCGCGTCTAGCTCAAAAGGCAAATATGCCTATGCCCAAAGTCTATCTAGTTGATACTGAGGTACCCAATGCTTTTGCCACGGGTCGTAATCCACAGCATGCCGTTATAGCCGTGACCTCCGGCTTGTTAACGCGTATGAATGAAGAAGAGCTTACCGGAGTACTCGCACACGAGCTCTGTCACGTCCAACACCGAGATACCTTTATCAGTGTAGTCGCGGCAACCCTTGCGGGAGTAATTAGCAGTGTTGCTCAACTGTTTATGTTTACTGGGGGCTCACAAAATGAGGAAGGTCGCTCCGGTGCATTCACGGGGCTCATCGTAGCAATCCTTGCGCCGCTTGCAGCGGGTTTAATACAAATGGCCGTATCGCGTTCGCGAGAATTTGAAGCCGATAGAGGTGGGGCTGAACTCACAGGGCAACCTTTATGGCTGGCACGTGCCTTGGCAAAGTTAGAAGATGCCAATCATCAGGGAAATTTCTCACAAGCTCAAGCACACCCTACCACGGCACATTTATTTATTATTAATCCATTAAGCGGTGATAGCCTACGGCAACTCTTTATGACTCATCCGCCAACCGCTGAGCGTATTGCACGATTGCAGGCAATGACTCGAGTATGATCTAGTTCAAAATTGGAACTTCAACCTGCTCTACCCTTTGTTCAACCTCTTGAGTTAGTGCAAAGAGCGTATATTTACCTGTATTCATGGGTAACGTATACGAAGCTTGCGGTTGCAATCTTGCCTCATTAAGCGCCGCTAAAATTAATTCCTTATTATTAAAAACATCCAAAAACTGCCGAACGAGCTTCGCACAGTGGTCCATATCCTCAGTAAGTGGTTGCTCCATAAGCAATTGCAGACCATGAGCAAGTGAGGGTACTAAAGGTATGAGCTTGACAAGTGTTGCAATTCCCTCGTTAGATTTCACCAGACAGTACAAGGGTGTAAACCCAAGAACTTCTGCATCGGGTATCTCTTGTATAAAATTCTCAAATCTAAGCTTTGCTGCTAAGTCGGGACGCATTTCCATTATTTTTACCAGGAGATCTAATCCTGAGGGTTTAAAGGTCATCACGCAAAGAGCATGACCCAGTTTTAAAGATGGCATAATCTGGATTAACGATTCCACGGTTAATTCATCGATATAATGAGGTTGCTCCCGGAGAAAATAATGGAGGATCGAATGCCCAACAGAATCATATAGTAAGGGCTGGATGCGATCGGTAATGCAATCTAGAAAGACATCATTAACATATTCTTCTTGATAAGCGAGTAAGCTATTACAAAAAGATTCCTTGAGAAAAAGTTCACGCAGTAGCCTTTTCCCAGGCTCAGTCATTTCAAGCTGTTCCAGTGGCTTAGAAACAGGATAAGATTCATAATTTTTAGATAATTCAACCGCCCAAACCTCTTCTTGTATCTCTTTAAAATAATCCAACAGACGCGTATCCTCGTAATGATAGATTAACCAGTATAAAGGCGTAGTATCGGGATAATGGTCATCGACATAATTATCTAATTTCTGATCTAATATGGCATAAGTCGATTCAATTGCTTCTGGATCTTTTTTAAAAATCAGCGCGAGTAATCTTTGCCCTTTCTTATAACGCACCAGCTCAATAAACGGGCAAAACGGATCGTTTTTAATATTTAATAAATAATCTTTTTCCATCTTTTGCGGATCAAATCCCTTATATTCAACCAGTAATTGCAATAAATTTATTCCTGCTTTCGTCGTCGACAACTCATAAAATAAAGAAAAGTTGTGTTGATTAGCATAGGGCCAACGGTATAAAAGTTCACTGAGTATACTGAGCATTTTTGTGCTTTGAGTACATAATAAATTCAAAAGCAACAACCCAGGTAACCTTTGAGTTAAGTTATAGATTTTTTCCAGACTTTCTAGAGGGGGCATTTGCTGGAACATTAAATCAACAATATCCTCGGCACTAAAATATTTATTTTCTAAAAGCGAATAAATAACTACTTGCATTTCGGGGGCAAAAAAAATCTCCATGCTTCTCTTTGTCCAGTCGTAATACTCCATCATGCGCATTATGTCCTAATAATAAATGCACCAACTGCTCATTTTTCAAAAAATTTAGGAGTAAATTTATTCCCCGTTCACTTTTAGTTAAGCATCGAGCTATATTTATAACCTTGTCCCTATCTTTGGCTAAATTTTCGTAAAGGATTGCTCTAAAACGGGTATTTTCAATAAATTGATTTAAATTTACTATGTAATCTAAAAGCCCCGTACTCTCATAATGAAAAGCCAACCAGTAGAAGGGAATGGTCCATTTCATATCCGAAATATTATCGTTTTGCGGCTCCAAGAAATGTTCAACCTGAATATTTTCCGAAAGATTATCGTTGAAATGGATTATTTTTTTTAATATTTCCTGGCCTTGTTCAGATTTAGTGAGGTAATAAAAAATTGAAGTATCAGGAAAGTTAGACGTTTCAGGTTTTATGGCAAATAAAACAGCGGGTGAAATAAAATATAGATTGCTATTTGCATTTAATAAATCCTGTAAAATGTCATTATCCTCAATAAATTTCGACAGCAGGTAGAATGCTGAAAATTTTTCGTCATCCTCATAATCATCAACATGTAAATGGAATTCCTGAGTAAAATGAATTAATTGCAACTCATGAATTTCGGTTGAGCTGTTCATCAACATATTTAAAATTTCAAGTCGAGATCGCATAGCACAAAGATCTGTGAGTAACGTGTATTGACGGCGATTTTTATTCACCACGCGCGTTAATAGATCACCTGATAAATGCGATAACCAAGACTTATGAGTTGTTAAATATTTTAAAATTAATTCTGCAGGTAAACTCATAACCAATTTGTGTAATGCAGACATGCCATACGAATCTGTAGCGCTAAATAGTGCTGCTATTTGATAATCATGCAGTTGGTTCTTAAGTAAGTTTAAGAAGAAGAAAACATATTTGCTTGCACAGAGAGCAAAAAAGATGGCATGTTTATTGGACTCATCAAACAAACTATCCTTCAATAACGCAAGCGCCCTCATTTTATCCGCTTCAAACCAAATCGAAATTTTTCCAAATAAATCAGGATATCTTTCGACAATCATAGAAAATAAAGAACGTCCATTGAGTTGCACATCAAATGATTGCATTCGGGTAAATAATACATTGAGCGAGAGCCCACTGAAATATTTTTTATCCAAATTATCCATAAAATATGATGGTTTTGTTGCCACTTCATCGTGCAGCATAAATGCTAAAAATGAACCGGTGCCTGGATATATTCTAGTAATCACTTCAATGGGAATATCATTAAATAGCGGGGCATTCAAAAGCTTTAGACGACGAAGATTTTCTCGCCCCCGGGCAGAGGATGCCAGTGCTACACATAATGGAATCGGGTAACCCTGATAGATTAGGGGTTGAAGCAAACTTCCCTTCGGTAGATATTTTATTAAAGTGTAAAGATCCGTAAACTCATATTGGGATAGATTTTTAGTTAATATATAAAATAACAAAGGCAAACCATGAATCATACGTTCAGTAAAATTACCGGTGAATTCATCCACAAACTGCATTCTTCTACTGTAATCTAAAGCCTGCATCTGCTCTAAAAAAACCGTCAAGCACGCTTCTCTATCAAGCATCTGTAAAAAAAGGCATGTACCATTTTCTTCAGCAAATAAAATCTCCGCCCGATCCCTGCGGTTCAATAATTCAATTGATAATTGTTTATTATTTTTTAATAAGAATTTTTCTTTAGCAAAAGGTACAACTGAGTTCTTTCGACGTTCTTTCTTTTTGGGTTTCGCTAAATCCGTTCTTTTCGATGGTTGAGTACTCATTTTTTGGCGCTCTATTTCTTCAGCTACGCGCTCATTACCGACTGCACGCTGCTTTAGAATTTCTTCTTGCCAATTTGTTGGAGTATAGGAAGGTAATTCTTTGTTGACGACATCTTTACATTCTTGCTGAAACACCAATTGCCATTTCTGGATTAAAAATTCAAGTGCATGATATTTTTTTTGCACAATGGATAGTGCTTTTTTCGCGCGTGTACATGCAGAAAAAATCTCATTAAACGCAATCCCCAGATCGTATAGAGTGTGATGACGAGAGCGGTAAGCGGATGCGCACAGCGCTCCTTCAGGAAATTTCTCTTTTAATAAAGTGTTGGCTCTTTTAAAGACTGCCTGCATTAGGGGCTGATACAGGATCACCTCTTGATACTCAAGTCCCTTAATTTCTTCTGGAGTAAAAACCAATGGTGTATGGAATAATTTTATTGTTTCTTGACGGAACTCTTCGGCAGTGATTATCGCGACTTGGTTTGATTGCGTTGTCTGATGAAACATTCCCCACTCAGCGTCACTGGGCTCCTCGTACCAAGTTATCTCACCCACCATTTGCGTGAGGGACTGAATCTGGGAGAACTCCAGTTTATCGGCTGTGCCACCAAGTAGGGCATGCTTTATCAGTAGCCATTGATTGGCCGCTGCAATCACAGCTTTGGAGCATCGATAAGTATCTGCTAGGGTATGTTCTTCCAGATTTATTCCGCTTTGTTTTAAAGCCAGTTTGAAGCGTACCCGATGAGGCATAATTTCTTTGATACTTTGTAAAGTATCCATACAGACCGCGATTTGCATCCCTTGCGCTAATTTTGATAATTGCGTCAGCATAGAGGCGGTATAATCTTGGGCTTCATCGACAACAATCAAAGGGAATGTGGGACTTACTGTATCTTGAGACAAGCGGAAATCTATTTTTTTTTCTTGCGTTAGATAGTGTTGATATGATTGATAAACATGAAATAACCACTCACGATGTTTTATATCAGTAATCAGACTTTGTCGCATGCCGAGCTTTAAATACTCGTTTTTATCATAAGCACATAAAATACAAAGCTCTTGATAAATATTTGCTACTGGATGGGTATTTATGTTCAGCATTTTCTGCTGTTTACGTTCAAATTTTAGATACCATTCGTTAAAAAAAGAGTCCTCTACTGCCGCATATTCAAGGTATTGAGGGAGTTGTCTCCGTAACAGCTCCTCATAACTAAGAAAAAGTACACTGTTGGGTGGTCGATTCACTGAGGCAGGATGTTGTTGCCAACTCAAACGCATTTGCTCGCGCAGAGGAGCAGACTCGGCCACATAAATTATAGGTTGTGCAAAATCTAGGGTTTGTAAGACCGCTTGGGTGATAATAGCCATCGCCAAGCAGGACTTCCCAGAGCCCGGGGGACCGCTTATTATAGCTGGTAATTGCGTATTCAGGATGATTTTCTGCTCAGCATCGAGTTCTAAATAGAGTCCTTGATAATACTCCAGAGGTACAAATTGCATTTCCGATTTCTGATTGTCGCGACCATTCATTTCTAATGGCGCATCCATGGCAGTGAAATCGTGCTGCGTGATTAAATCCTTAAGCGCATCTTCTTGGCGTTCCAGATAAGCTCTTAACACCTGAGGGTTTAAATATGAGGCTTTTTGATAGTCATGATTTTTAATGACATCGATAACCACCAGATACGATTTTCCATCTTTCTCAAGTGTTGTAAATAGTAGACGATCAGAATGATTAATTCGTGCGGTGTACACTCGGTAACCATTTAATTTCTTTAAATCTAAATCTGCCGCCTGATAATCTCCTCCTATTAACTTTTCCAGGATATTTTGGTATTCAGCAAAAATCAAATCATCCACAATGATTCCTTGCCAATAATAAACTTTTACTTTACACATAATTTTTGCCAATTTAAGAACACAGTGATTATAAATTAATCTCAGTAAAATAAAAATAGGCAGATGGGTTTATTTAACTCAGTTGGCGTAACCACAAGTCTTTATTAGATAATTTTATACAAATTTAACTGGTATTCTGCTTGCCAAGCCCATCCACCGCCGAGTTGAGGAAGAATTTTCATTGAGGTCACATAGTTATTTTTAAGCGTCAAAAAACGATTTTGTGCATAAAGTTGAGCAAATTCATGCGTATCTTCAATCAGCGGCGATAACAGAAAGCGACTGCGTCCCAGCAGTGCGGGAAAATGGAAGTTCTGTTTTCGGCCATCCTGTAAATGATAACGAATTTCCACAGAAGGCTGCTTGTATAACCATCCCGATAGTGCCCCCAGAAAACTTGGCTTGAGCACTATCTCAGCCCATAGTAATTCTTCCTGAACGGGGAGTTGGACCGAATCTCCGAGCTTTATCGTTTGCACACTATAAAGCTGTGACAAGAATTTACTTGATGATTTTTTCTTCAAATAAAGTGTCGCCTTATTTTCATTGACCAATTGAAAATTACGTAGCAGTATCGGCCAGCTCGCTCCATCCTCCAATGCCGGTAAACGATTATCAATAGGTTCTATGCGAAAAATCAGATTGGTTGCGCTCTTCTCACTTGCAAGATAATGCGCATTCACTGCAGTCAGTTTTTGCGAGAAAGCAGAATAACTTTGGAAAATAGGTCGTGGTTGCCAATGATTCCCTGAGGCTAGTAGTTCCGTCTGCCCGTTGGAATATATGTCAACAGGCGCGTTGAATTGAGGTAATCCCGATTTATCTTTATACCAGTTCATAATCAAAGAATAATTTCGCGGCAAAGACTCATTATTTGTCAGGCGAGTGATGAGCCCATGAAAAGCACTCTGATAGGTGGTAATAATCTGATTGCCCAGGTTGATTGCTCGATAATGATGGGTGATATATAGACTGCTCAATGCACTCAGTGCAAAACAATAAGCTCGCAACCCCTAAGGCACTGCCGGCGATGAGTGCGTGATTATGACGTACAAAACCGGTTTTGAATGCAAGGAACAGAAATAAACCAAAAACAGTCCCTAGATAGGTCTTGGGAATTTTGTTTATATTAGGGGCGAACAGAATCCCACCTACGATCAATAAGGCACTCATCAAGAAAATCAATACTTCTGATGAATCTCCGTCCATAGACATGGTGGGTGTAAAGGCGATAACCAAATCCAGGGAGCTTATGATAAAGGGGAGCAGCGTCATCAAGGGCTGACCGGCAACTAACCACCAAAAAATTAAACTCATTGCAGGACTTACCAGCAAAATCCATGCATTTTTCTGTTTTAAAATAATCCGGAATAAGACCCAATTTAAAAATATAAAAACAAAGCAAAAAGGAATCAGCGAACTTTTGATCAATACGAGCAAACCGAAAGGGGCACTCAGAATGGCGCTTTGCAAGGTAGTGAATGAATTTTTTTGTTGCATCTGCATGCTTAAAAGAAAAGCTAAAAGCAAGGGGTAGGTATAAAATAAAACATCACGAACATAGATCATCGCACAAAAATAGCCAATAAAGAGCCACAGCCAGCGATTATTTGTTTGTTGCCAGATGAACAGGAGCAGATAAGCATAGGTTAGAGCAAGGTATGCACTACCTACCAACATGAGCCCATCGGTCTGTGGATGATACATTTTTGTATAAATTGCTGCATAAGGGCCTAAAGTAAAGATTATATCGCGACCAAATGCCAGATGCTGGGCGACCGCCTCATTTAACGCGAGCGCCCAGGAGCCATCAATCCCTATTTCGGGCATCCTAGGTGCAAATGGAACCAGTACGGGCATTAATAAACCGCAAAGAAGAATATATGTAAAAAAATTTGCACTGAAATATTTTAGGTCTGGCTGCACAATAAATCGCGAAAATCCCTGAGCGTGAACTCATGGTAGCTTTCATATACCATCCATGCAAGCTTTCCTAAAACAGCGCGCATCATATTTAAAATCATATGCTCAAAATTCATCGACATTCGCGTTAAAAATAAAACATGCTATGATTCTGATTAAGCAATAATTGGCAGGAGGCTTCTTTGTCTCTGGTTGTGATGAATCCTATAGCCCCCGTGCAACGCAAAATAATTCACATCGATATGGACTGCTTTTATGCAGCCATTGAAGTGCGTGATCATCCCGAACTACGAAATAAACCTGTGGCTGTAGGCGGCTCCTCAGCGCAAAGAGGCGTTTTATGCACTTGCAATTATTTAGCGCGAAAATATGGCGTGCATTCTGCCATGCCTACGGCAACAGCGCTTCGTCTTTGTCCAGATTTGATTGTGCTGCCGGTAAACATGCCCAAATACCGTGAAATCTCACAACACATCCAACAGATTTTCTTAAAATATACGCCCTTAGTTGAACCCCTATCTCTGGATGAAGCCTACCTTGATGTGAGTACCTCACCCTATCATGAAGGCAGTGCTACACGGATTGCCCAGGCTATTCAGCAGCAAATCATAGCCGAACATCAGCTTACTGCCTCAGCCGGAGTTGCGCCCAATAAATTTCTTGCCAAAATTGCCAGCGCATGGAAAAAACCGCAAGGCCTTTTCGTGCTCCCTCCAGCTCAAGTAGACGAATTTATCAAAAATTTACCTGTTGAAAAATTATTTGGTGTCGGCAAAGTAAACGCACAAAAATTAAAACAATTAAACATCAATACGGGGAATGATTTGCGACACCATTCGCCAGAGTTTTTAACTGCTGCTTTTGGCAAATTGGGCCAGCAGCTCTATCAGCAGGCCTATGGTATTGACCATCGCCCCGTAGAGCCCAACCGCCAAAGAAAGTCACTCGGAATTGAAAAAACACTTACTCAAGACATTACCCAAATTCCCCAGGCTATGGAAATCATCGAAGTATTGTATGCTCAATTGTTAGTGCGCATTGAAGAATATGCAGCAAATCTAGATATAAAGAGCCTTTTTGTTAAGGTAAAAAATAGTGAATTTAAATTACACACCGCCGAATGTCGTAGCATCCGCCCTAACTTGCAACGATATTATGAACTCTTTTACAAAGCCAATAGTCAAAACATGAAAGCCATTCGCCTCGTCGGAATTGGGGTAAATTTTAATTATTCAACACCACTAAATCATATACAGCAATCATTATTTGATGAGGAAATGTGGCTCGAATAGTATCGAAGTTGTCTATTAGAATTAAAGTGAACTATATTCAAAACAACCAACCATAGTCTTTTTGAAGGTTTTTATGCATACGGGCAACATCGCCTGGGTACTTATTTCTTGCGCGCTGGTCATGTTAATGACTCCAGGTTTAGCATTTTTTTATTCGGGCTTGGTTCCCGAACGTAATGCCTTGAATACCATCAAAATGAGTTTTATTTGCCTGGCAATCATCCCCCTCCTTTGGGTGTTTTTGGGCTATTCTTTGGTTTTTAGTGACAACACCCCCTGGATTGGTGGCTTAAAGTATCTGGGGCTTATGCATCTACATCAGCCGAACCCCACGATTACGACTATACCGCAACCCTTATTTATGTTCTTTCAAATGATGTTTGCCATTATTTCGCCCGCAATAATCTCCGGTGCATTGGTGGGACGGATGAAATTTGCAGCTTATATGCTTTTTGTAGTCTTATGGAGTTTATTCGTTTATGTCCCTCTAGCGCACTGGGTTTGGGGAAATAATGGCTGGCTTGCAGCCTTAGGTGCAATAGATTTTGCCGGAGGCATTGTAGTACACATCAGCGCAGGTTTTTCCGCATTAATGGCGGCAATTATTCTGGGGCCGCGTATTACGTTAAGACAGAGAGAGCGTCCGCATAATATTCCTTTTGTCATTTTGGGAGCATCACTCTTATGGTTTGGCTGGTTTGGTTTCAATGCCGGCTCCGCACTTGCCGCCAATAGTCTTGCTGTTGATGTAGCAATAAATACCATGCTCGGTGCGAGTGCTGCGGTTACGGCGTGGACTTTATTTTCCTGGATTCGTGGTGCCCGACCCTCTGCAGTGGGCGCATCGGCAGCAGCAGTCATTGGCTTGGTCGCCATAACCCCTGCTTGTGGTTTTGTTACGCCTATGGGTGCGGTAGGAATTGGTGCCTGTACCGCGATTATAACCCAAATTGTTTTATTATATATTCATCATTTAAAATATATTGATGACACCGCAGATGTTTTTGCGTGTCATGGTATTGCGGGTGTTTTGGGTTCGTTACTTACCGGAATTTTTGCAACCACAGCCGTTAATCCAGCAGGTAAAAATGGTGTGCTCTATGGCAATTATGATTTATTATGAAATCAATTGATCGCAGTTTTAGTGGCTATCAGTGTGTCCGTCATCGGAACGGCATTGATTCTGCTCTTTTTACGTAAGATGATGAATATACGCACCTCACCTAAAGAAGAAATTCAGGGAATTGATCTTGTGGAGCATGGCGAGACCGCCTACGATCATGCTCAATAACTATAGATAATGATTTAAGGTAATGTCGTATGACTCTGCTATCCCCCTCTTCCTATCGAACCCTTTCATCTCAATTCTTTCGTGAGGCCACTCCTTCGCCTTTAGCAAAAGCAGATTTATTATTATTTAATGAACCTCTAGCTTGTGATTTACAGCTACCTGCGGCAACTGATTTATATGCAGGGCATGTCTCAAAATACCATCTCAAATCTTTAGCTCTAGCTTATGCAGGGCATCAATTTGGCCACTTTGTTCCGCTTTTGGGAGATGGCCGTGCCCATCTGTTGGGTGAAGTTACAACTCCGGATGGACGTTCTTTCGATATTCAACTCAAAGGTTCAGGAACGACCCCCTACTCCCGCGGTGGTGATGGCCGTGCGCCTCTCAGTGCGGTATTACGCGAATATTTAATCAGTGAAGCCATGCATGGTCTTAATATTCCCACCACGCGTGCGCTCGCAGTCATCTCCAGTCAAGATAAAATTTACCGCCAACAGGGTATGGTTACTGCAGGAATCTTAACTCGAGTAGCTCAGGGTAGTTTACGGGTTGGTTCTTTCGAATTTGCGGCATCTTTAGCGGAGGTGAAGAGCCTGAAGCAACTCACTGATTATGCCATTAAACGCCATTATCCAGAAATTTTAACCAGCCCTAGACCCTATCTTGAGTTCTATCAACACGTGCTTAAACGCCAGGCTCAATTGATTGCTTTATGGATGAGTGTAGGCTTTATTCATGGGGTAATGAATACGGATAACATGTCTATAAGTGGCGAGACTCTAGATTATGGTCCCTGTGCTTTTATGGATGAATTCGATTTAAAAACGGTGTTTAGTTATATTGATCAGCAGGGTCGCTATGCTTTTGGCAATCAGGCAAATATTGCTTATTGGAATCTGGCAATTCTGGCTCAAAGCCTGGCGCCGATTATTGAAGATTATGACGGCTTACAAGAACAGCTTAACCTTTTCCCCGAAGTTTTTCGTCAGGCATGGCATCAGTGCTTGCACGCAAAATTGGGTATCCCTAAGCACAGCTTCGAAAGTCTTGCTTTAATTGAACCACTATTTTTCGTCTACTTGGGAAAGCAGTCATTTGTACAGAGGCTCAGCAGCAATTAGAAAAACAATTAGGAGACTCAGAGCAAGCACGAGCCTGGGTTCGCGACTGGTTAAAGCATGTGCATTTACAGCAACTGCCACTCACAGAAATTCAAAAACAAATGAATCAAGTCAATCCAGTTTATATCCCACGCAATCACTTGGTCGAGCAAGTATTGTATGAAGCAGTCGAAGAAAATAATTTAAGCTTGTTACACACACTCCTGCCGCTGTGGCAAAATCCATTTACCGAACAACCCCATACTGAGCAGTGGCAACAACCGGCATCACCACAAGAAAGAGTGCCTTATACCTTTTGCGGAACATAAGAGTCGTAACAATTAGAAAATTTGTTACGAGCAATTTTCAACAAAATAAGCTTCCGGATCTCTACCCGTGTACATGCGTATGATTTTATTACTTTTGGTTTCAAAGCGTAGGGCGCGGTGATTCTTCTGATCTTCAAGGGTGTAATAATGACCTTTTGCTTCGTAGCGATGCGGTTCTTTTTCTAATTTTCCCTGATAAATACTGCGCAATTGACTTTCGCTCATTCCAAGATGGGCGCCGGCAGTGGTCTTAAAATGTTTGGTATCAATATTGATGCGTGCTATTTTATTTTCAGCAATCATTAAGGTGACGCCGGTTATTCCTTGAATACTCTCTAAATAACAGGAGTCCTCACCTATACCTTGTTTGGTACCTTTGAGTTTAATACCTTTTAATGCATTTACGGTACTAAGGCTCATACCTATTTTAATTGGCCCCAAACCTTCAAGAGTTAAAACCCAGGGAGCTTGAACACCAAAGCTTGCTCCAGCAATACTAAATGCGAGTAATGCCACGATTATTCTGGTACAAAATTTCATCTATGCCTCATAATTTTGAAAAATAATTGAACATAATGTAACAAAATAATCGTTTGAGCGCAATTTTTTTGGTTAAAGGCGGATCAGCTCCTCATACTCAGCGGCAGTGATACAGCGACGCGTATGCACATCTTGAGCCACATCCTCTTGCCATGCAGCGACTAAAGCATTCGCGCCGGCTTTTAGGCTAAGCAATTCTGCACCATAACCTGAACCATAGGAAAAAGCATAAAGTTGTTCGTGCGCCTGCATTCCAGCTAAAGCCCGTGCTACAGCGAGCCAAAGGCTTGCAGTATAACTATTTCCCGAAAGTTTGTTCCATTCCATAGTAGGTAAAATTTTTTCTTGATAAAAGTCGAGAACTCGTTGCTCATTCCAACCTATATGTTCGCCAATCGCCTGCCAGGCTTTTTTTACCATGCCCGAAAATGGGGTATGGAAACAAAAGAATTTAAGTTCATTTAAAACATCGTCAGGGTTCCGGCCCTGTAACGATGCTTGAAAACATGCCACGGCCGCCTCTTTATAACAAGCAAGACTAAATTGACCTTCAACCACTGGATAGGCATGACCTACGGGGCGCCAGAAATCAAATGCGGGTTTACTCCAGGGAAAAGATTGTGTATTAATTTCTGCAATCAGGGGCTCATCAATAATTAGTGCAACCGCGCCCGCGCCGCCTGTAGCCTCACCAGGGTCTTGTG
>Ga0066256_1003648_pt1 | contig 14595 bp, 8 predicted proteins | sample ThiBio_1000_biof_FD_87107 | JGI IMG/M metagenome (GOLD analysis project Ga0066256, IMG submission 87107) | Wastewater bioreactor microbial communities from Cape Town, South Africa - Thiocy_expt_1000_biof (version 2) | ecosystem: Engineered > Bioreactor > Thiocyanate-remediating >...
GTGTAAGAGCGGGGGGGGGGGGCCGCCCCCCCCCCCCCCCCCCCGCGGGGCGGCCCGGGGGGGGGGGGGGGGGGGGGGGGGGGGGGGGGGGGGGGGGGGGGGGGGGGGGGGGGGGGGGGTGGGCACAACAACACACCCACCGCCCACCAAGGAACGCACCATCAGCTCATTCAGCTCCCGCTGCGACTCTGCAAACACCGCATCGTCGTCCGACCGCGCACCTACCCGGCTGCTCCCGCCGCCACCGGTGCCATCGTCGTCGTCGTCGCTGTCCTCGCCACCACCCCCGCCGCTGCCGCCTCCACCGCCGGCAGCAGGGGGGTAAACACGGGCGCCAGCGCCACCAGCAGCAGGCAGCGCATGGCGCGCCAAACGACCACCGACTGCACCGCCGCGTCCACCACCGCGGCTGGGCAGCCCCAGCAGCCGCTCTGCCTTGGCAACCAGCGCCGCCTCCACCTTGGCTGCCACCGCCTCCGCCATGCCGTCGTCGGTCTCTGCCTCAGTCTCTGCTACCCCCACGCTGCCTCCCACCACGTCCTCCTCCTCGTCATCCAGCGGCCGCGTGTCGTCAACCTCCGCCATGGTGCTGCAGTGGGTGGGTGTGGGTGTGGGTGTGGCGGTGCGTGTGCGAGTAGGAGCGAGAGTGGCGGCGAAAGAGGAGGCAGAGGAGGAGGCCAACGACTACGGGGAGGCCAATTGCACCGCCAAATATGTTGGTATCCACAACAACAAACCTCACTGCTGCACCATGGTGCAACTTAGACACGCAAGTCGTGAGCGTGCATGCGTGTTTGTCTGCTATTTATGCGCGCCACCGCATTTCCACGGTGTGGTTGTCTGTGCTCCCAACAGGTGGGGGCGAGAGGAGAGGAGGAGGAGGAGGCCAACCGCCCGCCAACGACACGTCTGGCGGCTACCTCCCTGGTGCCTTACCCTCTCACAAGCCACGACACGCAGTATAGTGGTCACGTGTGGTGGATGTGGTGAGTCATCGCGCAGCAGCTGCGGAGTGGAGCCGCAGACAACAAGAGGAGAGAAGCGAGAGGATCCAAGTCGCTGCAGCCCGTCAGACATGTCTGACGGGCACCCTCACCCCCAAAAAACAAACCCCACAGCCCCACGCAAAACGGATACCCGGCACAAAAACCGCGCACTAAAGGCACATTTCATGCGTGGCTGGGGTGAGCGACGGCGCAGTTGTGGCGCGCATTGTGGTACACCCCTTCAATTATCCGCGTGGGTGGCACCAAGAGGAGTGAAGCGAGTCGAACGTGTGGCGGTGCGGAGGAAGTCGGCGCAGCAGCACCGCAGAAATCCTCTAACCCACGTACCACGGTGCAATAGGTGCGTCCAGTGGCCGCCTTCTGACCGACTTCTGCGGCCTCGCGCAACTTGCACCCGCTTGCAGCGGCGCAGCGGCGCCACCATCGACGTGGTTTGAAACCGGCCACACTGCAGCAGCTGCTGCAGCAGCCTGCGCAAGGTCACGTCTCACGTCGTATCTGGTCGTTACATGTTGATGTTCCAATGACGACGTGACGTCCAGCCAGCCAGCCGACGATATGACAACCAATTCGGGCGGTGAACCTCACTAGCGTCGTCGCGACGCCGAGAGACGGCGGCGGCATAACTGTGGCCGCGGGGCGTGCACATGCGTGAGGGCCACTTATGCAGGCGTCGCCAGCGAATTGTTGTTGTGTACGTCTGGCGGCATTGGTGGCTAGGGTACGACCGTAGCCAGCTGGCAGCCAACGTCGCTGATACGCTACCGCCGCCGCTGCCGCAGCTTGCTGCCGCAGCGAGGTGCGCGCGTCACCACTGCACCTTGGTCGCCGGTGTCAGCCGGTGTGCCGTGTGCAGCATCGCGGGGTCATTGAGTCCTCCTGCTGCCACAATAGGAGCGGTGTGTCCCAGTGTGACGGCAGTGTGACGGGGGCGTGTGGAAACCACACACACACACCCACACCCTGCCCGGCGATGTTGACGTCGGCGGCAGCTCGTGAACGCGGCGGCGGGCCATCAGTGGCTCATCATCACCCACCCACCGCCCACCACCCCTCGACTTAGCTACCATGGAGGGCGGCGGGGAGGGTGGCAGCAGTAGTGCGCGGCGCGGCAGCTTACGGCTGGCAGCCTGCCTGCCTGGCGGCGAGCTGCACGTCATCCGCCTGCGAGCCGCGCCGCGGCTGGCGGACGTGGTGGCGCAGGTGGCCAGCGCGCTGGGCGTGGGTGTGACGCACCGCACCACGCTGTTTGACGCCGCTGCCTGCCTGATTGATGACGCCGCCCTGCTGCGTGACGGCGCCGTTGTCGTGTTGTCCCCCAGCGGCGGCGTGCCCGCGCCACTGCCAGAAGCCGTGGTGACGGCAGCAGGTGCGGCGGTGGCATCAGCTGCTGCCGCTGCTGCCGCTGCCGCTGCCGCGTCCGCCGCCGCCGCCGCAGCCGACGTGGAGGATGGCGGCGGCGGCGGCGGTGGCGGTGGCGGGAGTGGAGTAAACGGCGCAAACGGCAGCGGCGGACGGGGTGAAAAGCGAGGCCGCATGGTTGGGCCGTACCGCGTGACGCGGCTGCTGGGGGTGGGCGGGTTTGGCGCGGTGCGGCTGGGGCAGCATAATGTGACGGACGAGCGCGTGGCGCTCAAGTTCCTGCCCAAAGGCGGCGCCATGACCGCCGCAGACGCCGACCGCATCATCACCGAGATCTCCTGCCTGACGGAGTTGGACCACCCCAACATCATCCACCTGCTGGCGGTGTACGACGTGGAGGACGCCATGGTGATTGCGCTCAGCTACGCGCCGGGCGGCGACCTGAAGGACTACGTGGCGGCGGCGCCGGGCGGGCACCTGGGCGACGCGGAGGCGCAAGAGAAGTTCACGCAGATTGTGAAGGGGGTGGCGTACGCGCACGCCGCCAAGATCACGCACCGTGACCTCAAGCTAGACAACATCCTGCTGGGCCCCACGCCGTCGTTTTCCCCCGTGCGGGGCGCCCGTGCTGCTGCCGCTGCTGCTGCTGCCAATGCAGCCGCCGCCAGCGCCGGGTACAGCGGCGGTGGCGGTGGGAGCGGCCCGTCATTCGACGACACGCGCCAGTGCCTCATCACCGACTTTGGCCTGTCACAGTACGCGCGGCCGGGCGAGAGCCGCGTTGCCACCGGCGGCTCGCTGTACTACATGTGCCCCGAGATCCTGCGCGGCAGCCCCACCACGGGGTCCGCGGTGGACGTGTGGAGCCTGGGCGTCATGCTGTTTGCCATGCTCACCGGCCGCACGCCGTTTCGGTCGTCGACGCTAGACACCACCGCGGACCGCCTGCGCGCGGCAGATGTGGCGGCCCGCGCCGGCGCCCGCGCTGGAACGCCCTTGCTACCACCGTCGGGCGTGCCACCCCCGCCCGTGCTGCCTGTCGACCCGTTGCCCGCCGCCGCCGCCGCCGCCGCTGGCCATGCCGGCGGTGGTGGCCACCCACTGCGCCGTGCCGCCTCCGCCTCCACGCTGCCCCGCTACCCCTCCACCGCCGGTGGCGGCGGCGGCGATGATGAGCATGTCAGCGTTCTCAGCGGGCATGGGCGTGGCACCGGCGGCGGTGCGGGCAGCCGCAGTAGCGCGGTACTGCCACACATTGGGATTGTGCGCACCCCGTCCGCCTTTGACATGAAGCGCGGCAGCATAGTTAGCGGCGGCGGTGGCGGCGGCGGCGGCGATGGCGGCAGCGGCAGCAGCGCCACAGATGGCGTTTCGTCGCCTGTCGTCCTGCCACCCGCTGGCGGCGCGCCATCACTGGCGGCGGTGGTGCTGGGGTCCGCGGCGGTGACGGCGGCCATGGGCACGGCAGGTCGCCGCGCTCCAGCCGGCGACGCGCCGGCGCACCTTAGCTTGGATGGGGAAGGGGTGGATGACGGCATCAGCGACGTGGAGGGTGGGGAGGAGGGCGGGGAAGACGGTGGCGGCGTGCCAGCGCGGCGCGACAGCGACCGGCTGCCCGACGGCGGCGGCGGCGGCGGCGGCGGCAGCGGGAAGGCGAAGGGGCGGGGGTCAACCGGCGCGGTGGACAAGGAGCGGGTGCCACCGCGTGACTACGAGCGCGAGGCGGAGGGCATGGTGGACTTGACGGTGGTGGTGCGCGAGATCCGCACCGCCATCATGGCGGGCGTTGCAAAAGTGACGTTCCCGCCCACCATGTCACCCGCCGCCCGCGACCTCATCAGTCGCATGCTGGACCCCGCGCCGGACCACCGCCCCACCGCCAGCGACCTGCTGAAGCACGCATGGCTGGCCACCGCCAGCTGGCTGACTGACGACGTACCCTCGCCGCCGCAGCTGCCGCACTCGCCGCCAAACGCCGCCCTCGCCGCCGCCGCCGCGGGCCGTGACGAGACGTCGCCATCCAAGGCGGCGCGGCCGCTGCCGCCGCTGCCCAGCAGCAGTGACGAGGATGCAGATGCCACCGGTGCGCCGCCAGCGCTGCAGCAGCCGCCTGCGGCGGCAACACCCACCCTGCCGCCCGAAATTGACACCGGCGCCGGCCCCGCCGCCATTGTACGCGCGCGTTCGCGCACGGCGGTGGGCAGCTCCCTCCTGGCGGCCGCGGGTACCGGTAGTGGTGGTTCCAGCCGCGCGGCGCTGGAGTCGCCAAACACGCTGCGCCCGCGGCCCGACTCGTCGGCAGGCGGCCGCCTTCGCTCCGCAACCAGCGTGCATGACGGCGCCGCCCTGACCTCGCCGCCGACTGGCGGCGGGGATGGTGGCGGGGCGGCAGCAGACAGCGGATGGCCGGCCACCGCACCGGTGGTACCGCAGTTTGCGCAGCGCCCTGGCGCTGGCAGCCGCGCCTCCCTGCTGCCTGCCGGCGGCCTCCGGACGGCGTCCAACGGCAGCACGGGTGGCGGTGGGTTTTCTGCGGGCGGTGGTGGGGGGTTGAGCCACAGCGCCAGCATTGGCATGCTGCCGCCGCCCGACGCGGGCACGAGCGACCGCCGGCCGGGCACGCGGGGCTCGTTTGCGCATGCGCGCTCCAAGTCAGGCATCCTGGATGTAGGTTCCATGTCGCTGTCTCTCGCCGGCGGCGGCGGCGGTGGTGGTAGCGGTGGTGGCAGCGGCGGCGGCAGTGGCGGTGGCGGTTTGCTCATTTCCACGCCGACAGTGGCCAGCCCCGTGTTGAGCGTGGGTGTGGGCATGGGTGTGGGGCTGCATCATGGGCATGCTGGCAGCGCTGGCGCCGTGGCCAGCACGCCGCAGCTGCCCGTGATTGCGCTGTCGCCCTCCACGTCGATGGCGGCACTGCCGCCGCTCACCACCCCGATGCGTGAACGCTCCGCCACCTCCGCCTCCGCCGCGTCGCCAGACAGCCTGGGCAGCCCCGCGGGCGGTGCCATGGCGGCGGCGAGTGCATTGCGGTCGCCCCTGAGCGGCGGCATGCCGGCGGCTTCACGCACACTGAGCCGGCCGTCGCTACCCACCGCGCTGCACCTGACGCCGCTGGCTGCCGGCGGGCCGAGCACGGGTGGTACCGGGCTGGTGACGCCGCTGGTGCCGCCGTCGCCCTCCAACCGGGGCGGCGGCAGCTCCTCACAGCGGTCGGCGCTGACCAACTGCACGTCGCCCAGCTCGGCAAGCCAGCGTGGCGGCGCCATGTTTGGCAGCGGCAGCATTGGCACGGAGGGCAGCGACATCACTGCCATGCCCACCGCGCTGGCCACCAGCACGCCAGCCTCCGCGCGCACCTCCCTCGTGCCGCTGCATCTGGCGCCACCCAGCACAGGCACGCCGGGCGGCCCGCCGCCCGCCACCACCTTGTCTATCCCTTCCGCGCGGACTGGCGCCGCGGCACCGCTGACGGCCCGCACCCTGCTTGCCACCATCCCCAGCGTGTCGCCCGCCGCCGCCGCCGCCACACCGTCACACGAGCCGGTGGTCGCTGCACCGCCGCAGGACCCGGTGGCTGCTGTAGCTGCCGCATCTCATGCGCTGCCACTGCCGCCGGCGGTGGCGCGCGGCAGCAGTGGCGGCATGTCTCTGTCGCCGCCGGATGTACACACAGCGCCCGGCGGTACCACTGTCGCACTGCTGGGTGCCCTAGCGCTGCCCAGTGCTGCGGCGACGGCCGCAGCAGCGGCGGGCATCCCATCATTGCGGCTTCACGCCGCCGCCTCACCATCTGACTGCGCCCCGCCGCCGGCGGCGCCAGCAGGAGGCGGCGCGACGCCGGGCAATAATGGAGGTGTGCCCCCGCGCGCCACCAAGGGCGTGGCAATGGGTATCGACGGTATTGGCAGCAGCGCCCGCCCCCCGCGGGGCGGCGACACGCCGTCTCCGCCGCTGTCAGCGTCGGGGCTGGCCGTGTCCACGCGCCAACATTCCGCCGCGTCTCCGCTGTTGGCTGGTGGCGCCTCCTCGCCCCTCGCGCCGAGCGGCACGACGCCTGCACGTGGCGCCGTGCGCAGCAGCGGCAGCCGCAGCAGCGCCGGCGCGGCAGCGCTGCCGGTGATGGTGCTTGCACCTGGCGACGCTGGTGGCGGCGCGTCCCCCGCCGCCGCCGCCAGCCTGTTGCTGCAGGGTTCCAGGCTGGACACCACGCAGTCCGGCACGGAGTACCTGGGCAGCCCGATGCGCGCGCGTGGCGGTGGGCTTGTGCGGATGGGCAGCAGCAGCAGCCTCATCAATGGTGGCGAGCTGGCTGTGCCAGCTGGTGGTGTCGTCGGTGGCGCCGGTGGCGGTAGCACGCCACCGCTTGCGTCCGGCGGCCTGCCGGCCCTATCACCGACCTCCAACCCGCCTGCCGCAGATGGCGCATTCCACGTGGCACCCACTGGCGTCGCTGCCGCTGCCACCGCCACGCCGCCAGTCACCAAGGTGCCCCCACCGACTTGATGCGTCAGTGCGTAAGTGTACTCTTTTCGATCAACCCGTGCCGTCGCCGCCTGCCGGCGCTGCGACCACCCTGTTGTGGCATGTGCATGCGGGCGTGTTTCACTGACTGTATATACCGGTACCGTACGCGCGCGGCTGCATGTTGTCGGCAGCCCCACTGCTGCCGCCGGCGAGCTTGTGTTGCCTGTCCGCGTCGTGTATTGTGTGATGTTTGTGCTGCCCTTTCTGCCACACTGTGAGCGCTGGCGTGCGTGTGCCTACCAGCGCTGTGTATACCGGTACCAGCCTACCAGGTTACTTGTGTACGTGTCTCTGTGTCTCCGTCCGTGGCTGGCCTTCGCTAGACTGCGTCCCCTTCCCGCTTTCAATACCGTGCGCATGTGCTCACCGCCAGTCGCGTCCAGCTCGCCGGCGTGTGCTGCCACCACACTGCAGCATCGACCGGCAGCAGCCTGGCTAGCGTGTCCAACAAGATGCGTCCAACAAGATACGGCCGCGGTGGCAGCACGTGGCCTGGCCGGTGTGTCTGTGACGTGCCCCAAATACGTTCATTGGCAGTTTTATGACACGCGCCATCGAGGCAGTACGTTTAAAACGATGCATGGTGTGCTGACGCGCGGTATTATTGTGATTCGTGCGGTGGAGCGGCACCGATTCGTGTCGGTACACCACGGTACAGTCAGGAGCAGCAGCGGGTGAACTGACCTGTGCTGCGTGCTGTTGCTGATAGTCAGGGCAGTCAGGGCACGCCATCGCACTGCTCGTGGAGACACACACACAACTAGTTATGGTTAATGGTGAGCTGGGGGCGATTGACCCGCGATGTGAGCTGCTGAGTTGACGGACGTGGCTGGCGTTCCACAGCAGCGGCCGATTGCGAGCAGTGGTGTGCGCATGCACATATCAAGGCAGCGCCGATCACACCTGCCACGCGCAACCAACGCTGCCCACACCCGACTCACCGGTTGCAGGTGACAACACGGTATACGCAATGGGCCTGCTGGGCAACGTGCATGGGTGGAAGAGGTATGATTGATGTGGGCCGGGGGGCACTGCATCAGCCGGCCGTCGACCACTTCACTTGCACCAAACCCACCAACCCCACCTAACCCATGCCCCCCGCAGCGCCGCGGCGTGGATGGTCGCCATCGGGCTCACGTACGCATGGCACGTGCACTCCAACAAGGCCAAGAACGCAGAAATCTTTACGGCGGCGGAGCTGGAGAAGTGGAACATTGATGCCAAGGCGGCGGGCGACCGTAAGCTGGCGCGGCAAGCGGCAGCTGGCATGCCCACGGACGCCAAAGACGCGGGTGTGCCCTCTGCTGCCGGCGCGGCAGCAGGAGATCATAGCTCCAGCATGAAGTAACTTGGTTGGTTGCCCCCCGCGCTTTGGTAATTGTAATATTAAACCCCTACAGCAGTGTGAACAGTTCAAGGGCCATGGCTTCCCTATGCCATACGCGGCGGCGTGCCACTGTTGCCGCCGCCGCCACGGGCGCTCGACGGCGGCGGCGCAGCAAAAGCAGACGGTGCCTTGCCGCGCAGCGGCCGCAGCTTTAGGCTATCGGCGGCCTCGGCGTCTTCCGGCACGGCCTGGGGGTCGGCATCTTCTGCGTCCGCGCTGCCAATGGCAACACCAACCTCATCCGCCGCGCTGCCACCGTCGCCGGATGTGGCAGTTGCAGCGCCCCCGCTCCCGGCCGTCACCCCGTCTGCCGACACGCGGTACCGCAGCGTGCCATGTGCGTCATGCAGCGACACCATGCCGTCAAACAGGCGCAGCTCCGTTTGAGCGCGAGCGTCGCTGGCGGCACCGCCCGCAGCCGCCGCCGCTGCTGCTGCTGCTGCGGGCGGCACTGACCGCAGCTCGCCCACCAGTGCGTCGCGCGCTAGGGCGCCGCCGGGTGGCCGTACCAGCAAGAAGCGCTCCGCTGACACCGTCCGGAATCGCGCCACGCGCCTCACGCGCAGTGCCGCGAGCAGCGACCCCAGCACCGCCAGGCAGCTGCAGAGGAAGTGGGAGGGTGGGTAGTTGATGATTGACGCAGCTGTGTCGCACACACATCGCGCGCCCTCCCAACAACCTTGACAACGTACCCTGCTGCGCCGCCAACAAACTCAAGCAGCTGGAGCCGTGCCTCCAGCTCCTCCACGCGCCGCTGCAGGTTGTTACCCTCCTCCTCCTCCCGGCCGCCCCCACCACCGCGGCCACCCATGCCGCCCATGCCGCCGCCGCCAAATACACTGTTGAATGCCATGGTAAAATGGCACGTCGCAACTTAAAAGCATCAGATTCAGGCACACCGAACACTACTAGGCCTGCCACTAACACAGCGTTCGCACAATATTGCGTCGCCGCAAATATGCGTGCTTGTGTTATGTGCGCCGGCGTGGCCGCTTGGCGCCGACGGCATCGCGGCCGACGTCACGCGGATACGCCGTATCCTCGGCAGCGGCGGCAGCGCGACGAGCGGCTGGCGGTGCATCGCCACCGCCCGGCCTGCCATCGCGGCTAGCGCCACGCGGGATGGAGGCGTGAGACCTGCCGCGTGTGCGACCGTGCGGCTCGCCACCGCCGCCGCCACCACTGCCACCACCGCCGCCGCCGCCGCCACTGTGCAGCGCCGCGGCCGCCAACGTGCCACCCAGCCGCCGGTTCTCCTCCAGCGCGCGTACCAGCAGGTCTATGAGCTCGGGTTTGGTGCACTGGCGCAGGAGGGGGCGCATGCGCTCCTCTGGCGGCGCGTCGGGCGGCAGCGGCGCGGCGGCACGTGGCGTGGGTGGCGCGTAGTCCGACAGGTGGATGTCATCCCGCACGCGGCCGCGCGCATCGCGCGGCACTCGGGGTGGCGGCGGTGCCTCTGCCTCCCCACGCGCCACGTCCTGCTCCCGCAGCGCTGCACGCCCCGCCCAGTCCAGCTCGGTGTATGGCCGTACCACCACGGCGCCTCGCCCGCCACGGTGGCGCCGCCGTCCACTGCCTCCTCGCCCACCGCCGCCGCCATCGCCGCTGCTGCCCCCGCCACCTCCGCCGCCGCCGCCACTGCTGCTGCCGCCCGCAGGCGCCAGTGGTGGTGCTGGCAGCGGCACAGAGCTTGGCAACCCCGCGTCATACAATCCCAGCGAGCTACCGCTGTCGCGCCGCCGCCGCGAGCTGCCCGCCAGCGCCGCCACATCCGCCGCCGCCAACGCACGATACGATGCTCCACCGCCGCCGCCGCCGCCACCGGTGTTTGCGCTTGCAGCAGCTGCTGCAGCAGCTGCTCGCGATACCGCCGCGGGTGCAGCTATCGGCGGCGCCAGCGGCAATGGCGGCAACGGCGCCGCAGCAGGCGCGGCGTCCATCGCGGGTGTTGTTCTTGTTGGTGACGCTGCTGGCGTTGTGTTGCTTGGTGATGCCAGGGCACCCGACTCGAGCCGCTAATAACAATCTTGCAGCTGCCAGCCCACTAGGCGCAATATTGCAAGTGTCAGTTAGCTACGCCTGCACAGTTGCATCCGCCCGCTGCATTCACTGATCGTGCCCTCGCGTGTGGCGTTGCCGCAGCCGTTGCTGCCGTCAAGGCAGGCAGGCAGGTAGCCGTTGGTGCACCACGAACGTTGTGGTGGTGGTGTCGTATCCTAAAATCAAAAATGCGCACGCGGCAGTGGCCTGTAATTATTCATGCACAAACGTGGTGACCACAGGGCTGGCTCCATCTTGACGGTGGGGTTTTATGGGCGCATTTGTATTTGTGCAGGTTTCATTATGGATGCGCCTCCGCTGTTCCGGTGGCGGGCGGCCGGCTCCAACGCCGATGGCGCGCTGGGGGTGGGGCATGCACGCGATGTGGCGGTGCTGGAGGTGGTGGTGGTGGCGGATGGTGGCAGCACGCGCGGCAGCTGGTCTGCCCTGGCGGCTGGCGGCCGGCATACGGTGGCCATCACGCCATCGTCACTGTGGGCGTGCGGGGACCTGGCGTCCACTGCACTTCTGCCACCGCATAGTGGCGGCGCTGGGAGCGTCGTGGCAATGCAAGAGGTGCCGCTACCGCCTGCTGTGGTCACGCCACTGCAGGCTGTGGCAGCGGGTTGGGCGTCCACGGCGGTGATAGACGCGACAGGCACGCTGCATGTGGCGTCAGACGTGGCGGGGCCGCTGGCACCGGTGCCGCTGCCGTGTCCCGGCAGGACGGTGGTAATGCGTGTTGCCTGTGGCTACAAGCACACCGTCGCGATCGCCGCCGATGGTACAGCGTGGGTGTGGGGTCACTCACGCCATGGCGCGCTGGGGCTAGGGGAGGGTGTCCATGACGCACCCAAACCGGTGCCGCTACCGTTGCCTGCTGGCGCCGCGGCAGCGGCGTCTGCCGTTGCATGCGGCATGAACCACACCGCCGTGGTGCTGTCGGACGGCAGTATTGCGACAGCGGGTTCCTTGCGATACAATGCCGTCGGCCGTGGCGCGGTTGACGGCGGCGGCGGCGGCGATAGCGGAGGGGGCGGTGGCGGTGCAGCGCGCTGTGGCGGCGGGGGTGGCGGTAATGCAACAGGCAAGCGAAGGGAGGCACGAAGCCAGGGCACGATGACGGGTGTGGCGCTGCCGGCAGGGTGCACCGGGGTGAGCGTGGCGGCGGGTTGGCATCATACCGCGGCGTTGTGCCGGCGCGATGGCGCGACGGTGCTGGTGATGTGGGGCCGCTGCGACCTGGGCCAGCTGGGGTACGAGGTGGCGGACCCCACCGTGCTGGGTGGCGCACCGCCGCGCGTTGTGGACGCCACACACGCGTGCGGATGCGGCGCGGTGCCGCCCGTGTCGGCGGTGGCATGCGGGTCTGACCACACGGTCGTGGCGCTGGCCTGCGGCTGCGTGGGCGGCACCGGGTGGAATGAGCACGGCGCGCTGGCGGTGGCGGACCTGCCGTCACGCGCTGCATTTACATGCATCTCACGCGCCGTCGCCGGCGCCTTGATTGCCGCGGGTGGCGCCACCACCTTCATCGGTGAGCTCCTCTGACACAATTACATTCATGGGAACAACTATCAAGCCTACAGTGCCTCAAACAACCATGGCAACCCCTGCCCAATCTCCCAGATGGCGAGTCCCACCCCCAGCTCGTTTGCCGCCGCCACGCGCTCCGCCACGCTCCACGGTGTGGGGTAGTACACCACATGCTTACCTGTCGCGGGGGATTGGGAGGGAAGGGTGGGTGGAGGGTGGGGTGTGTTACCTGTCGCGCCACTGGGCCATCACCCGCGTATCGTAATAAACTTACCATCTTTGGCGGTGTAGCTAAAAGTGTGCTCCACCGCGGTGCGGTCTGCCCGCAACTGCGGCCGCCGCTGGAGTAGCAGCTCACGCCACTGCCGCCCCACGATGGCGTCACGGTTGTCGTACCTGCAAAATGGGTATGAATGGTTGAAGCGTGCGGCGGTGGTGCATGTACCCCCCCCCCCCCCCCCCCCCCCCGCCCCCCCCCAAAAAGGGGGCCCCCCCACCCACCCCCCCGCACGGGGCCGCCCCCCCCCCCCCCCCCCCCCCCGGGCCCCCCGCCGCGGGGGGGGTGACGCCCCGGGCCCCCGCCGCGGGGGGGGGGGCCCCCCCCCCGGCACCCCGGCGCCCGCGGGCGTCGCACCCCGTCAGGGAGAAGTAATCGACGCCGGCGGCCGCAAAGTCACGCAGCGCGGCTGCAGTAATGACGTCGCTATTGGCGCGGCCGAGCGGCGCGATGGCGGGTGGTAGCACCAGGATGGTTCGGCGCGGGCCGCGTGGCGTCGGCGGCAGGGCGGCCATGGCGGCCGCCACCGCGCGCACAAACGCCGCCATGTCTGCGGACGCGCCGCCGCCCACCTCCAGCACGTAGCCATCAAAGCTGTGCGCCACCGCCGCGTCGCGCAGCGCGGTCACGGCAGCAGCGCGGGCGCGCACGTCCCGCGCCGTCGCCTCCCACATGACGCGGGGCACCACCTGCGGGCAGGCGGCGTGTGCCCCACGCGCGGCGCACGCGCCCTCCAGCTCCGCCAACCACCCTGCGTCAATGTCATGCGTACCAGCCAGCTCCACACGCGCGCCGCCGCCGCCGCGCCCGCCGCCGGCAGCGTCACGCACCTGCAGCCACACGGGCGACAGCAGCGTGAACTTGGCGCCCCATGTCACCGCGGCCGCATACCCACCGCGATGCCACGGCGTCACGTACGCCAGCGTCGCGGCACCAGCATGCATCCGCCGCACGCCCGCCTCTGACGCGCACAGCGGCGCGTCGCCCGCTGCCGTGTATGCCACCGCGCGCGCTGCCGACATGCGCACACTCGCCACCGCCGTCAGGTTGCATGGCGCCAGCGTCGCCGCCGCCGCCGTCGGTGGCGCCGTCGGAGGTGTGCTACTGCCCCCAGCATCCACCTCCACCTCCACGCCAGCTGCCACACTGCCTGCCATCCACACCGCCAGCGTCGCCACCGCCGCCGCCGCCGCCACTGCCCTACTACTACTTGGCGCCATCGCCGTACTTAGGATACTGGGAAGCAGCAACCACGCCGGCCAATCCACAGTGCCGACCCCAGCATCGGCTATTTGCTGCAGCTTCATGCTTTCTCACGTAATAATGGAGCTGCTGATTGGTGTGATCATGGCAACACGGTGCCACTGCCAAGCAGGCCACTGCCAACACGGTTGGCAAACACCGGACCGGCCAAGGGCGTATCCAAGCGCGTATCCAAACCCACCAGCCAGGTGCCACGTGTACGGAGGTGGAAAAAATGGGGCGCGGGGCGTGTGATGGTGGCGACCACACATGCGGCGAGCGGTGCAATTGTGGGACAGCACGCGTGTCGCGCGCCTTTCGCACTCGCCGCCAAGCACCATGGCCGTCAAGCACTTCATCTTCACGTCGGAGAGCGTGAACGAGGGCCACCCCGTACGTGCGCGCACACAAGGCCATGCGGGTGGGGGAGAGGAGAGGAGAGGAGAGATGAGGGGACTGGGTGGGCGCGAAGGCGAGCAGAGGGAGGGTGGCAGGGTGGCGGCGGGGTGGGGGACGGCGTGCGGGCGCAGCGGGTAACGTATGCGTGTATGTGGTAGTGGGGTGCCGGCATGATGGGGTGCGCCTCCGTGTGAGCGCGCGCGCGCGCGAGTGTTGGAGTGAAGGAAGGGGAGAGGAGAGAGGAGTGGAGTTTCAAGACTCTCTCTCCTCTCCTCCTTCTCCTCTCTTGCCTCCCTTCATTGGACACTTACACGCTGGTACTGCACGCCGCTGCCACCATCCTATTACCCTGTACAACAACGCCACGCCGCGCGGCGTGGCTGTACCTGCTGTGTCCGCGCATGCTGCGTCTGCCCCCACGTGGGTTTTTATTTTATTAATTGGTTTCCCTCCTGGCTACCCGTACGCGCGCGCGCGTGTTAGTCACGACACTCCGCCCTACTACTTGATTACGCACACACGCCACACACACACGCCGCACACACACGCACACACACACGCCCATACGCGCAGGACAAGCTGGCTGACCAGGTGTCGGACGCCGTGCTGGATGCCTGCCTGGCGGGTGACCCGGATAGGTGCGTGTTTGAATGCCGGTGGCGGTACAGCGCCGGCTGCCGTGTCCGGCGTCGGCGCGTGCCCCTGCCCCCCCCCCCCCCCCCCCCCCCCCCCCCCCCCCCCCCCCCCCCCCCCCCCCCCCCCCCCCCCCCCCCCCCCCCCCCCCCGCCCCCCCCCCCGCGCGGCCCCGCGGGCACGCGCCC
>Ga0066256_1003276_pt3 | contig 14591 bp, 1 predicted proteins | sample ThiBio_1000_biof_FD_87107 | JGI IMG/M metagenome (GOLD analysis project Ga0066256, IMG submission 87107) | Wastewater bioreactor microbial communities from Cape Town, South Africa - Thiocy_expt_1000_biof (version 2) | ecosystem: Engineered > Bioreactor > Thiocyanate-remediating >...
GGTGGACGCGGCGGCGGCGGTGGTGGAAGGGGTGGCGCATATGGTGGGTCGCCTGCCAGCAGCAGCCCAGTTGGTAGCGGGGCCGGCGGGCGGGGTGTAGCATACCGCGGTGGCGGCGGTGTGGCGCCACCACCGGTGCCAGTGCCACCGCCGCCGTCCTCGCTGCCGCTGGCGTCAGCGCACTCGGTGTCAACCGCGTCGGCGGCAACAGGCAGCGGCGGCGGGCTGGCGGTGGTGGGCGGCGGTACCATCCCCTTCCTGCCGGCAGACAATGCGCTGGATGCCGGCGTCATTGCCGCCTCCCCCGACTCCCTGGCGGCCGTGCTACACAATGTGCGCGTCCTGCGCGCGTATGCCGCCGGTGGCGCCGGCGGCGCCGGGTTGAGCGGTGCTGCGGTACGGGACGTGCACGGCTTCTTGAAGACGTACCTGCAGCACCGGCGGCGGCCGTACGAGTGGCCGGCCGATGCGCCCACCGCCGCCGCCGCGGGCGCGTCGGAGGGGGATGCGCTGGATGCCGCCGTCCTCGCGCTGCTGACGGCGGGGGCCGGGGGGGGGCCGCGCCACCCCCTGGGGGTGGCTGCCGCGTTTTGCGCCCCCCACCGCGCCGCGGGGGGGGGCCCTTCGGCGGGCGTGTTTGCGTCGCAGTCAGATGCGCGCGCCGGCACGGCGGCACGCCTTGCTGCCGCCGCCGAGGCGCTGGTGGTGCTGTTGCCCGGCCGCCTGGTGGAGGCGGCAGCTGACATTGGACGCCTAGCAGCTGCCGGTGCCGGCAGCGGCGGCGGCGATGACGATGATGGCGGCGACAAGGAGGCGGCGGTAAAGGCGGGCGTGGCAGACACGCTGGCATTTGCGGCGGAGGCCACCTTTGCCATTGCCTCCCTCTTGCGCCTGTCGCCACACGCCTGCGACGCGCTGTGCGCCGACGGCATGCCGCGCCTGGCGCCTGACCAGCTGTGTGCCACCGTCCTGCCACGCACAGCGCCGCCCGCCAGCACCCTGGTGCCGGCGCTTATTGCCACCTACGAGCACAGCCTGCCGGTGTGCGCTGCGCTGGCGGCGCTGGCCGACGAGCTGGACGGCTACGACGACGACGACGACGATGCCGCCGCGGGTGCAGCAGCCGCGCCCCGCACCTCCTCCTTCATGGCCACGGCGCGCGTGCACCTGGGCGTCATGGCCGCCGCGTGCTGCGAGGGTGCCGCCGGCGTGGTGCAGCACGGTTGGCTGGACGCGCTGGCGGGTCGCGCCCTGCCGGGTGACGCTGCGCCGCGTGTGGAGGTGGCAGGCGCGCTGGCGGCCGTCCTGTCGCGCCTCAACTCGTACCGCTCGCCGGACCTCGTGGCAGCCGCTGCAGCCGCTGGCGACGCGGCCGTTGCCACCGCGGCGCGCGCCCTCCTGGCCTCCGTGCCGCACGCGCCCGGCGCCCTGTTCTCCGACCTGTGTCGCACCCGCACCCTTGCGGACGCTGTAGCATCCCTGCTGCGCCCGCCGCCGCCCACCGAGCGCACGCGCACCTCGCTCCTCGCGGCGGCGCCGCTGCTTGACGACAAGCAGGTGGCGTACGTAGCGTCGTTGCTGGCTGACGCCGCGTCCCGCAACCCGGCCGCTGCTGACGCCGCCAGTGGTGTTAGCGTCGCTGCTGCCGCTGCATCCGCCGCAACTGCCTTGCCGACGCCGGCGCCGATGCCGACGCCGGCAGCAGCGGTGCCGCTGGCGGCCGCGGTGGACGCGGTGCGTAGCGTGCTGCCGGGCGCCACGACGGCAGACATTAACCACGCGCTGGCGCTGGCGGACGGCGACGTGTCTAGCGCCATCGAGCGCCTGCTCACGTCGTCGTCGTCGTCGTCGTCATCCGCCTCCGCAGCCGCCGCCGCCGCGCCAAGCGCGCCGCGGTCACTGCCGGCGCCGCCGCCGCCGCTGGCAAGCGCGCTGTCGCGGCAGTCCAGCCACGGCAGCCACGGCAGCCGCAGCACCGCCTCCACCGGCATGTCGGTGCACTTGCGCCGCGCGCTGGAGTCGGGCGTGGATGACGAGCTGCGCCTGCGCACGCGCGAGCTGGCGGCGCGGCAGGAGCTGGAGGAGCGCGCGGAGGGGGAGCGCGTGGATGCGCGGCGGGGGCGGGGCGGACGCGGCGGGGAGCTAGAGTTTGAGGTGGCGCTGGATGCGACGGGGGAGCACACGGCGGCGGTGTATGACCGTGAGGTGGGCGTGTCGGCGCTGGCGGGCGGCCGCAATGAGTACGACGACGACTACGACGACGTGTTTGACACCGCCGACCTGCTGGCGGTGCCGGACTCGGGCAACCTGGAGGATGAGGGCGCGCCCCGCCGCCGCGGGCGCGATGCCGAGGAGGTGGACGACACGGAGGAGGACTATGCCGCCATGGTGCCGCCGCCTGCCAGCCACTTTGCGCGCGGCGCGACGGCTGCCGGTGGCGGTGGCGGTGGCGGCGCCGCTGGCGGCGGTCGTGGTGGTGCTGCCGGTGGTAGCGGCGGTCGTGGTGGTGGTGCTGCGAGTACACGGGGCGGGCGAGGTGGCAACGCAGCGGCGGCGGCGGCGGCGGCAGGTAGTGGTGGTAGCGGCCGTGGGGCCGCTGCCGTCGCTAGCAGTGGCCGTGGCGGGCGTGGGGGCGGTGTGGGAGGTGGCGCCGGCCCTGGCGCCAGCGTCGAGCCGCCTGCGACATCATTTTCAGCACGTGGCGGTGGGCGTGGTGGGCGCGGAGGTAGCGGTGGTGATGGCGGCGGCGGGCGCGGTGGGCGCGGGGGGGGCGGGGGCAGCGGCGGCGGGGGCGGGGGCGCTGCTGGCGGGGCGGGCGGCGGGCGGGGGGGGGGCGGGGGCGGCGGCGGCGGCGGCGGGCGGGGGGGGGGCGGCCGCCGCGGCGGGGGGGGACGCGGGGCGGGGGGCGGGGGGGGGGGGGGAGGGGGGGGCCGGGGCGGCGGGGGGGGGGGGGGGGGCCCCCGGGCGCGTGGCGGATTGACGGAGGAGGATGCGGCGTACCGGCGCGAGAACAAGGAGCGGTTTGGCAACCACAACCGGCGGCGTGGCGCTGACCGCAAGATGGGCTTGAAGTGAGAAGTGACATGAGATAAATAAACAAGTTTAAGCGTGTCTCATCATGTATAGGGTATTATGTATTCGGCGGGCATGGCCTCTCACGTCATGCGCGCGCGTGGCATGTGGGTACACGCCGCCATCCTTCCGCCACGCACGCGGCGTGGGCAGGCGAGGGGCGGGCGGGCGGGCGCAACGACACACGGCACGCGGGGCGGCACATGTGCGAGACAAAGGTAGAGAGAGGGGGGCACAACATGCAAGGGTCAGCAGCGCCACCGCCGCCGGCTCCGTGAACCCCACCTTACACGAGCAGGGGGAGGCATAGGGTGGGGCACGGCAGGGCCGCGGGGCGCATGCGTGCAACGATCGGGGGCGGCAAACACAAGCGCAGCGGGGGGCTGGCCAGCAAGGGTTCATCGAGGGCGCAGCGGCCTGCACGTAGTAGAGCAGGGTACAGATGCACAGGTAGGGGGCAGGGGGCAGAGGGGAAGTCACAGGCAGGCACACGGCTAGGGCTTTGTAGAAGACATGCGCGACATAGAGGACGGGCGGCGGTGCGGCGGCGTCGGGGTGGTGGGAGCCACGACAGGCCGCGACGACCGGCGCGACAGCGGCGTCGCATCCGACTCGGTCAGCTCAATGCCCGCCGCCTCTGCTGCCACCGCGCCTGTCCGCGGGGTGGTAGCGCCACCGCCACCGCCACCGGGCCGGCGGCGCGCCGACGCGGAGCGGTAGGTCGACATGTCGGGCGCGCGCGCCGGCGAGCTGGCGGCGTCATCCTCCGTCTTGCTGTCACCCCAGCCCGGCGAAGCGGCGGTGGCAGCGGCGGCGACACGGCGGCCAGCGGCGGCGTAGGCAGGCGACGCGACTTCCACGACACCGTCGGCGCCACCGGCACCCGTGCCGGCGTCATCCGAGCCGCTTATGAGCGGCTTGTAGGCGGTGCGCACGCGCGTGGCGGCGCGGCGGTCCGGCGGCGGGCGCGTCGTGCCGCTGCCGGACTCGATGGACAGCAGCGCCGCCTCCACCGTGGTGGCCTGCGCTGCATCCAGCACGCGGCGCAGCTGCGAGCGCGCTGTGTTCAGCTCCTTGGTGATTGTGGCGCTCTCCGTCACCAGCTCGCCGTACTGCTTCTTGAACGCCATCCACAGGCCGCGGTCCGGCGGCTCCTCCTGCATGAACAGCGCGGCGCGGGAGGCGTCGTCGCCGCCCGCGCCGGCACCCACGCCGGGGCTGGCGGCGCCGGTGCCGCCGCCGCCGCCGCCCGCCGAGTTGAACATGGGGTTGAACGCCAGCTTGGTGCTCATGCGCCGCGCGCCGCGCGCCGCCTCGTACGCCGCCTTCTTCACGTCCGCCGTCGTCATGGGCTGCTTGCGCGCGTCCGTCGCCGACACGCCCTTCATCTTGCCCTTCTCGATCGCCTTGCGCTCGCGCCGGATGGCGCACTGCATGTAGATCTCGCCCAGCAGCACCACCACGAAGTAGGTGATGGACACGATGAGCACCACGATGATGACGGCGGTGATGGAGGGCAGGGAGGCGTCGGCGTACGCCGTCTTCTCCACCGCGGCGTACATGATGGCCATCAGGTTGACGATGACGGCGGAGAAGAGGAGGATGGCCTCCACCGTGTTGTTGTTAAACAGCCACGTGACGGCGGCGTTGGCGCGCGCCACGCGCCCCGACGACGACATCAGGTTCTTGCGCGCCGCCTTGCGCCCGCGCGTCTCCACGTCCTTCACCAGCTGGTGCAGGCGGTCGTGCAGGGAGCCGGGCACGAGGGAGGCGAGCATGTGGTCGCGCGTCACCTCGTCAAACTCGGTGGGCGGCATGTAGGGGTGGTACTTCACCTGCGCGGCGTAGCACAGGAACACGATGAGGATGGAGGCGGCGAGCTGGAAGGCGGGCGTCTGCGCAAACATGACGAAGGTGCAGGTGATGCACAGCTTGCGCAGGATGACCAGGATGGCCCACCAGTAGTAGTCGGGCTTGAAGGCGTAGTAGGCGCGCGACATGGTGCGCCGCGTCACCAGCGCGTACGGGTTGGTGAGCGGGTCGTCGCCCACGCCCTTGGCGCGCAGCAGCTGGTCCAGCATCACCACCTCGCGCTTCAGGAAGAAGAAGACGGCGAGCGCGACGGGGTAGCCCAGCACGTACACGATGAGGGCGGAGATGGCCCACGGCAGCAGCTTGGCCTGCGTGCCGCCCGGCTTGCCGCACGGCTCCATGGCGGCGGAGCCGGCGGTCATGTACGTCTGGCCGTCCGGCGGGTCGGCGGGCACGCACGTCATGACGTCAAACACGTTCTTGCTGAGGTAGATGTACATGAGGTAGAAGATGGAGAGGATGGAGGAGACGGCGATGGAGCCGGCGTCGCCGCACGCCACCTTCCGCTCCTGCCGCTTCACGCACAGGCGGAAGAGGATGAGGACGACGTGCACGGAGGCGGTGATGACGTACACGCCCAGCGGGATGGCCATGATGACGGACCACTTCTGGAAGAACGACACGTCCGGCACCAGGCACTCGGGCGCCACGATCTCAATGTTCAGGTTGAACGCCGACAGGATCTGGAACAGGTCCTTGATCTGCGGCGGCCACGCGATCTTGGAGTTGGCAAAGATGGCGAGCACCTGGAAGTAGTCGATGCCGATGGACACGATGGCGAGGTTGATCTTGGCGCGCTGCAGATAGTAGCCGAGGCCAGCGACAAAGAAGAGCAGCAGCACGACGCCCACGATCAGCATGTACGGCGAGTCGGGGCACCGGATGCACTCGGGGCCGCGGCGGTAGTAGCCCTTGGCGCAGCTGGCGCACCGGTAGTTGGGCGCCTTGGAGGTGTACGCCTGCGCGCACAGGTTGTTGCCCAGGCACGCCTCCGGCGGCACGCACGCCACCACGCACACGTCGCGGCCGCGCAGCACCTTAAGCGGCGGGCAGGGCTCCGACTCGGTGCCGTTCAGGTTGTAGAAGCCGGGCAGCGGCACGGGGTAGGTGTGCAGCCCCGTGCCGTCGTTGTCCACGTTGCCCACCGCACCCAGCGGCAAGTCGCGGCCGTAGCCCACCAGGTAGCCGGAGCACGCCGCGCCGATGGGGCACGCCAGGCACGACTCGTTGCGGTGGCCGTAGAACGACTTGCCGCACACGATCTGCAGCGTGCGCGGCGAGTCCTCCGACAGGAAGCCCATCTGGCCCGCCACCACGATGGTGATGTTCTTGAACCCCACCGTCACGGTGCCGCTGTTCAGCACGCACTGCACCATGTCCAGCCCCTTGCGCACGATGCGCTCCGGGCTGGTGCACTCCACGCCGCCCGTGTGCACCGACACCGCCTGCTCCTCCGCCGTCCACGACAGGCGGTCCGCGTAGTGCCCAAAGTTGTCGCCGCTCACCAGCACGATATTGTCGGCGGTGAGGTCCAGCACGTACAGCGGCGAGGGGTCGACGTACGTGATGTTGGGCGGCGCGTACGAGAAGTTCTGCGAGTTAGACTCCGCCACCAGCTGGTAGTTCAGCGTGATGGGCGAGTAGTCGTACACCTTCAGCGACACGCTCTTGTTCACGCCAATGCCCGGCGGCGTCTTGAACGTCCACGCGTCAGGCGCCCAGTGCGTCAGCACCACGCCGCTAACGTTCGCCAGCGCGCTGCCGTTGTACACGTCCGGCAGCCCCGCCGCCGCCGCCGCGCCCGCGTACCAGTTGGCGTGCGGCGACGACGCCTGCTCACCCGTGTTCAGGCACAGCAGCGTGTCAATGCCCACCGGCACGCGCCCGCCGTCGTCCAGCGCCGCCGTGATGCACCGCGAGCCAAACGTGATGACGACGTGCTGCAGCGGGAAGGCAAGGCGCGTGTCGTTCAGCACGCCCAGTGGCGCGGGGTACGTCACGATGGCGGTGCCGGGCAGGCGGTACTGCGGCGGCGGCAGGTGCAGGCCGCGCAGCGTCACCGTGTCGCCGCCCTCCGTGGACCGCCCGCCCGACACTGCCATGGGCTCCGTCAGCGCCGGGGACGAGTACGTAAAGTCGACGGCGTTGGCGCCCGGCGCCGCCGCCGTGTCGTGCACCTGCCCGCCCACCAGCACCATGAACTTGCGGCTGCCGGCGCCGGCGGGCAGGATGAATGCGACGCGGGTGTGGCTCCAGCTCACCACGTTCCACTCCGCCACCTCGCCCTCACCCGCAAAGTCCTCCTGCCCGTTGCACGTGTGCGGCCCGGGCCCCTCAAACGCAAACCGCGCCGCGGTGAAGAACACGCAGTTGACGCCCGGCCGGCGCGGCCCAAAGTTGGCGCCCGTCAGCGTAATAAGGTGCCCGCCGCCCGTGTCGCCACCCGTGGCGCCACCGCTGCCGTACGGCTCCATGACGGTGGCCCACGCCACCCCGTAGCTGCCATTGTAGCCGGCCGCCAGCGGCGGCGGCACAAGCGCGGACACCGTCACGTTGGCGATGATGGGCGGCAGGTAGCCAAACGTGCCGCCGTAGCCCGCCTGGTCCGCCAGCTGCACGCGCACGCGCAGGGTGCGGCCAGAGCCGGGCGGCAGGATGCAGGTGAGCGCGGTGTGGTTGGCGCGCACCACGCCGGTGCACGGCGTGTAGCCCAGCGCGTCGCTGCCCACCGCCACGTCCGGCAGCGACAGCTCGCCAAAGTTGTCGCCCACCACGATCAGCACGCCGCCGCCCGCCGTGGGGCTGGTGGGCGGCCACACGCGCGTCACCACCGGCGGCGCGTAGCGGAAGAGGAGGGGGCCACCCGTCGCGCTCTGCCCGCCCACCTGCAGCTCAATGGACCAGCCGCGCGGCGCGATGGCGGACACGCCGGTGCCCTCGCCCGTCGGCACCGCCACGTCGATGCGGGTGTGCGTGCGGTTGACGTCGGTGGTAGGCACGCGCAGCAGCGTGATGGGGTCGCGCGGGCAGGCGTCACGCGCCACGCGGCCCACCGACACGTCAAACGACAGGCGCGGGCACAGGCCCAGGTTGGTGCCGAGCAGGCGCACGATGGCGTCGTGTGTGGGCACCACGATGGGCACGTTGGTGGACCAGGGCGTGACGGCAGAGTCGCCGGTGGTGGGCGTCCACAGTATGAAGCCGGTGATGGTGGGCGGCAGGTAGTTGACCGCCATGCCCGCCGCCGCCGCCGAGTACGACCCGTCGCGCACCACCTGCACCGGCTGGTCCAACCCCTCGCCCTCAGGCACCAGCGTGCGGATGGTCCACTGGAACGAGTCGGGGAAGGGCGGGTAGTTGAACGGCTGCCCCGCCGGCAGGATGATAAAGTCCTTCGCCTCAAACGCGCTCACATCCGCGGAGCCGTCCGGCTTGCGCAGCTGCGCGTTGCGCCCGCCCACCGTCACGTTCAGCACCTGCGTCGTGGCCAGGCCGCTGGCCTTGAATGACAGCGCCTCGCCGCCCGCCGTCGTGTAGCCGGCCAGGGAGTCCACCAGGCCGGACACCTGCGGTGCCGTTTCGCTGAAGGGGTACTCATTGGACACCTGCGACACGGGCGCGCCGGACGGGTCCACGCCCGTCACGCGCACGCGCATGGTGGCGGCGGAGACGCGCGAGTACGCCACGATCTGGCCGTGCGTCCAGCTGTACACGCGCACGTCCGCCGTGCTCCAGCCCTCCACGCCGCCCGACACGTCCTTGAACTCCACCACACGGTGCACGCCGTCCGTCGTCTGCGCCGGGCCGAACGACCGCAGGTCGACGTCCGACTGCGGCGGCGTGGGCGGCGTGATGACGAGGCGGCGGAAGTCAGACAGGTCAAGCGCATCGGTGAAGAGGGAGCGCACGAGGTCAGTCTCGTTGCCAGACTTCACCGCGTTGGGCGACACCTGCGAGATGTAGGGCGCGCGGTAGGTGAAGGAGTCGGTGACGCCGTTGACGGGCAGCGCCAGGATGGCGGAGGTGGAGGGCAGGGTGCCGCGCCGGTACGGCACCACGCGCACGCTGCGGTTGGCGCCCAGCGACTCGGGCAGCTCAAAGGTGACGGTCTCCAGGTAGCCGCCCGCGGGCGGCACAAAGGTGCCCGCCGACACCGCCGCCGCGGGCGGGTAGCGCGACAGCAGCGGCAGGGGCGCCGTCATGGTGGCGTCGCCCAGGTTGCCAAACACCACCGCCACGTCGGCGGTGGTGTCCAGCAGGCCAAAGTCGTAGCCCGCCACGGTAATGAGCACCGGCCGCCGCGCGTCGTAGAATGTGATGGAGGTGGGCGGCGAGACGGACAGGATGGTGGGGGTGGCGTACGAAAAGGTGGCGGCGGACGGCTCGCTCACCTGGTCCGCCACCTCCACCGTGAACCGCAGGTTGGCGCCGATGCCGGGGCCCAGCACCACCAGGATCTCAGAGTGGCTGACCAGCGTGGCGGTGGTGGCGGCGTACTCGCGCCCCGTCGCGCCGTACCGCACCGCCTGCACCAGCGGCGTGATGCCAAAGTTCTCGCCCACCAGCCGCACCCGCGTGCCGCCGCGTGTGGACGCCATGATGGCGCCGTCCAGCAGCTGCAGGTCAGTGACGGTGGGCGGGAAGTACGCCGTGGTGGGCGACGCCGACTTCTGGCCGTCCACCACCATGTCCCACACCAGCTTGGCGCCGCCGCCCGGCAGGTAGTCGCACGCCACCACCTTGTGCGGCACCACGAAGGAGCAGTTGGTGGGGTTGTACACCACGATGCCGGGCGGCGAGCCGGGGATGGTGCCGTCCGACAGGCGGGCGTCCAGCAGGCGGGAGGTGTACGTCACCGCCACCAGCCGGATGTCGTACCCAAAGTTGGTGCCGTTCAGGAACAGGGTGTCGCCGCCCGCCGTGTACGCCTGCAGCGCGCGGTCAAACGCGGAGATGACGGGCTCGCCGTACGACATGGCGCCGGTGAGCACGTTGGAGGTCTGGCCGGCAATGTTCACCTGCAGGCTGTTGTTGGCACCCGTGCCCTCGCCCGTCAGGCAGTCCACGCGGCAGCCGGCGCGCGAGGCGGAGATGACGCGGCACGCGACGGCGTCAATGTGCAGCGAGCCGTGGTGGCCGTACCGCACCCACTGCACCACCATCGCCATCTCCGTGTCCGACGAAATGGCGTACCCCAGGTTGAGGCCGTAGATGGACAGCTGCTGCCCGCCCTCCGTCGTGGCGCCCGACTTGCCGGTGCCCGTCACCGCCGTCACGGTGGGCGGCATGTACGCAGTGGTGGCGGTCGAGGGCGCCGAGGTCTGGCCGCACACCTCCAGCGTCCACCGGAAGCCGGCACCCGCGCCGGGCGCGGTGGAGCACACCACCTGGCTGTGCGCGCTCACGGGCGCCTTGGTGCACGACACGGCGGCGTAGGTGAGCGCGTCGCCGGGGCCGCCGATGTACGCCACCGACGCCGTCACGGTGGACCCCGACCCCACCGGCGCGTCGTAAGGCCCAAAGTTGGCGCCCGACAGCACGATGGTGTCGCCGCCCAGCGTGGACAGGGTGGACAGCGTGTAGCCCGCCTGCGCGCCCACGTCCAGCGCGCTGATGGAGGGCGGCGGGTAAGAAATCGACGCCTGTGAGGAGGACACCGGGTCAGAGGTCTGCACGCCCACCGTGACGGTGACGGGCAGCAGGGCGCCGCAGCCCGCCTGCAGGCGCGCCACGATGAAGGTGTGCGCCGCCAGGATGCGCTCCATGGCAAACTCGCCCGCCGCGCCCACCCGGATGGACAGCGCGGTGTCATTGGGCCCAAAGTTCCACCCCGTGATGTTGTACAGCGCGCCGCCCAGCGTGCTCGCCGTGCCCGACTGCCACGTCACGCGGTCCGCGCGCGGCTTGCCGTACCGCGTCACGATGGGCACCTGCACCGGCACGACGTGGCCATTGAGCGTCACGTTCCAAACCAGGTCGGTGCCCCAGCCCGGCACGGAGCGGCACACGATGACGGTCTCGGAGGTGACGGTGCACGCCGTCACGTCGTAGCAGCGGCGGCCGGCGCACGAGGTGGCATTGACGGGCAGGCCGACGGTGAAGTCGACGCCGGTGAAGGTGATGAGCTCGCCGCCCTGCGTGTTGAAGCCGTCCGCGGGGTAGGAGTAGGACAGGATGTAGGGCCGCGGCGGCGAGGTGTAGTTGAAGCCCACGATAAGGGTGGCGGTGGCGTAGCTGCACAGGCGCGGCGTGCCGCCGTCGCATGCCGACATGCGCCCCGTGAACGCCTCCCGCGCCGCCACGTTGTTGATGTACGTCTTCAGGCCGTCGCCGTACAGCAGCGGCGCGGCGAGCGTGAGCACGCCGGTGACGGCGTTGACGGCAAAGATGGGGCTGGTGCCATTGTACGACTGGTTCACGATGGCGTACGTCAGGGTGGACCACTCTGGGTGGTCAATGTTGTTGTCCGCGTCAAACGCCGACAGCTGCATGAGCGTGACGCCCGTCACCCGCAGTGCCGTCTCGTCCACCACCGCCTGCGCCGCGTACAGCGTGGGCGCGTCGTTGGCATCCAGCACGCTGATGGCGGCGGTGCCGGAGCCGATCATGTTGCGGTTAATCTGTTTCGCCACTTGCACAATGAGCGCGTACGACGCCTGCGCCAGGAAGGTGAGCGGCTTGACAACGGACAGGGTGCCCGCCACGCGGTCAATTGCAAAGTAGCCGCCCTCGTTGCCCATCGCAATGCTGAAGAAGGGCGCGTCGGAATCGCGGTCGTAGTACGTCACGTTGCCCAACAGGCCGGTGGTGTGCTCGCTGATGTTGAACTCCTGCTGCGACGGCCGCAGGGTGGGCGGCGTGGGCACCTTGATGAGGTAGATGGTCATGTTGGTAAGCTTGGCAGAGATTTCGTCGTAGTCAGGGCGCGCCTTCACCGTCAGGATGAACACCGGGTTCTTGTAGTAGTCCAGCTCCGTGTTGTCGTTCACAATGATCATGCCAGAGCAGGAGCCGATGGAGAAAGTGTTGTTGCCAACCGCGGGGTAGGAGCGCGTGATGGAGTAGTCCAGCTGCTGCTGCGCGTTGGCGGGCGACGCCACAATCTGGCCCACCGCCGTGCCCACCGGCGACATCTCCACCACGGAGAAGTTTTGCGGCAGCATGGTGGGCGGCTGCGACAGGCACACCATGGAGCCGATGAAGCTGCCGGCGTTGCCGCACGACACGAGGCCGTCGGTGGCGGTGACCACCTTGTAGCCGGGCCGGCAGGTGTACTGGCACGACTGGCCGGACGACATGGCGACGCACGCGCCGCCGCCATCGCAGGAGGACGCGATGGAGAAGTTGCGGAACGACATGACGCCGTCGGCGTACATGCCGGCGGAGCCCCACGACGGCCCCGCCTGCGTGGCGTCCATGGCGGACAGCACCGTCACGTTGCCGATCTGCGCCGAGAAGGTGAACAGGTTGGTGACAGACACGGTGAGCGGGAACCACACGCCCTGGCTGATGTTGGCGGCGACGCCGGGCGCGGTGGCCACCACCGCGCCGCCCACGCCGTTGCGGTACAGCGTCATGCCGCGCGTGAGCGAGATGGTGAACAGGTAGTTGTAGGTGTCAGACTGGAAGTGCACCGACACGCCGGCGACGGCGGTCAGCTCGTCGATGCGCACGTTCAGCGACACCTGCTGCAGGCCGCCATACGCGATGATGAGGTCCCACCGGTTGGGGTGGATGGCCAGGTGCGCCGCGCCGGTGCGGCGGCACGTCTGGTTGGTGAACGCGTTCATGGTGCCGGTGGCGGCGTCCAGCGAGAACATCATGTCGCGCACAATGTCGGGCGTGGCGGGGAACAGGATGTACCGGTTCCACGACTCTGAAAACACGGAGAAGGAGTCCACCAGCACGATCTTGGAGCAGGAGGCGTAGAACTTGGGGGAGGGGTAGGTGCCGCACTGGCGCTTGCACAGCGCCGGCGCGCCGCTCCACGTGCCGCCCTGGCACCAGTGATCATTGGTGCCGGACGTCTGCGCGTAGCCGGAGCTGCAGCTCTGGCCGCAGTAGTCGTCGCGGTAGCCGCCGTTGCACGCGCTGCCGCCCGCCACGTTGGATGTCATGATACCGTAGCAGCGGCGGAACTGGTACCAGTCCACAAAGTCATTGACGTTACCGCGCGTGGTGGTGTCGTGCGCCTCGCGGTACGTCAGCAGCGCGTGCAGCTGGCCGTCCAGGGAGCGGTACATGTCGCCGCCGGACGCCATGGGCCCGCCCACGTGGAAGGCGTTGGTGACGGTGAGCGCCGGCACGGGGCCGCCGGTGGTCCAGTTGACGGCCAGGGAGGAGTAGAAGACAGACACGTTGGCCTTGGGGCCGTCCGGGAAGCCATAAAAGTCCTGCGTGTCGTACGTCGTCTGGCCCAGCTCCACGGCGCGGTAGATGTCGATGCGCTTGGCGGGGTAGGGGTACAGCGCGTTCTTGGCGGTGCCGGTCGGCAGGCTACCGGTGTTGCTCTGCGTGTGCACTTGCACACCCTGGGACAGGTAGCCCCACCGCTGCGCGTTCAGGCGCCCCAGCGACGCCATGCCGCCCGACGTGTCGGTGATGCGGATGCCGCGCTCGCCGGGCCAAGGGTTCCAAAAGTCAGCGTACTGCATCATCGCCCACCCGATCTGCGTCACTGAGCTGCTGATGCCGCGCGCCGCCACGATGGAGGGCGCGCTGTTGGTGAGCAGCGTGTGGGTGTATAACGTGAACTCGGTGGCGCCACCCAGGTCGATGGCGTCCGCGCCGGACGCCATCCAGTGCGCGTTGGCGCGCGTGAAAAAGACGGCCGTGGCGCGCCCCTGCGACGTCGCGATCTGCGGCCGCCGGCTGCCGGACGACTGCAGCGTGTGCAGGTTGCCGGCGGTGTCGGGCCACACTGACAGCGCGTCAGTGCCGGGCGCAACGGGCGTGTTGGCGGATAGGTAGCGCGAGTCGTGCCACGTGCCCAGCGCCCACGGCCGCGGCGGCATGGGCCGCGCGTACACGTGCGGCACGCGGTCGGTGGCAGCCACCGTCACGCCGCCCGCACGCTGCTCCACCACCGACACGGTGTACGGCACGTTTTGCGACAGGCCAGAGAAGGTGACGGAGCGCACGCCCGCCGCCACCACCTGCGTCACGGGCGCCAGCGTGGTGCCCACCGCCAGGCAGCCGTCGGTGAGGCCGTTGATGTCGTTGGGTGCCAGCAAGGGGGTGCGCAGGAAAGAGCGGATGTAGGGAAAGGCAGCGGTGCCGGTGGTGGACACCGACCCGCCCCACGACCGCGCCGCCACGCCGTACCACAGGTCGCCGTCGGTGAAGGCGTCCAGCCCCGTCCACGTGGACGCCAGGTCCAGCGCGTTGGATGCCGCGTCCCAGGACACGCTGCTGGATGCCGCCGGCGTACACTGGAACCGCGAATTTGCCACGTCGCGCTCCACGCGCAGGTACACGCTCGGGCCCCATGCTGCACCCGTCTCGGTGGTGGTGCGGCTGTCCACCACCGCGTCGGTGGAGTCGGACAGCTCCACCGCGTAGCTGGTGGAGCCGCGCTTGGTCAGGCCGCAGCTGAACAGATGCTTGTTGGTACCCGCGTTGAACACCACGATGCCGCACTTGGCGTT
>Ga0066256_1003651_pt1 | contig 14588 bp, 13 predicted proteins | sample ThiBio_1000_biof_FD_87107 | JGI IMG/M metagenome (GOLD analysis project Ga0066256, IMG submission 87107) | Wastewater bioreactor microbial communities from Cape Town, South Africa - Thiocy_expt_1000_biof (version 2) | ecosystem: Engineered > Bioreactor > Thiocyanate-remediating >...
GATCTCGCGCGCGGGCGCTTCGACTTCGTCCCTTGCCGGAGCGAGGCTGGCCAGCGCCGCACCCGGTTCCACCTGGAGCAATTGCGCGAGGCGCGCCCGGAAGCTCTGCAGTTCCGCCCCCGCCAGCTGCGCGCGCATGACGAACTGCACGCTACCGGGATTCACCGTCCTGCCGTTGCGATACATCTCGTAATGCAGATGCGGGCCTGTGGAGAGCCCGGTGGAGCCGACATAGCCGATCACCTGCCCGCGGCGGACCTGCTGGCCCGAGCGCACCGCGATCCGGCTCATATGCGCATAGCCGGTGCCCAGCCCGCCGCCGTGCGAAAGCTTGACGAAATTGCCGTGGCCGCCGTGCCGCCCGGCGAACTGCACCGTGCCGTCGGACACCGCGTAGATCGGCGCGCCGTAGCCGGCCTTGAAGTCTATGCCCGCATGCATGCGCGAATAGCCCAGGATGGGGTGCCGCCGCAGGCCGTAAGGCGAGGTGACCCTGCCGCCGGCGACCGGCGCGATGATGCCGTTGCGCTGCTCGCCCACGCCGGACGCCTCGTAGAACCGCCCGTCCTTGCCCCAGCGCATCAGCTGGATCTTCTGCTTCCCGCCGCGGATCACGCCGGCATAGAGCAGCTCGCCGCTTTCCACCTCGCCGGTGGCCGCACGCTTGTAGGACACGACGAGGTCGAATTCGTCATTCGCCCCCAGCGCGCTTTCGAGATCGGCCTGTTCGCCGATCGCGCGGAGATATTGCTGCACCGCCTTGGCCGGGGCGCCGGCGGCGCGCGCGGAGCGATAGAGGCTGGGGCCGATCCGCCCGCGAATGCGCAGCGGCGTGGCATCCACCCGGATCGGGCGGGGATCGAGCACCAGCGCGCCGTTCCTGCGCTCCAGCGCCAGCTCGAGATCGAACCGGGCGCGGAAGGAAAGGTTTTCCAGCGGGCGCGGCGCGCCCGGCGCGGTCCGGCGGCCGAGCACGAGATCGACCTTGGTGCCCGGCTGGATGTCCCCCAGCGCGATAGCGCCGGCGACTTTCGAAGCGATGTCGCCCGCTTCGAACGACCCCACGCCCGAACGCTGGAGCATGCGCGCGAAGCTGTCCCCCTGCGCCAGCGTGGCGACGAGCTCGATACGCGGGCGCTCCGGCGCGGAAGCAAGCGGGACCACGGCGCTGGTCGCGGCCATGTGGCGCCCGCTATCGGCCCCGAAGGCCAGCGGCATGATCATCTGGCTGCGGAACTCGTCGCGCACCGTGTTGTCGATCCGCATCGGCTGCGCGGCTTCGACCGGCGCGAAATCGGGCCAGAACAGCAGGGCGAAAGCGGCCAGGCCGAACATCGTGCCCATGCCGCGGAACCAGCGGGCGCTGCCGATGTCCTCCGCCAGGTCGGGGACGAGGTCCATCTCGTGGAAGCGGAGCGACATCCGGTCGCGCCACTGGCCGTAGCGTTCGGTCCAGGAATTGAAGCGGCTGAGGATTACCTTGCGGCTTTCACCGGGGATCGGGGCGCGCGGAAGCGCGGCGGCGATCGCGCCCTGTCCCGCTGCCAGATCGTCCTGCGGCTTGAACAAACCCGCCCCCCAGAATGCGGCCCCGCCCTAGGCCCATTACGGTTAACTTAGTGCTAAATTTCGGCAAGCCGACTCGCCCGCGCGGTTAGCTGTTGACGGAAAAACATGCCCGGTTGCGATGGGCGGCGGCGCCTGCCACACTCCCTTCTTGTGACGAGAAGCCAAGCCGACAGCCGTATCAAGGCCGTTCTCGGCCCTACCAATACCGGCAAGACCCACCTCGCGATCGAACGGTTGTGCGCCCATTCGAGCGGCGCGATCGGCTTCCCCCTGCGGCTGCTGGCGCGCGAGGTCTATGACAAGGTGCGCACGCTGAAGGGCGACCGCTCGGTGGCGCTGATCACCGGCGAGGAACGCATCGAGCCGCCCGAGGCGCGCTGGCTGCTCTGCACCGCCGAAGCGATGCCGCGGGATAGCGGAAGCCTGGCCTTCGTCGCGCTGGACGAAGCCCAGCTCGCCGCCGATCCCGAACGGGGCCATGTGTTCACCGACCGGCTGCTCCACGCCCGCGGGCGGGAGGAAACCATGCTGCTGGGCGCCGCCACGCTGGAGCCGATGGTCAAGGCGCTGGTCCCCGAAGCGGAGATCATCGCCCGGCCGCGCTTCTCCACGCTGAGCTATGCCGGTTCGGCCAAGCTTTCGCGCATTCCGCCGCGCAGCGCCATCGTCGCCTTCTCGGCCGAGCAGGTTTACGCCATGGCCGAGATGCTGCGGCGCTTCCGGGGCGGAGCCGCGGTGGTGATGGGCGCGCTGAGCCCGGAGACGCGCAACCGGCAGGTGGAGCTGTTCCAGTCCGGCGAGGTCGATTACATCGTGGCGACCGATGCGATCGGCATGGGGCTCAATCTCGATGTCGCCCATGTCGCCTTTGCCGGCCTCTCCAAGTTCGACGGCCGGCGGCAGCGCCGCCTGACCCCGGCGGAAATGGCGCAGATCGCCGGGCGCGCGGGGCGGCACCAGAAAGACGGCACCTTCGGCACGATTTCCGGCAACCGGGAAGGCCGCTCGGCGGAATTCACCGAAGAGGAAATCCACGCGATCGAGGAGAACCGCTTCGCGCCGCTCACCCGGCTGTTCTGGCGCGAGGCCGAGCCGCGCTTCGACGATATCGAAACACTGATCGCCGATCTGGAGGCGCCGCCCGACGAGCCCCAGCTGGCCCCCGCACCGGAAGCGATCGACCTCGCCGTGCTGAAACGCCTGGCGGAGGAAAGTGATATCGCCGCCGGCCTGACGTCCCCCGCGCTGCTCCGCCGTTTCTGGGATGCCTGCTGCCTGCCCGATTTCCGCCAGCAGGGGGCCGAAACCCATTCGCGCTTTGTCGCCCGGCTGTGGCAGGACCTCAAGGGCGGCTATCTCGGCGCGGACTATGTCGCGGCGCGCATTTCCGAGCTCGACAACCTGCAGGGCGACATCGACACGCTGCAGGGGCGCATCGCCGCGATCCGCAGCTGGGCCTATATCGCGCAGCGGCCGGACTGGGTGCTGGCAAAGGAGGAAATGGCGGCCCGGGCACGCGCGGTGGAGGCGCGGCTTTCGGATGCGCTGCACGCCAGGCTGACCGAGCGCTTCGTCAACCGGCGCACCGCTGTTCTGATGAAGACCATGGGCAAGGATCCCGCGCTGCTGAAGGTCGCGCTGGCGCCGGACGGCACGGTGAGCGTGGAAGGCGAAGCGATCGGCCGGCTGGACGGCTTCCGCTTCGTGGTGGATGCGCAGGCGGGCCATGCGGACCGCAAGCTGCTGCTCGCCGCCGCGGAAAGGCACCTGCCCGAGCTGCTGGCGCAGAAGGCGCGGGCCCTGGTGGCGAGCGAGCTGGGCGAACTGGCGCTGGAGAACGGCGCGATCATGCGCGGTGGCCAGCCCGTCGCGCTGCTGCATCCCACGAAAGACATCGCCCGCCCGCGCATCGAGTTGACGAAGGAGCTCAAGGCCCTGGGGGCCGCGCAGCGCGATCGCCTCGCCGAAGCGCTCGGCCTCTGGCTGGAGCGCGAGCTGGCCCCGCCCGGCCCCCTGCCCAAGCTGGAAGAGGCCAGCCGCGATCCGGAAGCGGGAAGCGAAGTGCGCGCCATGCTGCTGCAGCTCGTCGCCGGAGCCGGAGCGATCGCCCGCGAACGGGCGGGCCTGGCCCATGTCCCACGCGAGAAGCGGCATTTCCTGCGCAGGCTGGGTGTGGTGATCGGCACGCTGGACGTGTTCGCGCCCGCCTTGCTGAAACCGGCCCCGCGAAGGCTGCTGCACGCGATCGGGGCGGACCGGCGGCCGCTGCAGGCCGACATGGCGGCGGTGATCCCGGGCGGGAAGGCGCCACCCGCGGGCTATCGCCAGGCAGGCGCGCAGGCGATCCGCGTGGACATGGCGGAAAAGCTCATCCGCGCCGCGCATGACGGCCGCGCCGCCGCGAAGGGCAAGCGCTTCCGGGTGGAGCGCTCGCTCGGCACCTCGATGGGGCTTGTGCCGGGCAGCTTCGACCGGCTGATGCGCGACGCGGGCTTCCGCGCGATGCCGCAGCGCAGCCTGGCCGAGGGCATGCATGGCCCACCCGCGCCGACCCTGTGGGAGTGGCGCGCGCCAAGGAAGGACCGGCCGGGCCATCGCAAGCAGCCGCAAGGGCGGGGAGAGCCCGCCAGGCGGGATGGCAATGGCGGCGCCTTCGCCCAGCTCGCGGACCTTGTGCGATAGTGGCGGTGCGGGGCGACCCGGCCCCGGGGGTCCCCCGCCTCCCCCACAACCCCCGCCCGGCCCCGAAAAGGGGGGGGGGAGGGCACATCCGCCCCCACCGCGCCCCCGGGGGGGGGGCCCCCCCCCCCCGCGCCGCCGGGGGGGCGCGAACTTGACGCCGGCAAGGCATTGGACCTAGCAGGCCGCACGAACGAAGACAGCGAAGGACAACCGCACCCATGACCTATGTCGTTACCGACGCCTGCATCCGCTGCAAGTACACGGATTGCGTCGAGGTCTGCCCGGTCGATTGCTTCTACGAAGGCGAGAACATGCTGGTGATCAACCCCAGCGAATGCATCGATTGCGGCGTGTGCGAACCCGAATGTCCGGCCGAGGCGATCCTTCCCGACACGGAAGGCGGGCTGGAAAAGTGGCTGGAGCTCAACGCGCAATATTCGGCGGAATGGCCGAACATCACCGCCCGCAAGGATCCGCCGGAGGACGCGGACGAGCACAAGGGCGAAGAAGGCAAGTTCGAGAAATTCTTCAGCCCGGAGCCCGGCGAAGGCGACTAAGCACCTGCGCATATTCCCTTCGTCACCCCGGAGTTGTTCCGGCCCGAGCCCATCGCGATGACAGCGTCCTTTTCCCGTTTCGGGACGCTTCGCGAAGGTTGAGATTGTTCGGCCGATCCGCTTGCCCTACTATCGGCCCCGTCTGGCGCATCCGCTACAGGAGAGGGTGTATGATCGGGGTGCTGGCCGCGAGTTACCTTGTGGTGGCCTGTCTTTTCGCCTAGTTCGGCTTTCTTTTCAGCGGAATCATGACTTCCGCCAAGATATCAGAGCTTTATCGGCGGATCGAACGGGCCGAACAGGGGCTGGACCGGCGGACCAAGGAATTGCAGGAGCTCACCGCGGCGCTCCGGCTGCTGCTTTCCGAGATCGAGATGACATCCATCAGGCCGGTGAGCGACCGGGCGATCCGACTCGCGGCCGGCGCGCTGAACCGCGCCTGAGCGGGCCGGATTCGGCACTCCGCCGGGCCCCGGATTCTCCCCTCTGGAAAATTTGTTGCGAGTATGCTACACAAGTGGCCGATGGTCGCAATTTTCATAGTCGGCCAGTGGAACCACGAAAGGCAGGCCCCACCGCGCAATCGGTCAGAAGGATGGAATGGAGCCGCGGCGCATGCTTGCGGCTCTGCTGCTTTCTTCGACCTGCGAGATGGGCCCTGTGCCTGAGAAAGGACACTCAATGGCTGCCAAGGCTCCCGCCTTTTCCGTCGGTGATTATGTCGTTTACCCCAAGCACGGCGTCGGCCGTGTGGTCGAGCTGCAGAAGGAAGAAATCGCCGGCATGCAGCTCGAGCTCTATGTCCTGCGCTTCGAGAAGGAGCGGATGACGCTCCGTGTGCCGGTCAACAAGGTCGAATCGATCGGCATGCGCAAGCTTTCCAGCGACAAGACCCTGCGCGAAGCGCTCGACACGCTGAAGGGCAAGCCCAAGGTGAAGCGCACCATGTGGTCGCGCCGCGCACAGGAATACGAAGCCAAGATCAATTCCGGCGACCTCGTTTCGATCGCCGAAGTGACGCGCGACCTGTTCCGCGCGGACGATCAGCCCGAGCAGAGCTATTCCGAACGGCAGATCTTCGAAGCCGCCTCCAGCCGCCTCGCCCGCGAGCTGGCCGCGATGGAGAAGACCGACGAGCCGACCGCGCTCAAGAAGATCCTCGCGATCCTGAACGAGCACGCGCCGAAATATTACGAGACCGCCGAAACCGCCTGACAAGGCGAGATTCGGAACAAGAAAGGGCCGCTCCGAAAGGGGCGGCCTTTTCCGTGCGGTGCCCCCTTGCCACCCTGAACTCGTCTGGCGCTTGTCTCCCCGGGATATGCAAACCCTCTCTCGTCGCCCCCGCTATCGCGAGGGTGACGGCATGGTGTATTGTATATATAATACACCATGCCGTGCCAAAGCGAAGGAAGAACGCGCCGGATCGCGTCTCCGGCTCTTTCCCGCCGCTGGCTCTCTGGCATAGTCCGGCAGAGGAGCGGATCATGGCCATGCGCTGGACGGCTTTCCCTGCGACAATCGCACTGGCGCTTCTGCCGGGCTGCCTCGCCAAAACCGCGGTGGACGTGGTCACCCTGCCGGTGAAGGCCGGCAGCAAGGCAGTGGACCTCGCCACCACCAGCCAGTCCGAAGCCGACGAGAAGCGCGGGCGCGAGCTGCGCAAGCGCGAGGAACGGCTGGGCAAGCTCGAACGCGAGTGGGACAAGCTCGACCGGCGCTGTTCCGCCGGCGACGCCGAAGCCTGCCGCAAGCGAGACGAAGCGAGGCGCGAAATCGACGCCCTTCGGCCGACGATTCCGCCTTCTTCGAACGATTAGGGTCGAACGACCCTAGGCTGCGGCCCGCCGCAGCCGGTCGGCTATCGCCGCGCCGATGCCGTCCTCCGGAATCGGCGCAACCGCGATGCGCGATTGCGGGGCGGCAGCCGCCAGATGAAGGCACGCATAAAGCTGCGCCGCCGCTTCCGCCAGGTCGCCACTTTCCGAAAGCGAGCAATCCCCGGCGACGGGGCCGAAACCGATCAGGAATTCGTCCGGCACGGCTTCGCTGGCGCCCAGCCGCAGCGGCTTGCCCGGCGCATAATGGCCCGCCAGCTGGCCCGGCGCCTCTATCCGGGCCGAGGTGACGTCATGAGGAGCGCCGAGCAGCGCCGCGATCTCCGCCTTCCCGATCGGGCCGGGGCGCAGGAGCTGCCACCCGCCATCCGCGCGCAAGGCGACGATGGTCGATTCAAGCCCCGCCGCGCATGGCCCGCCATCGAGCACGAGCGGCACCTTTCCGCCCAGCGAGGACACGACATGTTCCGCCCTGGTCGGGCTGATCGCGCCGCTGCGATTGGCCGAGGGCGCGGCAAGCGGCAGGCCCGCTTCGGCCAGCACCGCGCGCATCACCGGATGGGCGGGCATCCGCAGCGCTATGGTGGGCAGGCCCGCGGTGACCGCCGGCGCAACCGCGGCCCAATCGCGCAGCGGCAGGACCAGGGTGAGCGGCCCGGGCCAGAAGCGCTCCGCCAGCAGGCGCGCCCTATCGTCGAATTCCGCGAGGGCCTCGGCCCATTCCCGGCTCGCGACATGGACGATCAGCGGGTTGAAGTCCGGCCGCCCCTTGGCGCGATAGATCTCCGCCACCGCGGCGGCGCTGTCCGCCCTTGCCGCAAGGCCGTAGACCGTTTCGGTGGGCAGCGCGACGAGCGCGCCTTCGCGCAGAAGCCGCGCGGCATGCCCGATTCCCTCTCTGTCCGGGGGCAGCACTGTCGTAGCGTCCTTGCCGCTCATGCGGGTGCGCTATAGGTGTTGGGGCTGCAAGCCAAGGGAAAGGAGCGCTGGATGACCTTCTCTCCGGCAATCGAGGAACAACTCCTGGCGATGAAGGTCTGCGCCGGGATCGAAGAGCTGGCCCGGCACGAGCGGTTCGCGGCGGCCGAGCCGGACCTGGTCGAGGCGATCGTGCAAGGCATCGGCGCGCTCGCGGCGGGCGAATGGGCCCCGCTCAACCGCAAGGGCGATATCGAAGGGGCCACACTGACCGACGGGGCCGTCACGCTGCCGGCCGGCTTTGCCGAAGCCTATGCGGCCTATGCCGAGCAGGGCTGGAACGCGATCGCGGGGCCGGTGGAATTTGGCGGGCAGGGCCTGCCGTTCACGCTGGCCTGCAACGTGATGGAAAATCTCGGCACCGCCAACCTCGCCTTCGCGCTGCTGCCGATGCTCACCGTCGCCGCGATCGAGGCGCTCGAGCAATACGGCACGCAGGCGCAGAAACAGGCCTGGCTCGCGAAGCTCGTCGGCGGGCAATGGTCGGGCACCATGAATCTCACCGAACCGCAGGCCGGCAGCGACGTCGGCGCGCTGCGCACCGTCGCCACCCCGATCGCCGATGGCGAGCATGCGGGAAGATACCGAATTTCCGGCCAGAAGATCTTCATCACCTGGGGCGAGCACGATCTGACGGAGAACATCGTCCACCTCGTCCTCGCCCGTCTGCCCGGGGCGCCCGAGGGAAGCAGGGGCATCTCTCTCTTCCTCGTTCCCAAATACCACCTGAATGCGGATGGCACGCCCGGCGAGCGCAACGACGTTCGCTGCGTCAGCCTGGAGCACAAGCTGGGCATCCACGCTTCCCCCACCTGCGTCATGAGCTTCGGCGACAACGGAAATTGCATCGGCGAACTGATCGGGCGCGAGAACGAGGGCCTGCGCGCCATGTTCACGATGATGAACCAGGCGCGGATCAATGTCGGCAACCAGGGCGTGCAGATCGCCGAGCGCGCGACGCAGCAGGCCCTCGCCTATGCACAGGAACGGGTGCAATCCCCGCGCACGGGCTCGCCCGACCGTGCCCCGGTGCCGATCATCGAGCATCCGGACGTGCGGCGTATGCTGCTGCGGATGCGCGCGCTGACCGAAGGAGCGCGCGCACTGCTCTATTACACGGCAGGGCAGGTCGACCGCGCCGCCCTGGGCGATGCGGCCGCACAGGCGCGCACCGACCTGCTCGTGCCGCTGCTGAAGGCCTGGGGAACCGACATCGGCATGGAAGTGGCGAGCATCGGCATCCAGGTCCATGGTGGCATGGGCTTCATCGAGGAAACCGGCGCCGCGCAATATTACCGCGATGCCCGCATTCCGCCGATCTACGAAGGCACCAACGGCATCCAGGCGGCCGATCTGGTCACCCGCAAGCTGCCGATGGACGATGGCGGCGTATTGGCGTCATTGATGGCCCAGGTCGCCGCGGATGCCGAGGATGCGCCCGATCTGGCCCACCTGGCTGTGGATTGCACCGAGATCGGGGAATGGATGCTCAAGCAGGCGAGCCTCGACGATCGGCTGGCCGGAAGCGTGCCGTTCTGCACCATGTGCGCGGTGGCGGTGGCCGGCTGGCAATTGCTTCGTCAGCTCCGCGCCGTCGAAGCCGGCGCAGCGCCTGCCATCGCCGCTGTGAAGCGCACCACGGTGCGCTTCTTTCTTTCGCACGTGGTGCCCGAGGCGATCGGGCTCAGGAGCTCCGCCATGGCGGGGGCGGATATCCTCTATTCGCTTGACGCAGACCAGCTTGCCGGTTGAGGGGCGGGCATGAGCGAATGGAAGCAGGATATTCTCGCGCGGATCGCCGATGCGCTGGAGCGCATGGCGCCGGAAAGGGCGGAAGCCGCCGACTGGCTGGCGTTCCCCGCTTATGTCTGGACCGGAAAAGGCGCGCGCGGCATCGCCCAGCTCGTCGCGCCGCGACTGGAACTGCTACGCGGGATCGACCAGCAGAAGGCACGCGTGACGGAAAATGTCGCGCGCCTCGCGCAAGGCCATGCGGCGCACGACATGCTGCTGTGGGGCGCGCGCGGGATGGGCAAGTCGGCGCTGCTGCGCGCGTCCGTTCTGGCCGCGCAGACCGCCCATCCCGGCTCCATCGCGCTGATCCAGGCGGGAACCGATGCGCTGGACGGGCTGACCGGGCTGTTCGCGGAGCTTGGGGGGATTCAGCGCAACTTCCTCGTCTTCATCGACGATCTTGGCTTTTCCGAAAGCGACAGCGATGGCCCGCGCCACCTGCGCAGCTGGCTTGAAGGCGGCATAGAGGCGCGCCCGGCCAATGTCCGGCTGGCAGTGACGGCAAACCGCCGCGCGATCGTGCCGCGTGAGGCCAGCGAGCAGAACGATCCGCTCAATCCCCGCGACGCGGTGGACGACAAGCTCGCACTGGCCGACCGTTTCGGCCTGACGCTCGGCTTCCACAATTGCAGCCAGGACGATTATCTCGCCATAGTCGGCGGCTATGCGGAGGAGTTCGGCCTCGCCTGGGACGAAGGCGACGCACTGGAATGGTCGAAGCGCCGCGGCTCCCGCTCGGGCCGGACGGCCTGGCAATATGTCACCGAACTGGCGGGCCGGGCCGGCAAGAGCCTCGATTGAAGGGGCTCATTCCCTTGGGACAGGCCGGCCCACCGCCACCCGGGCGAAATCCGTCCTGCCCAATGCAAGCCCCTGCGCAGGGACTCGCATCGAGCAGCCGTTGCTTGCGTAAATGGGATAGCGCCTACCGGCTTTCGCGCTGATAGATGCCTTCGCTTGCCTGCTCCAGCTGAAGGTCCTTCAGCCTGGACAATCCCTCGGGCGTTTCGCTCTTCAGCCGTTGCGGCGCGGCGCCGGGCTTGGCGCCGGGCGCAACCACGCGCCAGATCGTGTTGCCGGCATCGTCGCTGACCAGGAGAGCGCCCGTCTTGTCCCAGGCCACCCAGGTCGGCCGCCCCTTGGTGGTGCCGTCGGTGTTGAGGAAGCCCGTCAGCACGGGAAGCGGCTTGCCGACCGGATTGCCCAGATTGTCGAACTTCACGAATACGACGTCATAGCCCGATAGCGGCTTGCGATTCCACGATCCGTGCCGGGCGATGAAAGCGCCCTGGCCGAAAGCGCCGCCCATGCGGTTTCCGCCCGACGTGAAGGCAAGGCCAAGCGCCGCCACATGCGGCCCCAGCGCGAATTCCGGCTTGCGCGCATAATCGGACAGGAATTGCGGCATCGGCGCCTTCACCCGCTCGTCGATCACGTCCTTCCAGTAGATCCACGGCCAGCCATACTGGACCCCCACCGGGACATTGGTGAAGTAATCGGGCACCAGGTCGGAACCGAGCATGTCACGCTCGTTCACCGTCACCCACAGCTCGCCCGTCCAGGGATTCCAGTCGAGCCCATTGGGATTGCGCAGGCCCGCCCCGAAAATGCGCGACTTGCCCGTGCCGAGATCGAGTTCATGGATGGCGGCGCGGCCGCGCTCCGCTTCCATGCCGCCCTCGGCTATGTTCGATGCCGATCCGACCGCGACATAGAGCTTCTTGCCGTCTTCGCTAAGCAGGATGTTGCGCATCCAGTGATTGCCGGCCGGCGGCAGGTCCATCAGCTTCTTCGGTTCTCCGGCAAGCGCTTCGGATCCCAGTTCGTAGGGGAATTCGAGAACCTTGTCGTGATCGGCGACATAGAGCTTGCCGTCGCGCCAGGCCATGCCCGAAGGCGAGGCCTGCGCACCGCGCGCCGCACCACGCTCGCCAGCCGGCCCGGGGGCGGCCTGCAGCGGGAAGGCGTCCACGGGGCGCGGTCCCACCCGGACCCGGCGCCGCGGGCCCGGCGCGGCGAAGGCCCCGAAGCCCCGGCCTTGCGGAACAGGAAGCGGGCGACGAGATTGGTCAGCGTGCCCCCCGCCACGACCCGGGAAGGCGCGTTGGTCAGCGTCACCAATATATCGCCATTGGGCAGGGCGAGCATGGTGCGCGGATGCTCCAGGCCGGTTGCGAAGCGGTTGACCGCGAGGCCTTTGGCCGCGGCCGGCGCTTCCCCGTCCTTCCAGCCGACGGGGGAAACCACGTCGACCGTGGGGATCATCTGCGGATCGGGCTCGGCAAGTTGCGGATCGGTGCCGGTTACCGCCTCCAGCGAGAGATCCGCCTTGTCGCCCCGCAGCACATAGAATGCGGCGCCCGCGACAACGACAATCAGAACGACGAGGCCGATATGGGCTTTTTTCACGATGCTCATGGCGGCAGGGAATAGGACGTTCGGCGCTTTGCGGCAACGTCGCTTCGCGTTAGGCGATGGCGATGTTCGACTTTGCACCCGATCCTTCCCTGCCCAGGCGGCAGCTTCATGCGGAATTGCTCGCCGCGGCCGACGCGATCACCCAGGGCGAAGCCGACGCGATCGCCAACATGGCCAACGTGGCGGCGCTGATCTGGCAGTTCCTGCCCGATCTCAACTGGGCGGGCTTTTACCGCGTGATCGGCAGCGAGCTGGTGCTGGGGCCGTTCTGCGGCAAGCCCGCCTGCACCCGCATCGCGATGGGCCAAGGGGTGTGCGGCGTCGCCGCGGCGAGCGGGGCGGCCCAGGTCGTGCCGGACGTCCTCGCCTTTCCGGGCCACATCGCCTGCGATGCGGCCAGCCGGTCGGAGCTGGTGGTCCCGGTGAAAATAGACGGCGCGTCGATCGCCGTGATCGATCTCGACAGCCCCTCGCCCGCCCGTTTCGACGATCAGGACGCGGCGGGAATCGAGGCGCTCGCACGGCTTTTATCTTCCCGCATCTGATCGGCCCGAAACGGGACAGGGCCAACGCCGCGCTTTGGTTTTATGCGCGGGTTGATGCTAAATTCCGCGTTAACTCGGCCACCCGCGCGACTCGCGGAAACGGCCGGCTGATAAGGGGAACCAGACGATGCGTGTTTGCCGCCCAATCCTTCTGGCAGCCGTTGCAGGGGCCGGGTTCGCCGCGAGTCCCGCGCTGGCGCAAAGCGGTCCGTCGATCGAAGCGGAAGATGTGGCGGGGGGGGGGTACGCCCCCCCCGCGCCCCCCCCCCCTCCCCCCCCCCCACCGAACCCCCCCCCGGCGGTGTTGTGTCCCCTTGGGGGCCACCCCCCGGCCCGGCGGCCCCCCCCCCACCGGGTCCCCCGGGGCGCCCAGGGGCGCCGGGGGGGCCGGCGCACGGGGCCCCGGGGCCGCCGCCAAGCCGGGCGGCGGGGGCGGGGGGGGGGGGGGGTGGTGGTGGTGGTTCAACCGCCGCTGCGGGCGGTGCAGGTGGTTCGGGTACGTTGTCGCGCGCGTGCTGCTGCTGCTGACATTCCCTGCTGCTGCTGCTGCTGACACAACCATAGCATTCTCCCCCACCCACCCACCCCCTACCCACGCAGCGGCGTCCCTGGCGGCGGCCGCCAAGCGCGACAAGATCAAGTTCTCGCTGCGCGACATCACGCTGCACACGACGGTAGGGACGGGCACGTTTGGGCGCGTGCGCGTGGTGCAGTACAAGCCGACGAAGCAGTGGTTCGCCATGAAGATCCTGAAGAAGAGCGAGATCATCCGGCTGAAGCAGGTGGACCACATCAAGAGCGAGGTGAAGATCCTGACCATGATCAGCCACCCCTTTATTGTTAACCTCATCGGCCACTCGCACGACGACCGCCGCATCTACCTCCTGTTTGAGTTCGTGCCCGGCGGCGAGCTGTTCTCCCACCTGCGCCGCGAGGGCCGCTTCACCAACGACCACGCGCGCTTCTACGCGGCGGAGATCACGCTGGCGTTCGAGTACCTGCACAACATGAGCATAGCGTACCGCGACCTCAAGCCCGAGAACCTGCTGCTGTCCGCCAAGGGGCACATGAAGGTCACCGACTTTGGGTTCGCCAAGGTGGTGGAGGACCGCACCTGGACGGTGCGTTTGGGTGTTAACCAACCCCACGCTTCACCCCACCCCACCCCATCCCACCCCAATCTCACCCAACCAACCCCGTCCACCGGCGCGCAGCTGTGCGGCACGCCCGAGTACCTGGCGCCCGAGATCATCCAGTCCAAGGGCCACAACAAGAGCGTGGACTGGTGGGCGGTGGGCATCCTCATCTACGAGATGCTGGCGGGCTACCCGCCGTTCTTTGACGAGACGCCGTTCGGCATCTACCAGAAGATCCTGGCCGGCAAGATCGAGTTCCCCAAGCACTTCTCCACGGAGGCCAAGGACCTGGTGCGCAAGCTGCTCACCGCCGACCGCACCAAGCGCCTGGGCTGCCTGCGCGGCGGCGCGTCCGACATCAAGGAGCACCCCTGGTATGCCAAGGTGGACTGGGAGGCGGTGCACTACTGCGGGGTGCGTAATCGTACACGCGCGTGCTCTAATTGTGTGTGTTGATACGCCGCTTTATCTGTGCGCCCCCACACCTCGCGCCACCCCCTCACCCACCGCCCTGCAGCTGCCGGCGCCGTTCCTGCCCAAGGTGAAGGACGACAAGGACACGTCCAACTTTGACGACTACCCGGACAGCGACGAGGACAGCGCGGCGCGGCTGACGCCCAAGGAGGCGGAGCTGTTCGTGGAGTTTGACTACATGTAGGCGCCCGCCCGCCACCCCCTACCGGTGGGCGGCGGGCCCTGGCGGGGCGCGCGTGGAGGTACAGGCGCGCGCGCGCCCTGGTGCCTGGGCTACCTCGTAAATGTCTACAGTCACACCCCTCTCCCTCTGCCCCTACATCTTACCTCGTGTCTCGCCTTGCCCCACGGCGCACGGCGGCTGTGCACCCCCGCCCTCACCCCCTCTGCCAGTGTGTTGTTGTGTGTATGTGTGCGCGTGCCAACCTATCTACCTGTCTGTCTGTTGTCGTTCGCCGTTGAATCTGTGGTGCCCTAGCAGCAGCGAGAGGGTAAATGTCAAATGTCACAAGCACGTGCAGGCGGGACACAACACACAACTTGGCACAGGGCGCGCGGTGGGAGGGGCGGCGCGAGGCGCCCGCCCCCCGGGCGCCC